>WBZO01003954.1_pt1 | contig 16543 bp, 16 predicted proteins | sample 5204261 | NCBI WGS metagenome assembly WBZO01 (sample SAMN12412400, study PRJNA552823) | activated sludge metagenome | isolation source: activated sludge from anammox sidestream of wastewater treatment plant... | place: USA: North Carolina | collected 2017-09 | reverse complement strand
TGGCAGGGCCGATGCCGGGCAGCGTGTCGAGTTCCTCTTTCGTCGCAGTGTTGATGTTGACCGCAGCCAGGGCGGGACCTGCGAGCCAGGCCGCGAGCACCAGCGCCCACGTGAGCTTCTTCATGACGACCTCCGTGCGTGTTGACAGGTGAACCGCCGCAAAGCGCGGCGTACCTTCACGCTACGGGCGTTGCCGCCTCCTGCATCATCAGCCATTCGACGTAGGCCGTGGTGCCCTCCTCGACCGAACGCATCGGCACGGTACATCCGACTGCACGCAGCGTCGCGAGGTCGGCCTGCGTGAAGCTTTGATACTTGCCGACGAGTGCGGCGGGAAACTCGATGTACTCGATCACGCCCAGGCGAACGAGGTCGGCGAGCGGCAGCGGCGCGTCACCGGCGATCCGACGACACGCATTGACGACGGCGACCGCGACGTCGTTGAACGTCTGCGCGCGGCCGGTGCCGACGTTGTAGATCCCCGAACGGTCGCCGCGATCGAGAAATTCGAGGTTGACGGCAACGACGTCGCCCACCGCGACGAAATCGCGTCGCTGCTCGCCTGCGGCGTAGCCCCCCGAACCCTCGAAGACTCGCACGCGTCCGTCGACGCGATACTGCCGGAAGAAGTGATAAGCCACCGACGCCATGCGCCCCTTGTGCGCCTCGCGCGGACCGTACACGTTGAAGTAGCGAAAGCCGACGATCGGCGCCGTGCGCTCGGCGAGGATGCGGCGCACGTGCTGGTCGAAGAGGAACTTGGAATACCCGTACACGTTGAGCGGCGCCTCGTGCTCGCGACGCTCGACGAAGGTCCTGCCGCCGCCGTACACCGAAGCGCTCGACGCGTACAGGAAGGGGACGTCGTTGTTCTGACAGTACTCGAGCAGGTCCATCGAGTACCGATAGTTGTTGCGCATCATGTAGCGGCCATCGGACTCCATCGTGTCCGAGCAGGCCCCCTGGTGCAGCACGGCCGCGATGTCGTCCTCGAAGTCCCCCGCCGACAGACGAACGAGGAACTCGTCCTTGTCGAGGTACTCGGCGAAGTCGCAGTCGACGAGGTTGCGGAACTTGTCGGCGCGAGCGAGGTTGTCGACCGCGATGATGTCGGTCTCGCCGCGGTCGTTGAGACCGCGGACGAGGTTCGAACCCACGAATCCGGCAGCGCCGGTCACGACGATGTACACCTGCGTTGCTCCTATAAGGCGAGATCCACGCCTGCGAGTTCGCTCGTCACGAACGGGACCCGCGGCGCAACCGCGCACAACAATTCGTAGCCCACCGTCGCCGCCGCCGATGCGACCTCGTCGACCGGCAACCCCTCGCCCCACAGCACGACGGGACTGCCGACCGCGGCCTGCGGCACGTCGGTCAAGTCGACGGTCAGCATGTCCATCGAAGGCCGGCCGACCATGCGCACCGGCGTGTCGCAGACGAGCACCGGCGTGCCGTTGGGCGCGTGCCGCGGATAGCCATCGGCGTAGCCGCAGGCGATGACCCCGACGCGATGTGGGCGCGAGGCGACATACGTCGCGCCGTAACCTACCCCCTCGCCGGGCCGCAGGTCCTGCACACCGATGAGTGCGCTGCGCAGCGTCATCACCGGACGCAGCCCGAGCCTCTCGGCGGTTTCGTAGGGTAAGGGTGTCGCGCCGTAGAGCATGATCCCGGGTCGCACGGCGTCACCGCCGACTTCCGCAAAGCGAATGACGCCCGCCGAGTTGGCGAGCGAACGCGGGTAGGGAAGGCCGGTGCAGGCACGATCGAAGGCAGCCAACGCGTCGACGAGCCCGTCGTCGTCCTCGGCCCGGGCGAAGTGCAGCATGAGCCGCAGCGCGGCGACCGATGGAGACGACGCCAATCGGCGGCATACCGCGGCGACCTTGTCCGGGCGAAAGCCGAGGCGGTTCATCCCCGCGTTGACCTTGACGAAGACCTCGAGCGGCCGCTCGAGGACGCACGTTTCCAAGGCTCGGACCTGTTCCTCGTCGTGCACCACGGTCGCGAGCCGGCGCTGCGCGAACTCCGGCAACTCCGCCGCGGTGAAGAATCCCTCGAGCAGCAGGATGCGTCGCGAATACCGTTGCTCGCGCAGAAGGCAGGCCATCTCGAGCTCGACCAGGGCGAGGCCATCGGCATCGGCAAGCGCGGGCAGCACGCGCAGCAGGCCGTGCCCGTAGGCGTTCGCCTTCACGACCGCCAGCACCTGCGCCTTCGGCGCGAGTTCTCGCACGCGCGCCAGGTTCGCCCGCAGCGCGGCGAGGTTGACCTGGGCGTAGAGCGGTCGCGCCATGCGGACGTCGAAGGTTGCGGTCAAGGATGGAGGCGGTCCGCGTGGCGGCGATCACGCGCGATCGTGGTATAAAGCGCGGGCCGCGACGTTCCCCATTATAACCAGCGCCCTTGTACCGTACGGTGGGGCCCACCGACCCACGAACGCGAAGGCCGCCCGCGGCGACGGCAGCGAGGATATGAAGCCCGGTTTTTACATCATCATGGCGGCGCAGTTCTTCTCGTCGCTCGCCGATAACGCGCTCCTCATCGCTGCCATCGCACTGCTCCAGGACTCGAACTCTCCGGCGTGGATGGTGCCGGCGCTCAAGCAGTCGTTCGTCGTCTCTTACGTCCTGCTCGCGCCATGGGTCGGCGCCTTCGCCGACTCGATGCCCAAGGGCCGCGTCATGCTCATCACCAACGCGGTCAAGGTGGTGGGCTGCCTTTTCATGCTGTTCACGGTGCACCCGCTCGCCGCCTACGCGGTGGTGGGCTTCGGCGCGGCCGCGTACTCGCCGGCCAAGTACGGCATCCTGACCGAGTTGTTGCCGGCGAAGCAGCTCGTCGCGGCGAACGGCTGGATCGAGGGCACGACGGTGGCGTCGATCGTGCTCGGCGTGCTCCTGGGTGGCGCGCTCATCAGCACGAAGGTGTCGGCCGTGCTGCTCGGCTTCGACGTGCCGCTGATCGAGACCGGCATCAATACGGCGCCCGATGCCGCGATCGCGGTGATCGCGGTCATCTACGTCGTCGCGGCGATCTTCAACTGGTACATCCCCGACACGGGGGTCGACCACCGCCAGCCGAGCCGCAATCCAATCTTCCTCATCCGCGAGTTCTCGCACTGCGTCATGCTCTTGTGGCGCGATCGTCTGGGGCAGGTCTCGCTTGCCACGACGACGTTGTTCTGGGGCGCCGGCGCCACGCTCCAGTTCATCGTGCTTGCCTGGGCGCAGAAGGCGCTCGATTTCGACCTGTCGCAGGCGTCGATCATGCAAGGCGTCGTGGCCGTCGGAATCGCCGTTGGCGCGATCCTCGCCGCTCGCTTCGTGTCGCTGCGGCAATCGGTCCAGGTCCTGCCGATCGGTGTGGCCATGGGACTCGTGGTGATCACGATGGTCTTCGCCCGCAGCGTGCCGGTGGCTGCGGTGCTCATGATCCTCATCGGCGCGTGCGCGGGATTCTTCGTGGTCCCGATGAATGCGCTCCTGCAGCATCGCGGCCACGTGCTCATGGGCGCGGGGCATTCGATCGCGGTGCAGAACTTCAACGAGAACCTCGGCATCCTCGTGATGCTCGGGCTGTACGCGTACCTCACCTACACCGGCGCCTCGGTCAATCGCGCGATCGTTCTGTTCGGCCTCTTCATGTCGGCGGCCATGCTCCTCGTGCTGTGGAGATTCATGTACAACCAGTCGAGGAGCGACGCGCTGCACCTCATCGCCGAGGAAGGCGACGGAAGGCTGCACTAGCCAAACCGGGAAAGGGCCGGCGTGCGCGCGGTCCGGCGCGTGGAAGCGATGCCCTTGGCTACAGCACGATCGGCCGGTCGGCGAGCTCATTCGCCCCGCCGTCCGCCCGCGGCGCGTGCGCGACGAGGTGCTCGCCGACGGCGTTGACGCCGTCGACGGCGGTGTCCGCGTAACGCCCGGCAGCGAATCCCTGCTCCATCGTGCGACAGATCGCCTCCCAGGCGCCGGCACCGACCTTGGCGTGGATCCCGCGATCGGCGACGATCTCGACGTCGCGATCGGCGAGCAGCAGGTAGATGAGCACGCCATCGTTGTGCTCGGTGTCCCACACCCGCAACGCACCAAACACTTCGAGCGCGCGCTCCCTCGGTGTTTGCCGCTGCCACACGCGCGCGAGCGGCAGCGACGCCTCGAGCACGACGCAGATCTGCCCCGAGTGGCGCTTCTCGCATGCCGCGATCGCCTGCTCGACGCGGGTGAGCGCGGCAGGCGGAAACGCACGGTGGACGTGCGCGCGGTCGACACGAAAGTGACGCCACAATCGCGCCAGTCGCGACGAGGGCATTCGCGCCGTCACCTCACCAGCTCCCCGAGGCGCCACCGCCGCCAAAGCTGCCGCCGCCGCCGGAGAATCCACCACCGCCGCCACCGCCGCCACTCCAGCCACCACCACCCCAACCGCCGCCACCCCAGCCGCTGTCGCGCGAACGGCCGCCCGAGGAAGTCCAGGTGCCACGAGCGACTCCGGATCCCATCGCCGCCCCGATCAGCAGGACGATGAGCGCCAGTACGGCCGCGACGATACCGAAGAACACCGAACCCAGCACGAACCAGGTGCCGATCCCGGCAAGACCCGAACCCAACGTCGTGCCGGCCACGGTCCCGAACATCTGGCGCAGCACGCGGCCCGCCGCCGGTACGATCACGAAGACGATGAAGAGCAGGATGACCGGGACGTGACCCCAGTCGCGCGCCGCGCTTGCAGGTGCGGGAATGACCGCCCCCGGATCCTTGTCGACGGTGGCAATGATCGCATCGACCCCTGCCGTGATCCCCTGGTCGAACTGGTTGCTGCGAAACTGCGGCGCGATCACGTCGCTCACGATCCGCCGGGAGACGGCGTCGGTAAGCGTTCCCTCGAGGCCGTATCCCACCTCGATGCGAAGCTTGCGATCGTCCTTGGCAACGATGAGCAGTGCGCCGTTGTCGTGACCCTTGCGCCCGATCTTCCATGCTTCGGCCACGCGGATCCCGTACGCCTCGATCGACTCCGGCTGCGTGCTGGGGACGATGAGCACGACGAGTTGGTTGCCGGTCTTCGTCTCCCACGCCGCGAGTTTCGCGACGAGCGCCTGCGACGCCTGCGGCGAGAGGGTCCGCGTCAAATCGGTGACGCGATCGCGCAGCTCCGGAATCGGCGTGAGACCGCTACTGCCCGCTTGCCAGGCGTGTACGAGTGGGCATCCGAGCGCGAGCCACGCGCAGGCGACGATCCGCGCCCACGCGCCCCAGCGCGATGCCGCATACGCGGCGCCGACCCGTGCGCGAGTGCGCCGTGCGCCGACACGGATACCGCCCGCGGACACTTCGCTCGCAACGAGGTGAGCCATGGATGGCGAAGCTGCGCGCTGGAACGCGACGGTGCGAGGCGCGTCAGGCGGCGTGTGGCAGCGCGCCTAGGCGCGATGTCTTGGCCGGCGCCGCAGGCGCGGGCGCTGCCGGCGTCTTGCCGAAATCGACCGTGGGTGGACGGCTGATCGCGGCCTCGTTCTCGACGGTGAAATTGGGCTTCACCTCCATCTTGAAGAGCATCGCCGTGAGATTCGTCGGGAACGACCGCACCGTGGTGTTGTACTGCTGGACCGCATCGATGTAGCGCTTGCGAGCCACCGTGATGCGATTCTCGGTGCCTTCGAGCTGCGACTGGAGATCGCGAAACGCGCCGTCGGCCTTCAAGTTGGGGTAGTTCTCGGCGACCACCAGCAGCCGTGACAGCGCGCTCGTGAGCTCACCCTGCGCCGCCTGGAACTTGGCGAAGGCGGCCGGGTCGTTGACGAGTTCGGGCGTCGCCTGGATCGAGCCGACCTTCGCGCGTGCGTTCGTCACCGCGGTCAGCACGTCGGCCTCGTGCGCGGCATAGCCCTTGACCGTATTGACGAGGTTGGGCACGAGATCCGCGCGCCGCTGGTATTGGTTCACCACCTCCGACCAGGCGCCCTTGATCCCTTCGTCCTGGCGCTGCAGGTCGTTGTACCCGCAGCCACCGAGTGAAAGCGCCACGATGGCGGTGAACAGGGCAATGAGCTTCTTGGTCATGGATATCTCCCTGAAACGATGAATGCGGCCCAAAACCGAGGCCGCGACGCGAAATATGCGTGGTGACGCGTCTCGACGCAAGCGTCGCACCGGGCCTTTGCGACGACCTGCGCCTACGGCGGCGTGGTCCCCGCCTCGCGGGCGATGACCGCCTGCGCGAAGACGAGGTCCTCCCACGCCTTCGCCTTGTCGGGCAGCGTCCGCAAGAGGTACGCCGGATGATAGGTGACGACGACGGGCAGATCACCGTGACGGTGCACGCGTCCGCGCAGGCTTGCGATGCTGGCGTCGGTGCCAAGCAGGAGCGAGGCGGCGGCGCGGCCCAGGGCGACGATCAACCGCGGGCGGATGAGCGCGATCTGCCGCGCGAGGTACGGCCGGCAGGCGTCGACTTCGGCGGGCTCCGGCGCGCGGTTGCCCGGTGGGCGACACTTCAGCACGTTGGCGATGTAGACCTGCCGCGCACGCGTGAGCCCAAGCGCTGCCAGCATCGCATCGAGAAGATGGCCCGCCTGGCCCACGAACGGCTCGCCACGCACATCTTCCTCGGCCCCAGGCGCCTCGCCGACGAAGAGCCAGTCGGCCTGCGGGTCGCCGGTGCCGGGCACGGTCTTGTTGCGCGTCGCGCAGAGCTTGCACGCGGTGCACGCCGCGACGTCGGCCGCGAACCCGTCCCAGGTGAGGGCAGCGATGCGGGCGAGCCGAGCGGTGGCGTCGGGAACCGTTCCCGGCGCCGACCGTGCCATGGGAACGGGATCGGCAGGTGCGATCGGCGCGTGCCGGAGCACCCAGCGCGGCGCGAGCCCCAGCTCGGCAAGCACATCGGCACGCGACGCACTCACCCCGCTCACCCCGCGCGACAGCATGCCGGTCCGTGCCGCGTTCCGTCGCCCGTGTCCATCAGGCGAGCTCCTTGCGCATCACGAGGGCGTCCTCACGCCTGCCGTCGGGACCGGCCGGGTAATACGCCACGCGACGCGCAACGTGTGCGAACCCCACGCTGGCGTAGAGCGCGAGCGCCGGCGCGTTGCTCACGCGAACCTCGAGGAACACTTGCTCGGCGCCGACCTGCATCGCAGCGGTGAGAAAGCGCAGGACGAGCGCCCGACCCAGACCCTCGCGGCGCGCGTCGCGCACGACCGAGACGTTGAGGATCTGCGCCTCCCCCGGCGCAACCATCATCACGCCGTACGCGACCACTCGGCCGCCGCGCTCGGCGACCTGCGCCGCGTAGCCGGCAGCAAGCGCATCCCGGAAGTTACCCGCGGTCCACGGTGCCGCGTGGATGTGGGACTCCAGCGCGGCCACGTAGCCGACGTCCGCGCCACGCATCGGCCGCCACTCGACGCGCGTTGCTTGCACCGTTCGCGGCAGCGCTACCATGGACTCACAGGCGCGCGCCCGCATGGCGCTCCGCGGTGGTGAGCGCGACGCGGTGGCGCACGTACACGGGCTGCGCCTCGGCGGCGGCGACGACCGCGCCGGCCGCAACCCGTAGCAGGGCGATGTCGATGATCGCTTCCGCCTGCGGATGCAGCGCGGCATCGCATCCCCCCAGCGCAAGTCGCACGGCGAGGTCGGGATACGCAGCAAAGCCGTCGCCCGCACCGAACCAGTCCCCGGCCGGCGACGGGACGACGACGGCGTCCGGCGCCACGACGGCGGGCATCTGCGCCTCCTGCCATGCGTCGCCGACGCGCCGCATTGAGGCCGCGTAGACCTCGCGCATGCGCGCGTCGAGGCAGGCGACGACGCGCGGCGCGCCGTATCGGCGCCACGCCGTCTGTGCGAGGACCGTGAGTGTGGAAACCGGGACGAGCGGAAGGCCGGCACCGAGCCCCAACCCTTGCGCGACGCTGCACGCGGTGCGCACCCCGGTAAACGAGCCGGGGCCGGCACCGAAGGCAATGGCGTCGAGATCGGTCAATGCGAGCCCCGCCTCACCGAGCACGTGGTCGACGAGGGGCAACAGGCGCGACGAGTGCGCATTTTCCACACGTTCGTCGCGCGCGAGCCGTCGCGTGCCGTCGTGCACCGCGACGGAGAGCCACGCGGTCGACGTGTCGAAAGCCAGGATCTTCACGATCATGAGTGTACCGGAGCGGCGCGACCACTCCGTCGTGCCGACTCGGTACAATCTCCACTGCGTTTGCCTGCCGTGCCTCCGCCCGCGGCCCGCCGCACCATGTCGTCCGCCGCCGCATCTCCTCCCACGCTTTGCACGCTCCTCGTCGAGTCGCTCGACCAGGAGGGGCGCGGCGTCGCGCACCACGACGGCAAGGTGACGTTCGTCGAAGGTGCGTTGCCCGGCGAAGTCGTCGACGCCGAGATCGTGCGCGACAAGACGACCTACGCCACGGCGCGCGTCGCGCGCGTGCGCGAGCCGAGCGCGTCGCGCGTGACGCCGGCGTGTCCGCACTTCGGCGTCTGCGGCGGCTGCACCCTGCAGCACGCGCACCCGACGCTCCAGCTCGCGGCCAAGCAGCGCGCGCTCGAAGACGCGCTCGCCCGCATCGGACGCGTACGCGCCGCGACGATCCTGCCCGCCATCGACAGCCCGGCCTGGGGGTACCGCTACCGCGCCCGCTTGTCGGTGCGCCACGTGCCCAAGAAGGGCGGCGTGCTCGTCGGCTTCCACGAGCGCAAGTCGAGCTTCGTCGCCGACATGACCCAATGCTCCGTGTTGCCGGCGAAGCTCTCCGCACTGCTGCCACACCTGCGGGACCTTGTCGCTTCGCTGTCGGTGCGCGATCGTCTGCCGCAGATCGAAGTCGCAATCGGAGAGCGCGGCGACGCGCTCGTTCACGCGCTGGTGCTGCGGATCCTCGCGCCGCTCACCACGTCCGACGAGGAAGGCCTGGCCGGATTCGCCGCGGCACATGGCGTCGAGTTCTGGATACAGACCGGCGGGCCCGCGACGGTCGTTCCGCTCTTTCCCAACGCAACGCCACTCGCCTACGCGCTTCCCGAGTTCGACGTCACGCTTCCGTTCGGCCCCACCGAGTTCACGCAAGTGAACTACGCCGTCAATCGCGTCCTCGTGCGCCGCGCATTGGCGCTGCTCGCCCCCGCCCGTGACGAACGCATCGTCGACTTCTTCTGCGGTCTCGGCAATTTCACCCTGCCGATCGCCCGCTCCGGGGCGCTCGTCGTCGGCGTGGAAGGTAGCGCCGCCCTCGTGCAGCGCGCCACCGACAACGCAGCGCGCAACGGCCTCGCGGGTCGCGCGTCCTTCGTCACTGCAAACCTCTTCGAGCCCGGCGCGCCGTCCCTGGCCACGCTCGGTCCCTTCAGCCGGGCCTTGATCGATCCGCCGCGCGAAGGCGCAATCGAACTCGTCAAGGCACTGCCCACGAAGGACTCGCCCGCACGCTTGCGTCGGATCGTATACGTGAGCTGCGCGCCGGGGACGCTCGCGCGCGACGCTGCGGTCCTCGTCCACGAGCGCGGCTATCGCCTCGCGGCCGCCGGGGTCATCAACATGTTCCCGCACACCGCACACGTCGAATCGATCGCGGTCTTCGAGTAGCGCCGCGCCGGCGTCGCCCGCTGGGTGTCCCGGTGCCAGGCACACCAACGAAGACGGGGCGCCGCAGCGCCCCGTCGATGTGCCTCGTCGAACGCCGTCGTTCAGTCGCGCTGACCCGAGAACGCCATCAGGATGTTGAGCAGGCTGACGAAGAGGTTGTAGATGTTGAGGTACAACGCCATGGTGGCCATGATGTAGTTCGTCTCACCGCCGTGCACGATGCGCGACACGTCGTACAGGATGTACGCCGAGAAGAGCAGCACCGCCACCACCGACAGCGCAAGCGACAACGCCGGAATCTGGAAGAACAGATTGGCGAGCGACGCGACGATGAGCAGGATGAGCCCCACGAAGAGGAACTTGCCCATGAAGGAGAAGTCCTTCTTGGTCACCGTGGCCACGCCGGCGAGCGCGAAGAAGATCGCCGCCGTCATCCCGCCGGCGAGACCGATCAACTGGCCGCCGTTGCGCAGCCCGAGCGCCACCGTCAGGATCGGCGTCAGCGCCACCCCGGCGATGAACGTGAACCCGAACAGCGCGATCACGCCCCAGCTGCTGTTGCGCAGCGCGGTCACCACGAACAGCGCGCCGAACATGAGACCGAACAGCAGGAGCGGCGCCATGACCGGCGCCGACTGGAAGAAGGCGAAGAAATTGAGCTGCATGCCGACGAAGGCGCCGGCAATCGTCGGCAGCATCGTCAGCGCGAGCAGCCAGTACGTGTTGCGCAGGACAGCGTTCTCGGAAATCGGCAGCGGTGCCGCGCCGGTCCCGGCGCCGCGACGCTCCACCACTTCCGGCAACGGCGGCAGCTGGGATTGACGACCCGGCATGACCGGCTCGAACTTGCGATCCATAGAACCTCCAATGCGGCCCGACGCGGGCCGATACACGCCTAAGACTATCAGAAAGCCTGGGGGTTTCAATAGGCTCAACCCTACGGCAATCATGGACATCGGTTGCCTGCTAATATGGTTTCGCCGACGCGGCTTTCAAGCGGCGTCGACGCCAGCGGGACGCGGGTCCCCCGTGATGACCCGATTTGAAGGCAGTTGCAGGAGGCGTGGCCGAGCGGTTTAAGGCACCGGGTTCGAATGCAGTTGCGGAAGAGAATGCAGTTGCGGAAGAGTGGCAGAGCGGTTGAATGCACCGGTCTTGAAAACCGGCGATGGGCGACCATCCGTGGGTTCGAATCCCACCTCTTCCGCCATCCTTGGCCACGGTGACCGATCCGTGCGAGCGGCGCAATACGGGCCGCAACGTCCAGCGGGTGATCGACGCGCCGCGAACGACCGCCCGCCCGGCCACACCGCACGTCACCCCTGGGTGCGCTCGACCTGTCGCCACGCGACTTCAGCGATCGTGCGCGCTTGCGCGCCCACGGCGGCGGCGTTGGCATCGGCGGAGTTGCCAAGCTCGGCGCGCTTGGCAATCCCCTGGAGGATCGCGGCCAGCCGGAACATGCTGAAGGCGACGCAGAACTCCCAATCACCGGGGTCGATCGCGCCACGCCCGGTTCGCCGGCAGTACGCTGCCACGTAATCGGCTTCGGCCGGAATGCCGAGCGCGCGCACGTCGCGCTGCGCCATGCCACGAAACTGCTCCCACGTGAGACGCCACGCCATCGCGTGGTAGGCGAGGTCGGCGAGGGGATGGCCGAGCGTGGACAGTTCCCAATCCAGGATCGCGACCACGCGCGGCTCGGTGGGATGAACGATGAGATTGTCGAGCCGGAAGTCACCGTGCACGATCGCACTGTCCTGGCTTTGGAGCACGTGCCGCGGCAGCCACTCGATCAGGCGATCCATCGCGTCGATGCGACCGGTTTCCGCGGCCCGATACTGCTTCGTCCAGCGCGCCACCTGACGCTCGAAATAGTTGCCGGGGCGCCCGTAGTCGGCGAGTCCGATCGCCGCGTAATCCACGCGATGGAGCTTCGCGAGCGTCGCGTTGATGTCGTCCCACAGCGCGGCGCGCGCCGCCGGCTCGAGTTCGGGAAGCGCGGGATCGAAGAACTGGCGTCCCGGCGCGAAGTCCATGACGAAGAAGGGCGTACCGACGATGCTGCGATCGTCGCAGTAGCCGTACGTGCGCGGCACCGGCACTCCCGTGCTCGCGAGCGCCGTCAGCACGCGGTACTCGCGGTCGACGGCATGCGCCGACGGCAGGAGCTCCCCCGGAGGTTGCTTGCGCAGCACGTACGAGCTATCCCCGTAGCGCACCCGAAACGTCGGATTGGACTGCCCACCGGCGAGCGGCTCGACGACGAGCGGAGCATCGGTCGGCGGAACGACGCTGCGCAGGTAAGGGTCGAGCCGCGTGGGGACGAGTGTGTCGATGCTCATGCGACAGGGTGACGCCGCGTGACCCACCGCACGCGAGACCCGGGTCGGGTGCAGCGGCGCGCGGGCCGACGTCGAGGGAAGATGGGAACCGATGATGATAACCGGCCCGCCGTCGGCGCAGGCAGCGCGATCGATCGCTCCGCGCCTGCCACCCGTCGTAGGACGCGGGCGGACAGCGTTTCGCGTCGATTGCGGGTTGCTCGACGGCACGACTTCGCACTACCGTGGCTGCAACGGCAGGACGTCGTGGAGGAGAGCAGCATGCCGGATGGCGCGAGGATGCAACGATTCGGATCGGAAGCGTCGCGTGTGACGCTGGGTCGGGAATCAGATGTCGAGCGGTGGTGCGCGCAGCTAAGCTGCACCGAGGCGCAACTGCAGCGCGCGATCAAGGTCGTCGGCAGCAGCCCGGCCGAGATCGCGAATCACTTGCAGCGCAAGTACGGATCGCGCGGCCGCTGACGGCGGCCGCCTCGCGACGGCGCGGATTCTGGAAAGGGATCGGATCGGGATCTTGGCGCAGCATTGCCGACGCGGGAGACCACGTTCACGTCGGCTTGAACGCGCCGGGATCGATCTGATGGCGGCCGAGCAGGCTATAGAAGTCGCTGCGATTGCGCTTGGCGATGCGCGCGGCCTGGCTCACGTTGCCGCGCGTCGTACGCATGAGCTGCAGCAGGTAGTCGCGCTCGAAGGCACGGCGGGCGTCGTCGAACGACGCGATGTCTTCGCCCGGCCGATCGAGTGCGCGCTCGACCAGCGCCCGCGGGATGATGGCGACGGTGGCCAGGGCGACACACTTCTCCACCACGTTGAACAGCTGGCGCACGTTGCCCGGCCAGTCCGCACGCAAGAGGAGTTCCATGGCTTCACCCGCGAAGCCGCTGATCTTCTTGCGGTACTTTGCTGACAGCGCAGCCAGGAAGCGACCGGCGAGCAGCGGAATGTCATCGCGTCGATCGATGAGCGGGGGAAGCTTGAAGCTCACCACGTTCAGTCGGTAGTACAGGTCCTCGCGAAAGCGGCCGGCCGCGATCTCGGCGGCGAGGTCGCGGTGCGTGGCCGAGACGATGCGCACGTCCACCGCAACGGCGCGCGTCGCACCCACCGGCCTCACCACTCGCTCCTGCAGGACCCGCAGCAGCTTCACTTGCAGCGGTGGCGCCATGTCGCCGATCTCGTCGAGAAACACCGTGCCACCGGCAGCCTCCAGGAACAGGCCGCGATGGTCGCGCGTCGCACCGGTGAACGCGCCCTTGACGTGACCGAAGAGCTCGGACTCGAGCAGCTGCTCCGGAATCGCGCCGCAGTTGACCGCAACGAAAGGCGCGTCACGCCGCGCGCTCCAGTCGTGCAGCGTCTGCGCCAACAGCTCCTTGCCGGTGCCGGTGTCGCCCAGGATCAGCACGCTCGCATCCGTGCCGGCGACGGCGCGCGCCTCGTCCAGCAAGGCGAGCATGGCAGGGTTCTGCGTGATCACCTGCGACTCCGTGGCCTCGCCCTCCGCCGGCACCAGCGCGAGCGCCCGCTCGATCTCGGCGATGAGCTCGGTGGCCTCGTACGGCTTGGTCACGAAGCCGAACACCCCGCGCCGCGTCGCGGCGACCGCCTCCGGTATCGTGCCGTGCGCACTGAGGATGATGACGGGCAACAGGGGATGGCGCTTGCGCACGGCGTCGAACAGGCCGATGCCGTCCATGCCGGTCATGCGCAGGTCGGTGACGATGAGATCGGGCTTGTCGCTGGCAAGCATGACCAGGGCCTGCTCCGCGCTTTGCGCCGCGAGCACCCGGTAGCCCTCGGCCCGCAACAACATGCCCACGAGATCGAGCAGCGTCGCATCGTCGTCGACCGTAAGGATGGTACGCTGCCGGACCGCCATCACCTGCCCCGGGGAGAATGCGTGCTGTGCGAATTGTATCGACGCGCGAGGTGACGCGCTCGACGGCAGCGCGGCGACACGCGACGACGCGGAAGCCGCCCGTCGATCCTGCCCGGCGCGTTTGCTCTCGCTATCGCTGACTTGCCGGCCCCGGCGCTGCCGGGACCGCGACGCCGACCCGATCCGTCAAGACCCCATGGCCGAGGGCTTCCCTGCTGGTGCACTGGCGACCGATCTGGACGACGCGACGTTCCAGCGCCTCAAGTTCCGGGATCTGCGGCGCCCGACGATCGCGATCAGCTTCGCCTGCACGGCCCTGGTGTTCGGCTTGTGGGGGTGGGACTGGGCGATCGACCCTGCGCACGCGCCGACGACGCTCCGGCTGCGCATCCTCCTCGCAGCGTCCGTCGGCATCTATCCGGTCGCGATCCTCGTCCGGGTCCCGCACCGTTGGCTGCCGGTGATCTTCTACGGCATGCTGCTTTGGCTGCAGTACGTCTTCCTCATGATTCTCGCGCACCTGGAAGGCGGACCCCAGCACGGAATCGCCGGATTCATGTACTGGTTCATCGTGCCCCCGTTCATGTCCTTCCTGCTCCCGCTGCGTGCCAACGTCGTGGGCAACATCGCCGTGGTCGTGTTCCCGAACATCCTCGCCAGCGTGACCAGCGTTCTGCCCGGGTTCGATCTGCTCAAGTACAACGTGCTCATCGCGCCCGCCGGTGCGATCACGATCTTTGCCCACGCGATGGGCGATCGCCTGCTGCACGCGCTGTACCGCTATCGCCGGGAGCTGGAATGGCGCTCCGTCGTGATCGACGCCTCGGCGGGCAGCGTGCTGATCGCGCAGGATGGCGTGCTCCGCTTCGCCAATCCGCGCGCGCTCGAGTTGCTCGGGCGTCCGGCGCAAGCGGTCATCGGCGAGCGGTTGTCGACGTTCTTTCATGACGGCGATCTCACCGTGCCGGGCGGGTGCGCGAGCGCCGACGCCACGCTGCGGCTCGTGCGCGGCGACGGCAGCGAGTGCTGGGCGGAACTGCACGGCGTACGCGTTGACTGGCGCGGCGCGCCGGCCGTGCTGTATTCGCTGCTCGACGTCAGTGCGCGCAAGCGCGCGGAAGAGGACACGCGCGTCGCGCTGGCACGGCAACAGGAGCTCACGCAACTGAAGGCCCAGTTCGTGTCGATGGCCTCGCACGAACTGCGCACGCCGCTCGCGGCGATCCTGTCGTCGGTGCAGCTGCTGCAACGCTACACGGCACGCCTGTCCGCGGACGAGCGTCGGCAGCTCATGGGCAACATCGAGGGCGCGGTGACGCGGATGCGACGCCTCATCGAGGATGTGCTCCTGTACGGACGGATGGATTCGGGACGCGTGACGCTGACCCCGGCGGCGCTCGATCTCGAGCCGTTCTGCCAGCGCCTGATCGCCGACGCGGTCGCGGGTCGCCCGGACCGACGTGGCGCCCCGCCCCGTATTGAGCTGCGCCTCGAGGGCGCCTGCCACCAGGTGTACCTGGACGAGACGCTGCTGCGGGCGATCCTCGGTAACCTGCTATCGAACGCGGTGAAGTACTCCGCGGCGGGCGGCGACATCGATGTCGAAGGGACGTGCAGCGCGCGGGAGGTCCGGCTCGCGATCACCGACCGTGGCATCGGGATCCCCGCGGAAGCGCGCCCCCGGCTGTTCAGCGCGTTCTACCGCGCGGGCAACGTGGGCCCGATCCCCGGCACGGGACTCGGCCTTGCGATCGTGAAGCGCGCGGTCGACGCGCATGGCGGCACCCTGTCGATCACCAGCGAAGTCGGCGTGGGCACCCGGGTGGACGTGACCCTGCCGCAGTCGAACGGACTTCGCCGGTCGCACGAGACGACCTGAAGGGCACGTCGTGGCGACACCGGAACGTGTTGGCGCGCGCCGACACGCCGATTGCTCATGGATTCAACGACTTGTTGCGCCCGACCCGGCACGCTGTTGGCGTTCGCCAACAGGATGACGCGCCGGCGCGGTGCCCGGAAATGGCAAAAACCCCTGTTGTCTCAATGCGTTGCAGGATCTGGCATGCATTCTGAGTAAGGGATGGGGCCCTTACGGCGAAGTCAAGCCCCAATCCACGCAACCCCACGAAGGAATGCCATGAAGATCCGCATCATCGCCGCCCTGATCGCGGCCACCCTGTCCCACGCCCCGCTTGCGGCCGAGCCGGTCCCCCTCGCGAATGACGGGAAAGGCGCCGAGGCCGCATGTATGGCCATCCACGCCTGTGATCCCGGCGACCGACCGCTCGTCGTCGCCGTGGCCCGTGGCGGCAATGATCCGACCGCTGCCGCGCTCTACGGGCGCGCGCCCGATGTGGCGCAAGTCGCGGAGCCTGGCTACGGGGACAACATCGCGGCCAGTTTCGCGCGCATGCTCGGCCACTCGGCGTACGCCGGACCAACCGCGGTGGCGGTCGAACTCGGCACCCCGGACCCGGTCGAGCGCATGATCTTCGAAATGCTGAAGGACGTGCGCCAGCCCGTGCGCTATGCGCGGGGCTGAGCCTGCGGCGGCACCGCGACCGGGTGACCCGACACCCGGTCGGCCCGTCGCGCGGTCACCGCGCGTCGCGAGGTCGCCGGCGCGCGGCGCCGGGGCCGTGGCGATGGCGTGCGCACGTGGCGGGTAGCGCGTATGCTTGTGACGCTGTCCTGACCGCGGCGTCCACCGAGCACGCCCCAT
>WBZO01002168.1_pt2 | contig 16554 bp, 15 predicted proteins | sample 5204261 | NCBI WGS metagenome assembly WBZO01 (sample SAMN12412400, study PRJNA552823) | activated sludge metagenome | isolation source: activated sludge from anammox sidestream of wastewater treatment plant... | place: USA: North Carolina | collected 2017-09 | reverse complement strand
GAGGCTCATCTTCCTTGCCTCGACCTCACTGACTCCATACTAGCGAGTTATTCCTCCGGCGCCATGTCTACAATCGCGTAATTGGCGGCGATACGGCGTAACTCCAGTTGTGGAAAAGTACGTAGACGATGAGGAGCAATGACCGATGGCGATGGACATCACGACCGGAATCGACGGGAGACCGAAATGCGGCTGGTGCGCAGGGGACGACCTTTACGAGCGCTACCACGACGACGAATGGGGTGTTCCCATTCTCGACGATCGGATGCTGTTTCGGTTGCTGATGCTGGAGGGATTTCAGGCGGGGTTGTCGTGGATCACCATCCTGCGCAAACGGGACAATTTCGACCGCGCTTTCGATGGCTGGGATCCGGAGCGCCTGGCCGCTTATGGTCCGGACGACATCGCTCGCCTGATGGACGACGCCGGCATCATCCGCAACCGCCTGAAGATCGAGGGCGCGGTGAAAAATGCCCATGCCTATCTGCGCACCGTCGCCGAAGAGGGCTCCTTCAGCGACTACCTCTGGAGTTTCGTCGGCGGCGAACCGCTCGTCATGCGGCCATCAGGAGAACAGGATTTCCGCGCCACCAGCCCGGAATCAGACGCCATGTCCAGAGCACTGAAAAAGCGGGGATTCACCTTCGTCGGCAGCACGATCTGCTACGCCTTCATGCAGTCTGCCGGACTGGTCGACGACCACCTCGTGGGTTGCTGGAGAAGCAGCGACAATCCCTGATTTCGTGAATGCCACGTGCCAGAGCCTACCTCCCCGCCCTGTCCCGCACGACCGCGATACCCTCGCGTACCTGCCCCAGGTGATACATGCTGTGGCCGACGATCCCGAAGGCGCCACCGATGGTGTACAGGTTCCACTGATCGAAACTGTCCGCCAGTGCTCTGACCTCGTCATACGCTCGCCGCAGATCGGCAACCAGCTCCTGCCACGCCGTTTCGTCGATCTCACGAACCTGCCAGGAACTCTCCCAATCGAGACTCCGCTGCTCGCCGGTGCGCACCAGATCGAGCAACGCGTCGAGATAGAAACGAGTGTGATTGACCTGTGCCGAGATCGCCGAACCATTCGATGACACCGGCGCCGACGCTTCTGCCGCGCTGATACCGGAAAGCGTTTCGAAAAATGACTCGCCATCATCGAGCATGTAATTCTCGGTAACAGCGTCGAAACACTCGTCGAGCGTCCCTACCAGCGCTCCTCGGAACGCGGTTGTGATCTGTTCCACGGTCACATTCGATGCGGTTTTGCTCGCAGACACGATCATCTCTCCTCAGGTTCATCGAGTGATAACCGGCACCCCGGTTATCACTGAAACACCTGAGACCCGACATCGTGAGAAGGCGCGTCAGTCTCCGGCCAGCGCAACACCGCAACCAAAGGCAATACCCTGCGCAGCCGTCCAGCGTTTCAATTCGATCAGATCGTCATCGTCGATCAGAAATCGCATGTCACAACCCGGACAGACCACCGCCACGGTGCAATCGTTACGACTCTCGCACCATTCGACGAGATCCCCGTAGGCGTGGCAGTCACTCTCGCACAGGTGACGGACAATCGCTTCGAGTGCCGGCGACATCCCTCCGACGATTTCCCCATCGAGGGTCACTGTTGAATTGCGCATACCTGATTCCCCTGTACATCGTGGTGACGCAGATGCACATAACGGGCCAGAGGGAGAACATAATCATACCGGCGGGCAAATGCTCGCGCAACTCCACCTCATTTGCGGTGAGTCGACGATACGGAGAAACCAATTGTGGGAGCGTCGTCTCCTTACCCGCCATGCCAGAATCAATAGGAAACTGGCATCATCTCCCCAATCTGGTCTCGGGTCCGAGGAGGGATTGTCTATGTCCAGGCGCATCCAACCCTTTCAAACACTATCTCTGCCAGCCGAAGTCGACGCGCTGGCACCGGACATGTCCGAGATTCGGGTGCTCCTCTCCACCCACGCCGGCAGCATGGCTCACGGCACCCTGCCACCGGGGGCCACCTCTCTGGCCGTTCGGCATCGGACAGTCGAAGAGATCTGGTATGTCCTCGGCGGTGAAGCGGATATCTGGCGACAACAGGGCGATCAGGAGGAAGTCATTCGGGCCAGGGCGGGGGTCAGTCTGACCATCCCCCTGGGCACCGCCTTTCAGTTCCGCACCGTTGGCGACGAGCCTTTTCGCTTTGTGATGATCACCATGCCTCCCTGGCCAGGCAGCGACGAATGCGAGAACACCGATGGTTTCTGGCCGCAGACAACCGCAGCCATTCCCTGACCCATTCGGGGATCTGCGCAACCCGGTCAGCTCTGGCTTAGCGACCAGTAGCGCGTGCCACCGACTATCGTTTCTCTGACATGCAGAAAGCTGTCCAGCAACACCAGATCGGCCCGCTGACCCGCGTCGAGTCGCCCCCGGTCAGTCAGATTCAGCAACGTTGCCGGGGTTTCCGTGGCCATCCGGATCGCGTCACCCGCACCGCAGATACCCCAGGTGACCATGTTCCGCACAGCCAGGTCCATCGTCAGCAGCGAACCAGCCAGTGTTCCATTCTCGAACTGCGCCGACCGTCCATCGCAGGCGACCAGTCGTCCCCCAATCGGATAGTTGCCGGGTGGCATCCCCGCCCCCGCCATCTGGTCGGTGACCAGCACCATCCCCCGCGGCCCCTTCATGCGATAGGCCAGTTCGACCGCCCCCGGATGCGCATGGACCCCGTCGCTGATCATCCCCGCGACGATCCGCTCATCGATCAGAATCGCCCCCACCGCCCCGGGGGATCGATGGTGCAGCCCGGACATCGCGCTATAGAGGTGAGTCGCCTTCTGGGCGCCGGCGTCGATCCCCTTCTGCAATTCCTCGAAGGTCGCGTTGGTATGACCGAGGCTGACCAGTTTGCCCGCTTCCCGCAGCTGCCGAATGCGATCGATCCCCCCGTCGCGTTCCGGCGCCAGCGTCACCAGTCGCGCGGCGCTGCTCGCCGCGAAAATCGAGATCAGCGAATCTGGAGCCCCCCGAATCGCATCCTGCGGGTGCGCGCCGGCCTTCTGCGCAGAAAGAAACGGCCCCTCCAGGTGGAAGCCGAGCGGCTCCGCCCCTCGCCAGTTGGACATCGATGAAAACGCGCGCAGCACCCGCGGATAGTGCTCGGGGGGCGAGGAGATGACCGTCGGCAGCCAGCTGGTCACCCCGGTCTCCGGCAGACGGGCCGAAATCAGGCGGTAGTGCTCAGGATACTCATCGACCTCCACGCCAAACGCACCATTGACCTGCAGATCGATGTAGCCGGGCGCCACGATCGCCGTTTCGATCACATCGGCTGGGAGATTGCCGTCGCGCACATCATCGACCACCTCGACGATGCGGGCCCCGTCGACGACGACAGCTCCTGGTGAGAGGAAACCATCTCGGGCAATTTTGCCCCGAACAGCGTAGCGTGTATCGTGCATATTCATACGATGATTGTACGGGCAAGAGAGTCGCCGAACCCTAAGTTACGAGGATCGTCACCATGAGCTGGAGAAACTGGGCCGGCAATGTGAATGCTTCACCGGCGGAGATCATTGCGTCGAAATCGCTCGACGATCTGCGTCGAGCGGTGGCGCGAGCAACACGCACCGGACTGCGAGTGCGGGTTGCCGGAACCGGCCATTCCTTCGCGCCACTCTGTGCAACCGATGGTTTGCTCATCGATCTCGCCGGTCTGGCCGGGATCGAATCGGTCGATCCCCACTCTGGCGTGGCCACGATTCTGGCCGGCACCAAACTCCACGCAATCGGCGAGCCGCTGTTGCGGGCCGGGCGAGCGCTTCCCAATCAGGGCGACATCGACCGCCAGGCCCTGGCTGGCGCTGTGGCCACCGGCACCCATGGCACCGGGCGCACGGTCGGCAGCTTTTCTTCGATGGTGCAGGGAGTGGAACTCCTGACATCGAGCGGCGACCTGGTCACGATCGACACCAGCCGGGAGGACGATTTGCGGGCCGCCGCCCTCAGCCTCGGCATGCTCGGAGTGGTCACCCGTCTCCAGATAACCACGGTTCCAGCGTTTCTCCTGCACGAACGATCGCAGCCTCTCGATTTCGAAACGTGTCTGGCTGCGTTTCCTGCGGCTGAGGCGTCTCATCGGCATGCAGAGTTCTGGTGGATTCCCCCGCTGGACATGTGCGTGCTGAAAACTCTCGCGCTCACTGACGCTGAACCAACCGGCGGCGGCCCGGACCCCGACTTCCCGCCGGGCACCATCGAGCGCTATCTGAAACCCGAGAAAATCGATTGGAGTTATCGAACCTATCCCTCAACACGCAACCAGCAATTTGTCGAGTGCGAATACACCCTTCCTTTGGAAAACGGTCCGACCGCCATGCGGGCCATCCGCAACATGATGCGCAGCCGCTTCCCGGCAGTGACCTGGGCGGTCGAATACCGCACCATGCCTGGAGAGCATGCGCTGCTCAGCCCGACCGGCAGACAGGACAGCGTCACGATCAGCGTGCATCACGCCGCCGAAGCTGACTGGCGACCGTTCATGCGCGCCAGCGACGACCTCTTCCGCGAGCTTGGCGGTCGGCCGCATTGGGGGAAACTCCACTGGCTGGGCCAAGCGGATATCGAGGCTCTCTATCCGGGGGTGGAGCAATTCCGGGCAATCCGTCGACGCTACGATCCGGACGGTGTTTTTCTGAACGAGCACCTGGAACCCTTTCGCTGAGTGATCAGCGCCGCACGCTTTTCCCGACTCCGGACTCTCTCGACCGCACCACATTGTCCGCAGGCAATGTCCAAACGGAGTGATTGAAGAAGCTGCAGTAGTGTGCAAGACTATCTGCACGGTACATAAGAACCAGTCGTAGACAACACACTCGAGCAGTCGGCGTCATCATGGGGCGACTACCTCGGCATCAACAAATCGACGACTTAAGCGGGGGTGCCACCGGCAGGCAAACCGGTCCGGCACAGACGACCTCTTCGTTTCGCGCAGATGCCTGAACTGGAGGGAATGTGATGGCGCTGATCTCGTTTTCGCATCGTCTGGTGATCCTGCTGGCGCTCCTGCTGGCACTCGGGCTGGCTTCTCCGGTGGCCGCGGACGAGAGCGAGTCTCCGCCGGAGACAACTGAATCGACCGAGCAGCCGAATTCAGTATCCGGCGAAACCTCTTCACCTTCCGACGAACAGGACCAGGCTCCGACTGTCGCACAATCGCCCGAAGGTGAACCGGCCGCCACGACCAGTGAGGCCAATACCGTTGAACCTGCAGAAGCCCCACAGGCACCGGACGGGTCTGAAACCACCCTGACGACTCAGGACGCTCCGGTCGGAGCCGCCGATCAAACCTGCGAACCCGGCGTACAGGTCGTGCACCGGGACGTAACCCTGTACTATGGCACCCTCCGCGATGACGCCAACGTCCCGGTGCAGGATGGTGTGTCCCTTTCAGATCACATCGTGGCCGGACTTGCGACTCAGATCCAGAACAGCCAGGCGGATCCGCGCGCTCGTACCGGTCTGGATGCCTGGACCATTGAACAGAGTGCCCCCGACTGGGTTCAGGGCACTCCCGAGGGTCTCGACGCCAGAGCCGGGCTTCTCGCGTTATACGCCGGAGTGGCGGGCGGCAACGTCGTTCCCGATGCCGAACTGGATCAGGGGTCGATCGATTTCGTCCTGGAATCGACCCACCAGAACTGCGGCGACGGAGTCGGTGAGCTTCAAACGGACTTTGTGGGCCGCGTCCACTTTATTGAGCTCAACGCCGCGGTAGAGCCTCCAGCGTGCGAAACAGAGAGATTCTTCGTTCGTGAAATGACCATCTACTATGGCACCATCACGAAGCTAGGCGGCGACAGCGCGAACGGATTGCAGCTGACCGATCACATCGAGGGCGGAGTCAGATTGCGCCTGGAACAGGATCCTTCGGTCGATCCTCGAGTGATCGAAGGCATCGCCGTCTGGAACACCCTGAATCAAAGCAGTGTCGACTGGGTGGTCAACGGCACTCCGGAAGGACTCAACGCCCAACAGGCGCTCCTCGATCAATTCGCCGTGTTCGCCACCTCACAGGACGGCGTTTCCATGCCTGCACCTGCGATCGATCACGGTTCGGTCGACTATGAGATGCAGTCGTTTCTTACAGAGGAGGAGTGTGGGGGCGAGGCGGTCGATGTCCTCAACAGATTCTTCGCGCGGATCACCTTTATCGAACTGAATGCCACGGTCGCTCGCGATGACGATACCGGTCCACCACCTGACGATGACAACGGTGGCCCCCCACCAGAGGAGCCGGCAAACTCCGCAGCCGGTGGTTCGGTATCGCTGCCGAATACCGGCGCCGGAGCAACTTCCACTGCCTCGGGTGCCCGAGGCTGGGCGATCCTTCTGCTGGCGCTGCTCTCTCTGACTGCGTGCCGGGCGGTGCGCCGGTTGCCGGAATCGCCTGGAGAGGCGGCAAAAGCCGGCGCATAGCTATCGCCCGAGACCAAATCGCGGCCGAGAGATCCGGACCACCAGAGAGGCGCCATCACACACCGGCTGGCCGCTACAGGTGCGCTCCACCCGTAATGTCGACAGCCGCGCCAGTCAGAAACTCCGAGGCGGGCGATGCCAAATAGAGCACGACCCGCGCCACGTCATCCGGTGTTTCGATACGGCCCAGCGGTGTTTCGTCAACATACTGAGCGAAAATCTCCTCACCGGTCAGCCCGCGGAGCGCCGACTCCCATTCGATCTCTTCGCGCTGCATATTCGTTGCCACATATCCCGGGCAAACGCAATTGACCCGAATGCCATACGGACCCAGTTCCCGGGCGCAACTCTTGGTGAATCCGATGCACGCCCATTTCGACGCGGCATAGTGTGCCAGCAGTACGGGCGCCAGTTTGCCGGCCATGGAAGCCGTGTTCACGATCACCCCGCTCCGGCGCTTCATCATTGCCGGGATCACCGCCCGTGTGACCAGAAACACCCCCTTGGCATTGACATTGAAGTTGAAGTCCCACTCCTTTTCGGTCAGTGCCCAGACGTGGTTCATCGTCGACACGCCGGCATTGTTGGCCAGAATCTCGATCGGTCCCATCTCCGCTTCCACGGCAGACGCCACCGCTTCGGCCTCCTCGGCAGATGTCACATCGAGTCGAAAGGCTCTCGCTCCCGCCAGGTTCTCCGCCACACTCTGCGCCGACGCCAGATCGACATCGGTGACGGCAACCTGCGCTCCCGCGTCCGCCAGGTGGGTGGCAATGGCTTTGCCGATACCGGTACCCGCACCGGTGACCAGCGCTACTTTGCCGGTAAGTTCGAGTGTTGGAATCATCGATTGTCCTTTCCTCTGCTGCAGGAGTCGCCGGTACCGTAATCGTCCGGCCATCGTCTCTTCTGCAGACCGATTGTCATTGCTATAGTCATACTGCGCAATGGCCGTCGACCTGCACGCTGAAAGGCCCACTTCGTTGTCGAAAAAGCGATCCCCGGACAAGCACGCTCACGAACCCACGAACGAGTCGACTGCCTCGCCTCAACCAGCAACCTCATCAGCGGAACCGTCTTTCACCCCCGCCGATCCCCCCGAATGGCTCCAGCCGGTCCTGCCTGCCTGGAACTCGCTCCAGCGTCTCCTCCGCCTGGGTGATCGTTTCGTCGACCTGCTCCACCTGCCCACCTTCCCTCCTCGAGTCGAACGATTTCTCGGTCCGAACGCATTCATCTGGCTCGTCGTGCTGACCATCCTGCCGATCATCTATACCGGTTTTGGCATGACCGTGGTGGTTACCGGATACGGTTGGCCGCGCAATCTCTTTCCCTGGGTCGACAACGACTACTGGTGGCATCTGGCCGCCGGTGACTACATCATCGACAAGCGATCGATGCCCTCTCCCGATCCGTGGCTCTATACCTACGACGGCAAATTCGTCGCTCATGAATGGCTGGGCGAGGTTTTTCTCTCCGTCACCGATCGACTCGGGGGATACCAGACTGGCATCGCCGCGACCGTGATCATTGCTGCGCTCGGATTTGCGGCGCTCATCGCCGCCATGCATCGCTATGGTCTGAGCTATCGCGCCTGCACCCTGTTTACCGTGCTCTGGATGGGCGTGTTTCTGCGACCAGGCGTCTATGCCGTGCGACCGCAGATGTGGACATTCAGCTTCTACGCCGTCCTGTTCCTCGTTATCGCCCTCTACCAGACCGGCCGTTGGCGTCACATGTGGATCCTGCCCCCCTTCTTTCTCATCTGGTGGAATGTTCACCTGTCGGCAGTGATCGGGGTTGTGGCCCTGGGCGTCTTCGGACTCGACCAGCTGCTCCAGCGCAAACCAGTCAGACATCTCTTCATCGTTGGCGTTTTGAGTCTGGCCGGCGTGGTGATCAACCCGTTCGGATTCGACTATGTCGAACAGATACTCCGCTTTGGTGGTCGCCCGGCAATCTGGAACGAGCGCATTTTCGAATGGCTGCCTCCGGACTTCTCGCAGAGCTACAACCTCGGATTTGCGTTGTCGATTCCCATGATCGTACCGGCCATCTGGCAGCTTTTGCGCGGACGCCTCTGGCCAGGGGCACTTGTCCTATTCATGTGTTATCAGGCCTGGACCTCCGTACGCTTCGTTACGGTTTATGTCCTCTTCGCCATGATTTTCGCTGGTTGGCTGGTCTGGCAGCACCAACAGGACAGCGACTCGGCCTGGATTCCCGCACCACGCGCCTCGATGCCACCCCTGTGGTCCCTGGCCGTGCCAGCCGCCGCGGCCGCCGGACTGGTCCTCTTCGTCGCCTCGACCTTCGAGTTCTCCCAATTCAGGAAAGACCCGGTGGCCTGGGGCTATCCGGTCTCGGCGGCAACGATCTATCAGGAGCAATTCGCCGACGTGCGTCTCTTCAATACCTACGATTGGGGCGGGTATCTCGATTACCGGTTCAAGGGAAACCCGCAGATCTTTATCGACGGTCGGGCCGACACCTACCCTAACTCCCTCACCGAACAGTATTTCGACATGGTCGATGGCCTGAATGGCTGGGACGTCAGGATGAACGACTGGAACGTGGGGGTGATCATCGTCCGGCCGATCGATGGACTGTCCCGGGCCGCCGACGGTCATCCGGACTGGGAACTCATCTATGAGGATCAGAGCAGCCTGATGTTCGTCCGAAAATCGGTGCTTGACGCCGGAGGGTGAGGAGAGAAGATGACGGAACGGTCCACGAACGGCGCCTTGTGATCTGCCAGGTCAGCGCATCTCCTCCTACTGCTGAACACCCCGTGGCAAGTCCCGGGGTCGCCAGATTCACAACATCTGTCGGCCGCTCTAGAAGTCCAGATCACCCAGTCCTTCGAGCAGCGCTCCCAGGGCCGACCCGGCCAGATCCAGAACTTCAGCCGAATTGACCACATCCAGCACGCTGCCAGCTACATCGAGGACATTCGGCGCCGCGTCGGCCATGCCGCTGACGAAACCCGTCACAGCCCCGGTATCGACGGAAGTCAACAGGTTGCCCACCGCTCCCACCGCACTCGAAGCCGCATCCACACCCCGACTGGCATCCGGGGCGGCACTCAGCAAACCCATCACGAAATCGCTGGCATTCTGCATGCCGCCACCAGCCGCATCGCTGACCGATGTCAGCGTCTCCATCGACGGAGCGCCGACGGAGGGCAACGAGGGAAGGTCGATGGAACCCGGTCGAAGATCGGATAGATCGCCGGTTCCGTGCCGGAGCACACTGCCGCCTACATCGAGAGCATCCCCCCAGCTCGAATCGGGGAGAGACGGATCGATCTCGGTCATGCGATCCCGGACGATCGTCGCCCATTGATTGACCGGCAACGCCTCAGCGAAACGATCCACGAAAACCGTCGATACCCCAAGCGCCAGCGCGTACGGCAGATAGCGCTCCATCACCCCAAGTGCCGGGGCCGCGTCACCCATTCGGGCAATACTGGTCAGATCGGCCTGAAATGCTCGCCATCGCGCTGCTTCTTCCGCACCCGCCTTCGTTTTAGCGGGCATATGCCGGCTCAGACGTGAGAGCGCCAGACCGATACCAATCAGCGCGCCTGCCGGGAAAACTGCGGTCCAGTCGAACACCACAACGATGATTCCAAAAATCACCACCCCCAGCGCGATCAGGGTTTTGCCCGCGGTGTTCCAGCGATCGCGGGTCGCCTGCGGCGATCTGCGAAAAAACCCGCGGCCGACGAGATCGTCATAAAGCGCTCTGCGCATGTCATCGTAGCCGGCAGCCACCCTGGCCGCTCGTTCGGAGAGCAGCACGGACGCGCCCGACTCGGCCCCTGTCCCAAACAGCGCCGTCATCATCGGTCGCTCGAAATCGTGCACCGGCGCCTCGGGATCGCGTAACGTGACCTGAAACACACCATTCGCTCGACCCCGCCCCTGCTCCGCCCGACCCACGGTGAGAATCCCTCGTCGCTGCAGGTCGAACAAGGTGGCCACCAGGTCGGCATGATCCACTCGCTCGTCGATCAGCGAACCAACGACTGCGGCTGGCAGGTCCCCCGGCGGTCGTCCTCCGGATCCGGGTAGAGGCGTGGCATGGGGATCTCGACCACGCAGATACCAGATTCCCAGCAAAAAAACGAAGCCAAAACTCACAATGGCCAGACCGGTCATCAGCAACAGCAGGCGAATGGCATCGCGGGTCTGGTCGGCGGACGGAGACTCGACTTGAAGAAGAACGATCAACTCGGCAAACATCATGGATTCTGCTCCCGACGGACCCGGCCACGGCGCCGAGTAGCCTGTTCAGTCCAACTCTACAGCGTGCGCCGGCCGTCAGGTGCGACTCGCCGTCAGACTCTCCCCGGTAGTATGATCAACCAGCATTCACGATATTGAAACTGGCGATGAGGTCGAGACTGAATGGCCAGAATGTATCCGAATCCACCGTTGCGTCACCTGTCCAGCGGTGCCGAAGAACGCCTCTATCATCTTTTCCGAACTGAGTTGCCAGGCTCCTACACGGTGCTGCACTCAGTGCGCTGGCTGCAGCGTCGCGACCGGTTCGACGAGGAGGGTGAAGCGGACTTCATCGTTCTGCATCCTGACTACGGGGGATTGATCATCGAAGTCAAAGGCGGCGGGATTCGTAGAGATCCCCAGTCAGGAGCCTGGTACTCACGCGACCGCTTCGACACCCTTCATACAATTAAGAATCCCTTCGATCAGGCCACCAGATCGAAACGTGGACTGCTCGGCTTCCTCGCCCAATCCTCACTGGCCCGCCAATTGCCTGATCTCTTCAAATGCGCCGTCATCTTTCCGGATGTCAGTATCGGTTCCAACGATCTGGGACCCGACGCACCGCGCTCGCTGATTTTGGACGGCGACGATCTGCTGACATTCGAACGCTCGCTGGTCCGCGCCTGGCGACCATCGCGGGAACAGGTGCTAGGAGACGCTGGATTGCGGGAACTAGTCGGATTACTCAGCCCGGCCATTGATCTTCGGCGTCTCGATCTGAGCACGGCCATCGCCGCCGAACGAGAAACACTCATCCGGCTGACCGAATCACAAATGAGACTCCTCGATTTTGTGTCCATGCATCGACGCGTCGCCGTCCGCGGTGTCGCCGGTTCGGGCAAGTCGCTCCTGGCGCTGGAGGTTGCCCGTCGGCAGGCGGCACTGGGCAAGCGGGTGCTCTTCACCTGCTTCAACCAAGCCCTGGCCGACTGGGCCAGAACCTCACTTGACCAGCAACTTGGCGACTCGGCAAGCAATGTCTATGTTGACAATTATCACGATCTCGCCACGGATTTCGCCCGGCGTGCCGGAATTCGCCTTCCCACACCCCGGGAGATCGAAACTGCCCCCGCTCCCTACTACAACGATCTTCTGCCCCAGTTTCTCAGCGACGCACTGGACTCGGTCGATCAGCGATTCGACGCCATCATCGTCGATGAAGCCCAGGACATCGCCGATATCTGGTGGGTAACCATTGAGTCGTTGCTCAGTCAGCCGGATGACAGCCTCTTCTATCTCTTCTACGACCCGAGTCAGATCGTCTACACCGGCCGGTCGACCGACGGACTGCCCATTCCCGAACCTCACTTTCTGCTTGACACAAATTGCCGTAATACGAAGGCCATCCATAATCTGGCGTTTCGTTACAGCGACACCCCCGGTGCGGCCAGTTGCAGTGGCCCGGAAGGCAGAGCTATCGAGCACCTACCCCTCACCACCGCCGGGATCAGCGACGGTCTCCGCCGGGTCATCCATCGACTCGTGCATGAGGAGGGAATCAAACTGGCCCAGATCACCGTGCTGACACCCCGCTCACAGCAACGAAGCGCATTGTGTGAGGGAGAGAAGATCGGCAACACCACACTGACCTGGGAAGTGGCAGGACCCAACCAGCTCCAGGTGACATCGATCGCCAAATTCAAGGGTCTGGAATCAGACATCGTTATCCTGACGGAACTCGATCACGCCTACCACGTGACCCGCGATGCCCTGATTCACGTCGCCCTGACCCGTGCCCGGCACCACGTCATTGTTATCGGATCGCTGCCGGAACCGGGTGTCTGAAACGGACGCAACCGAATCGGTGCAGTACCATAGAAGACGTCAGGGAAAGGAGTGACAATGGGACTGATTTCCTGGGTGATCTTTGGAGCAATTGCCGGTTGGATCGCCGCTAAGCTGGCCGGTACATCCAACCAGCAGGGGCTGATCGTCACAACGGTGCTGGGCATTCTTGGCGCGATCGTCGGCGGTTTTCTCTGGGAATCGGTTCAGGACGATAAAGTCGAGTTTGGCTGGGACATCGGCAGCTTCGCCATCGCCATTCTGGGCGGCATCGTCGTTTCCTGGGGATACGCCTTCCTGACCCGCAATCGCGTTCGGTAGTCGGAATAGCTGTCGGATCGCCAACTGACCAAGCTTGAAGCACTTCCGGTGGCTCGCGTATGCTGTGTCGGTTGCGCTGTCAGAGCAATCCAGCCAGCGCCAGTTCCTCACTTTCGGGTGCCCAGTTGCACTCAACCGGTGACAGGCGAAGATGCGATCGATTCTCCAGCGCGGTGACAAGTTTCAGCCACTTCCCACGGATGATGGTCGCCTCGACCAGAAGATGCCTGGCGATTTGTGGCGCAAGTGCCCGCGGTGTGCCGAACTCATCTACACGCGGGAGCTGGAAAACAATCTCCGTGTCTGCCCCAAGTGCGGCCATCATTTCCGGCTGCGGGCCAGAGAACGCATCGACCAACTGGTCGATCCGCAATCATTCGTGGAATGGGACACCGAGGTCCGGCCCGCCGACCCCCTCGGCTTTACTGATCCCAGCGGTGCCTATTCGGACAAACTCGCATCGACCCAGCGAAAGAGCGGCGAATACGAAGCGCTGATCACCGGACAGGGTTCGGTGAATGGCCGCCCGATCGTGCTGGCTGTCTCTGATTTCGACTTTCTCGGCGCCAGCATGGGTTCTGTTTTCGGCGAAAAACTGACCCGGGCGATGGAGCGATGCTCCGAGAGCGGTACCCCGCTTCTGTCGGTCAACGCGTCCGGCGGCGCGCGCATGCACGAAGGGCTCTTTTCCCTGATGCAGATGGCCAAAACCGTGGCCGCATTCGCCCGCCTTGGTGAAGCGCGCGTGCCACATATTTCGCTCCTCGCCGATCCCTGCTATGGCGGCGTCACCGCCAGCTACGCCACCATCGCCGATGTCATCATCGCGGAACCGGGTACGCTGGTGGGCTTTGCGGGACCTCGCGTTATCGAACAGATCACCAAACAAAAACTGCCGGAGGGTTTTCAGACCGCTGAGTTCCTGCTCGAACACGGCATGATCGATTTCATCGTCGAACGGGGTGATCTCAAGCGCACCATCACCGACCTGCTCGATCACTACGCCCATGTCCACCAGGTCAATCGTGGTGAGAGCATCCCCTGGCAACCTGATCCGTCGCCCCGATCACGCGCCAATGGCGCATCGAAAACGGCGAAAACCGGGAAGCGCTCATGAGAAAGGCACTCCACCGGCGATCGGAAACCGACGAAATGGGAGCCATGGAACCACCAGTGCTGACCCCCTGGGATCGCGTCAGACTGGCCAGAAACCCGAGTCGCCCCCACTCGCTCGATTACATCAAAACGCTATTCAGCGGCTTCATCGAACTTCATGGCGATCGGTTGTTCGGCGATGATCCGGCGATCGTTGGCGGATTGGCCGGGTTCGATGATCAGACAATCGTCGTGATCGGTCATCAAAAAGGCGGCGACACCCGGGAAAACATCCGCCGCAACTTTGGCATGGTCCGGCCGGAGGGATACCGCAAGGCCGAGCGACTTATGCGCCACGCTGAAAAATTCGGCATCCCCGTCGTCACCTTCATCGATACCCCGGGCGCCGAACCGGGGATCGGGTCCGAAGAGCGTGGTCAGGGCACCGCGATCGCCGAGAGCCTGTTGACCATGGCCGAACTGAAAACGCCGGTTGTTGCCGTGATCATCGGCGAAGGAGGATCCGGTGGGGCGCTGGCCATCGGCATGGCTGACCGGATGCTGATGCTGGAAAACGCCGTTTACGCCGTCGCTTCTCCCGAAGCATGTGCCGCCATCCTCTGGAAAGATGCCGGAAAAGCGCCCCAGGCCGCCGAAACCATGCGCATCACCGCCGAGGATCTGCTCAGTTTCGGTATCGTCGACGAAGTCATCCCGGAACCGGTCCCCGCTCATGAAAATGCACAGGGCACCATCAACGCGGTGGGCGAAGCCGTGCAGCGCTCCCTGGCGGAACTGATGGAAATCGTCGACCAGCCATCCGGACTCGATCGGTTGATGGAACAGCGTTACGAACGATTCCGCCGCATCGGCGTCTGGAGTGAAGCGCTGCCGTTTGCGACCGAGTAGACGGATATCGACCCTGTTATCGGGATATGCCGGATGCCGCGCTGAAACTGAAATTCAAATCGGCAAAGCTCATCTCAGGCGATACTGGTCAGCATCGATGCCTGGTTCTCAGTGCTGCCGAATTGTCTGGTCAGCCTCTGGATGGCTTGACTCGTTTCATCTGAATCGGGATTCAGCGATCGCCTCGGCTATCCGGTCGAATTCATGCTGAAAGAGCCCCTCGAGAAAAGAGCGTGTTCTCACTGCCCAGTAGGCATCTCGTCAACCCAGCAACTCGATCACCCTGCCAAACTGCTCCACCCCCTGCGGGTTTTCCGGATCGATCTGGATGTGCACCTCATCGACACCCTGGTCGGCGTACTTCCGGATGTACGCAGCGATCTCCGCATAATCGCCGTTGAACACCCCCGCCCGGGCGCGCCGCTGCCGCACCGAGGTCATCCCAAAGTGATCCTGCCATCCAGGTAGATTGATGATCAGTCCATTGGAACGGTCGAGTGTCTGGCGGGGCCGGTCGTTGCGGTCGCATGCCTCATCGACCATCGCCCGGATCGGGGGAATCAGCTCAGGATCGGCGACTGTAGTGCAGTTCCACATCGAAGCGTACTTGGCCACGAGGTCGAGCATCCGCCAGCCCTTCCGCACTAACCCCATTTCGTCGCCGAGCGGCGTCCCGGCCAGGGTGCCGATCATGATGGGAATCTCGCCATTGCTGGGCCCACGTGGTCGCAGTTCGCAGTCCCGGGCGGTGTAGTACGTACCCTCGAAATCGATGTGTCCATCGTGCAAAAGACCGTGAATGATCTGCACCGCCTCCTCGAATCGCCCGATCCGGTGATCGAACGGAAAACCAAAGGCCCGGTATTCCGGTTCGTGCCAGCCGGCTCCCAGCGCCAGAATCAGCCGTCCATCGCTGATCTCATCGACCGTATCGGCCATCTTGGCAATCAGCGCCGGATTGCGCCACCCCGCGCACAACACGTGCGACCCCACCCGAATCTTCGAGGTTACCGCCAGCAGCGCCGTTACCAGTGACCACGACTCCCAGATCCCGTAGCGCTCCACACCTTCCGGTTCGTGAATCAGGTGATCAGGTATCCACGCCGAATAGAACCCCACATCCTCGGCCATCAGAACCATATCTTTCATGGTCTGCCAGGAGTGGATGTAACTGTCGGTGCGGTGGTCGTGGTCATCGCGTCTCCTGATCTCATTGTGTCGCCAAATCCATCGTTCTCGACATCATAGCGCCTGCCTGTTGCCCTCCATCACGATGGTGAAACAGGCACACGCGTGGCATCATGTCTGAGCGAAACCCGCCGCTCGCAGACATCCCTGAGTCACCATCTTCACAGCAGGACGAGACCACGTGCAGACAAACCCGGCCGTTGACGACTATTTCGACCGCACGCACGCATGGGCAGCGGAGCAAAAGCGACTCAGGGAGATCGCCCTTTCCTGCAATGTGACCGAAGCACTCAAGTGGGGAAAACCCTGCTACGAGTACGCGCACCACAACATCGCCATCATCCAGCCATTCAAAGCGTGTGTGGCGCTGATGTTTTTCAAGGGCACGCTGTTGAGCGATCCTCATGGCGTGCTCAAACCTGTCGGAGCCAACTCGCGGTCGGCTCGCCGCCTGGAATTCACCAGTCTGCAATCGATCGACGAAGCGCAG
>WBZO01003953.1_pt1 | contig 16556 bp, 18 predicted proteins | sample 5204261 | NCBI WGS metagenome assembly WBZO01 (sample SAMN12412400, study PRJNA552823) | activated sludge metagenome | isolation source: activated sludge from anammox sidestream of wastewater treatment plant... | place: USA: North Carolina | collected 2017-09 | reverse complement strand
GTTTCTTTCAAGTTTATGGTGAGGCAAAATCGCACGGTGATACTTCATCATATCCGATGCTTTGTAAGCGGTGTTCCCTCCGGGCTACCCTCCTGCACCAGGTTTACGTCGTGGTTGGTGCAGGAACGAAGAGCCCTTTACCTCATCAATCAGTTTCATAGTCAATAGCTTGCGAATGACAAATTGTAACCAATCCTACTTCCTCGGACAGCTATGCCCCACCACGAAGGCCCCCGGCCGCCCTAGGCACGTGCCTTGATGCCATCGCGTGCTCGAACTCCTCCGGTGGACGATAGCCCAGAGCCGAGTGGAGTCGGATGCGGTTATAGTACTGATCGATGAAGGCTGCCATGTTCCTATGTATATGCTCAAGATCACGATACGCATTCGCGTAGATTTCCTCCCGCTTGAGCGTCTTCATGAAGCTCTCGCAACTGGCATTGTCGTAGGGGTTCGCCGGCCGGCTCATGCTCGGGAGCATCTGATGCTGCCGGAGCAGTTGCACGTAGGCCCCGGCGGCATACTGGGCGGATTCAAGTGGTCGTTGCAACATATTCTTTGTTGGCCTATCAGAGCAAGTGGTCAAGCACCTCTGCAGGCGTTTTCCAATTCAGCGTTTTACGAGGCCTGGCATTGAGGGCGGCCGCCACGGCCGCAATCTCCTCGGCGCTGTGCACGCTCAGATCCGTGCCTTTAGGGAAGTACTGGCGCAGCAACCCGTTGGTGTTTTCGTTGGTGCCACGTTGCCACGGGCTGTGAGGGTCGCAGAAGTAGACCTGCACGCCTGCGTCGATCGTCAGGCGTGCGTGCTGGGCCATCTCAGCCCCTTGATCCCACGTCAGCGACCGGCGGAGCTGCTGAGGCAAGGTGATGATCGTGCGCGTGATGGCGTCACGCACGGCCTCGGCACCGTGTCCGGCGAGCGCGGGGCCGTTCTTCACGCGAGCCTCATGGCCATGGCCCGTCATGCGAGGCAGGTGCAGCAGCAGGGTGAAGCGCGTTGTGCGCTCCACCAAGGTGCCGATCGCGGAGCTGCCAAGACCCAGAATGAGGTCCCCCTCCCAGTGGCCCGGCATGGCGCGATCGGCGGCCTCCGCCGGACGTTGACTGATCATGATCTCGGGCGAGATGAAGGCCTTGCCTCGCTTGTGCATGCGCGCCCTCGGCATCCGCAATGCCCGCCCGGTGCGCAAACAGGCCGCCAGCTCGCGGCGCAGCGCACCTCGAGCGTGAACGAACAGCGCTTGATAGATGGCTTCATGGCTGATGCGCATGGTCTCATCTTCCGGGAAGTCGACCGGCAGGCGACGGGCGATCTGCTCCGGGCTCCATGCGTTTGCCCACCGCCTATCCTGCCGGGGTCCATGCCGACGGCCTTTCCAGCACACGGCCGGACCGGGAACAGGAGCACCGTTCGGAGCGACGACGACGCCAGCCAGTCGTTCTTCCACATAAGCCCGCAATGGCCCGTTTTGCGCAAGCTTCGCCGGCTTGGGACGGCGAGCGGCTCGCTCGGCATGCCATTGCGCTGTCGTCGCACGATATTCCAGACTGCCGCTTCGGGTGGCGGCGTTGCGCCGCAACTCCCGGGAGATCGTCGATGCTGCCCGCCCGAGTCGGCGAGCGACCTCCTGCATAGAGGAACCTTGCACGCGAAGGAGCGCGATCTCCTCTCGCTCCGCAAACGAGAGATACCGGCCGGAGAGCGGCCTCGCCGAGAGTCCAAACATCACTGGTGGCATGCCGCCTGCCTTCCGGAACCATCTTGTTCCTACCGGCTGCGACACACCGGCCTCGCCTGCGGCAGCCTCACTCTCCATGCCTGCCGCGATCGCCGCCCAGAACCGTCGTCGCTCATCTCGTCCTGCCACCGACGGTCGACCTGGTGACGGCAGGGGCGGCCGCCCAGACCCATCCGAACGGCGCTTTCGAATGTTCATCGCAACCTCCTCCGTCAAGATGTTGCAACGACCACTTGAATCCGCCCTGGATGCCCCGATCCGAATGATGGACCACGCCCGGCGGCGGCTGACGAGTCGTGATCGCGTGGTGCAACGCCTCCAGCGGCAAACGAGTCGCCAGCGTCTTGCCCAGCGCCCAGCCCACCACCTTGCGCGAGAACCGATCGAGGATCACCGCCAAGTAGACGAACTCGGCGCGCAGGCGAAGTGGAGTGAGAGACCGGGCGTAGTCGAACTAGCTCCCAGTCTCTCCTCCCCGAACCGGACTTGCACCTCTCAGCGCATCCGGCTCTCCATTCAAGCGTTGCTTAACGCAAAAGCCACGTCAGCGTAACGCGATTCGAGAAACGTGCGATGCTCGTCGCGAATCAGGTACGGGTTCCCTTCCGGGTTCCGCCACCTGAACTGACCTTTGCGGCTGGTGACGAGGCGCCGAAGCGCCTGTTCGCCATACCACCCACGACTATTCTGTCCCTTCAGTACCCACGTGGTGGCACGCCCCAGTTCTGGGGCCCGGACGTGTTCGCGCATCAGGCTCGGGAATCCTCGCCGATACTTGCGCGCGAGCCAATATCCGAGCTTCCAGAAGACGGTCCGGTCCACTCGGCTAAAGATGGTCGCCGTATAGTCCGTGTATCGATAGAAGTTCGCCCACCCCGAGAGTGTCCGGTTCAGGCGTTCCATCAGGTCCATGTGGTTCACGCTGTAATTGCCGGATAGTTCCTTGACCAGCTTGGCCGTGAAGCCCCGGTACTTCTCCCATGGGATCGTCGTGACCGGTCGCAGATGACCTCGCGGTCCCCGCTTGCGAATGATGCGGTGGCCGAGGAAGACAAAGCCGTCATTCACGTGGGTGATATGGGTCTTCTCCATCTTCAACGTGAGTTTGAGCTGACCTTCCAGAAACGTCCGGCACGCTTCGCGTATTGCCGCTGCGTGTGTTTTGGTTCCTTTGACGACCACGACGAAATCATCCGCGTAGCGGCAGTAGGAGACGCCTGGTTTCCACTGCCGGTTCTCTCGCACAGCAATCGGCCGCTGTGTGAGAATGCCGAAGTTCCATGCCCATCGGTCCTTGCGCACCTTCTTGCTCAGGTAGTTCGCCTCCATCCAGCCATCGAATTCATGTAACACGATGTTGGATAGCAGCGGAGAGATGACCCCTCCTTGTGGAACGCCTTCGCTTGCGGCGTAAAAGAGCCCCCGATCAACACAGCCTGCTTTGATGCACGTCCAAAGCAGGGCCAGGAAGCGCTGATCGGCAATACGTTTGCGGACGCCTTTCAGTAGCAGGCGGTGATGGACCGTCTCAAAGTAGCTGGCGAGGTCGCCCTCAATCACCCAGCGCCCCGCCGTTCTTTGCTCATCACTGTCCTGCAGCTGCAATTTGACCGTTCGTATCGCATGGTGCACACTTCGGGCGGGCCTGAAGCCATAGGACGCCCGATGGAAATCACTTTCCCAGATCGGCTCCATGGCCATCAGCATCGCTCGCTGGACCACTCGATCCCGCAGACTGGGAATCCCTAAGGGCCTCACCTTGCCGTTCGCCTTGGGTATGTACACGCGCCGTGCGGGTTGCGGCTTGTAGCAGCCCGCTAACAGCTCGGCACGTATCGTCGCCCGTTCCTGATGAAGGGTTTCCGTCATCAGGGCCTTGTCGACCCCATCGACGCCCGGCGTTCGCGCGCCACTGGATGCGAGCGTGATGCGCGCGGCTTCGGCCAGCCATGTTCGATCCGCAATCAGTCTCAGGAGTCGATCGAACTTGCGTTCGGGGTTCTCCATTGACCACGTCGCCAGCTTGCGTTGCATTTCCCTGATTATCAAAGGTCTTCACCTCATTGTGGTCAGGTAATCCGCCACACATGCCGCTCAAACTGCCCCCTTCGCCATGTGGCCGGCTTTCCCGACCGCGGACTACTACGAGGGCTCCGTCAACGTGTACCGCCTCGGGGGACACACTCCCTTGTCATCGGTACACGCCTTCCCCAGTTCACATGCTGGACTCCACACACGGGCGAGGTTGCCTATCGCAGTCTTTCTCCTTGCGTTCCGCAAGTCGTCGCGGACGTCATGGTCTAGCTACGCGCTCCCCATGACTCCCTGCTGGCCAGCGTACATGTCTCGCCAGCACTCGCCATCCCAGTCCATACGTATGACGGGCACGGATCCGCGTCCTGCCTGTGAAGCGGTGTCGGCAGGGGTGACATTTCAACCCTCAGATGCGTGTCAATAGGTGCGTGTTCCTCAACCGTCCCGTGCTCAGCCTAGAGGCGCATCTTGGCGTAACCGCTTCGCCGCACGCCCCGTTTCCCGCGGACTTCGTCACCTTGCCAGTGTCCGGCAAGTCACCGCCGCTTCGGCTCACTTCTTCTCGTAGCAGAAGGAGGGCATGCTCGTGACTGCTATAGCAGCTCCATCGAGTCATGCATTCCAGACATGCTCAAGCAACTCAGCCCCAGACAGGCGGGCTTCGTTGGCTGGGCGTACTATAGGTAATATCCGCCACCCAAAGCTGATTCATCCCGGTCAGCGTCATGCGGCTGGCCAAGTTCAGATAGACGTCCAAATGGTGGTCGGACTCCGTCGTGACCACGAAGGCTCTCGGCTGCACGGCCAGCAGGTTGTCTGCCTGCATGAGCCGTAACACCCGCTTCCGGTTCACAAGCAGGCCTCGCGTGCGCAGCTCCGCGCTGATCCGCCGGTAGCCGTACCGACGCCGATGCGCCAAGGCAATCTGCTGAATCGAAGAGCGTACCGCCATGTCCTCTTCCTCCGGGTGGTGCTCAACAAGCGAGCGGTAAAAGCTCGCCCGGCTCACCCGGGCCAACTGACACATCCGCTCGATGCTCAAAGCGCCTTGCGTCGGCATCACGTCCCGGATCTCCTCATAGATGCCTTCCCGCCAGAGTTTCCGCTCCGCTGGCGTCGAGCCTCGACTTTTCGCAAGGCACCTTTGAAAAAATCGATCTCCACCGTTTTATCCGCTAACAGACGCTTCAGCTGGCTGACCTCTTTCCGCAGTGTGGACTCCCGCGCGTTCGCGGGCGGTGGACTGTCCTCACTCTCGGCCGGGTCGAGTTGATCGCGCCACCGATACAACAGCCGCCGATGGATCCCGAGCTCTGTTGCAAGCTCCACAATATTCTCGCACTGCTTGAGCCGGTCCACGGCCATCTGCCGAAAGGCCTTTGGAAACTTGCCCACCCGCTTTTTTGCCACTTGCCACCTCCTCTACTGTGACAAGTGTGCTAATTTTTTCTGTCTCATTCTAGGGGGGCACTCCAAAAACCTACAGAAATATCGTCCGACCGCCACTCCTTGACTAATCAATAATAGTTGATATATCGTAACTCATGAGAACAAAGATGGCTAAACCAATAGCGGACGTTGCCAAAGTGTTCCAGGCCCTGTCAGATGAAACCCGGTTATTGATCCTGGAACAACTGAAAGATGGCGAGCAATGTGTGTGCGAACTGACAGACGCCTTTAAGACAGGCCAGTCACGGCTTTCGTTTCACCTCCGAGTGTTGAAAGAGGCGGGACTAGTCCTTGATCGACCTGAAGGACGATGGGTGTATTATTCGCTTAATCCAGACGCACTTGAAGAACTGCAGGAGGCGGTGAACTCCCTTAACCGTCCCTCAGGCCGGTCCGCGAAGAAAGGTTGTTGCCCCTGACTTTTTTTGCCTTCAGTCATCAACATTTATTGATTTTATGGAATACCCCATGGACACCGTGGCAATCATCGAGCAGCAGACGCTTCCGACAGACAAAAAGCTAAATCTCTTCGAACGCTATCTAACCGTCTGGGTGGGCCTCTGTATGGTCGCGGGTGTGTTGCTGGGAAAATCAGCGCCTGGGGTCATTCAGGCGTTGCGAGATATGGAGTTCGGCCAGGACAGTCATGTGAATTTTCCCATGGCCGTTCTGATCTGGCTGATGATCACCCCCATGATGATGAAAGTTGATTTTCGTGCCGTGGCGAAGGTCGGCCAGCGTCCTCAGGGCTTACTGGTCACTCTCTTTATCAATTGGGTGGTGAAACCGTTCTCCATGGCTCTCTTGGCCTGGGTCTTTTTTCGATTCATGTTCTCAGCCTGGATGACTCCTGCCGAAGCGGACCAATACATCGCTGGATCCATCATCCTCGCTGCCGCACCGTGTACCGCGATGGTCTTTGTCTGGAGCTATCTCACGGATGGCGATCCGGCCTATACCTTGGTTCAGGTCTCGGTGAACGATCTGATCATGCTCGTGCTGTTTGCTCCGATCGTCGGCTTCCTGGTCGGTGGCGCTTCCTCGCTCACTGTACCGTTCGCGGTGCTCGTCTATTCGGTCGTAGGCTTTATTGTGATTCCGTTGGTATTGGGAGTCCTGATCCGACAGAGGTTCATCAGGCAGCGAGGGAAGACCTGGTTTGAGGATACGCTTCTTCCTCGGTTTGCTCCCGTCACGATCATAGCGCTACTCGTGACCTTAATCCTGATTTTTGCCTTTCAAGCAGACAATATTCTGGGCAAACCCCTCCACGTCCTGCTGATTGCGATCCCGATTCTTCTGCAGGTCTATTTCAATGCCTCCTTGGCCTACGGCTTGATGAAGTGCTTGAGGGTCCCTTATGTCGTCGCGGCGCCGGGAGCACTGATCGGAGCGAGCAACTTCTTTGAACTCGCCGTGGCAACGGCTATTGCGTTGTTCGGTCCCGAATCCGGGGCCGCGCTGGCTACCGTCGTCGGCGTGTTAGTCGAAGTTCCGGTCATGCTGTCCGTGTGTCATGTGTGCAATCGAACCCGGCACTGGTTCCCTTTGAAAGAGGTCACAGCATGACCTGTGTCAGTGACGGGAAATATGTGTGTGGTGCTGGTCTGGCCCAGGTTGCGGTCGAATCACACGATCAGAAGACAGGGAAACTTGTTACCGACCCCAGCTTTGATCCGCAGGACCGGCCCAGAACCACGCACAGTGGGGGCATACATGGAATGGCTGAGCCTGGTTGGCATTATGTCCTCGGCCATACTGATATGTGTGTACGTCTTCGAAAAGTCATCGAAGCCGATATGGCCCGGTTTGAGCAAGCCGGTCACCCTCCTCCACGTATTCCGAGATTGGTTGCTCTATATGGCACTGTTTGTTGGCCTACTCATTGTATTGAAGGGAAGTCTCAGACTCGCTTGTTCAATTAGTTGTTAACGGATGCGATCACGCAATTGGTCGCCGGGCTGACCGCCGGATAGCCACGAAAGGAGAACCATCATGAAACGATTACATCTGCACATTGGGGTAGAGAACCTTAGCGAAGGTATCAACTTCTACACAGCACTCTTTGGGGTCCCTCCAATCAAAACGAAACCTGATTATGCCAAATGGTTGTTGGAGGACCCTCGCGTGAACTTTGCGATCTCGACACGCGCCAAGAAAGGCATCGATCACTTGGGCATTCAGGTTGAGGAGGACACGGAATTGGCAGAAGTCCGGGATCGTCTCAAGGCGAACGATGTTACATTGGCCGATGAAGGGGAAACAGTCTGCTGTTACGCCCGGTCGGAAAAATCGTGGGTGCAAGATCCCGCGGGGGTCGCATGGGAAACGTATCGGACGATGGAAGATGTTCAACTCTTCTCAGGACAAGCCGAATCGACGGACCGTGCCTGCTGCACGCCTGCGACGATGGGGCAGCCCAACTGCTGTGAGCCGTCTGATCAAACGGTCGGGTGCTGCGGCTCATGAACCCCAAAGTTACCAAAGTATTGGTGCTCTGCACGGGCAATTCGTGTCGGTCGGTGATGGCGGAAGCGTTGATCAATGCGCTTGGCCATGGCCTATATCAGGCCTGGAGCGCAGGGAGCCATCCGACGGGCTCTGTGCACCCTAAGTCCATTAAAACGCTCACGCGACATGGCATTGATCCAGGTCACCCGCGCAGTAAGTCCTGGAGCGAGTTGGCAAATCACACTTTTGATCTCGTGATTACGGTGTGCGATCAAGCCGCTGGTGAAAGTTGTCCGCTATTTCCGGGGAAGCCAACAAAGCTGCATTGGAGCACGCCTGACCCAGCCAAAGCGATTGGATCTGACGCCGAAATCGAGTCGGCCTTTGACGAGGCTTTTTGTCTGCTCAGGAAGCGTGTCGAAGAGTTAACGAAATGACCGCTTGGTCATCTCATCCCTTCTATATGCCACTATTGGTTCCGCTTTTGCACAGGTCGGCTCCGTCCTTGCTCCCTCTGTCTTACTCCCCCTTACCTTCGTCCCCCCGATTCGACAAAGCAACTGACGAACCATATGGTTGTACTCCCAAGGATAGTCGTCAAATGGTCACTTCGATCACGACCCTCTTGAGTCCTCTCGACTGAGTGGATACTCGCCCGGTTTCCCGACAAACGGAAGGGCAAGAATACCGGCCAGGGTCAACTGAGAAGGATCTCGAAACTGCTCAAGCCCGAGCGTCATACCTATATGCCCAGAGATGGGTTCTACGCGATAGGTACCCAGCAAGCGATCCCACCACGGCAGATTAAACCCAAAGTTCGAGTTCGTTTCCCGATGCCTGATCGAATGGTGGATGCGGTGCATATCGGGAGTCACGAGTATCCATCGAAGGACTCGATCCACCGCGGCGGGCATCCATACGTTGCTGTGGTTAAACATGGACGTGGCGTTCAGCAGTACTTCAAAGCAAAGGACGGCCAACGGCGCCGCCCCGAGGACGACCACAGCTGCCACTTTAATGACCATTGAAAGGACCACTTCTACCGGATGGAACCGGAGCCCGGTGGTGACATCACAATCCAGATCCGCGTGATGCATCATATGGAAGCGCCAGAAGAGGGGTACGGCGTGGAACAGCACATGTTGCAGATAGAGCACGAAATCTAGCGCGACAACCGCCACCACCATCTCGATCCAGAGCGGCCAGCTCACGTGGTTCAAGACACCCCAATTCCGTTCGGCAGCCAGTAGCGCGGTGCCGACCGCGCCCGCAGAGAACAGCAGGCGGACGATGGCCGAATCTAACACCACCACCGAGAGGTTGGCGATCCAGCGTCGCATCTTCGGTGTATTCAACTGGCGCCTCGGGACAAATATTTCCCACAAAGCCATCAGACCCAGCACCCCGGTAAAGGCCGACAACCGGATTAGAACATCAGGGCTCATCGTCCACCTCTCCTGATTGTGATGCCGCTCGTGTCCCCGCTTCATAAAGCCGAACTCATTCGCAACGGCGACTGCTGTGTCTTTATGATCTGGCGGTGTGAATCCCAGCGGTACGACAAGCCTCCCCAGCCATCTTCGCTTCCAGTCTGATCGGATCTTTCATAGACCACTCAATCTTAAGAAGCCTAGATCGCGCTCCCCTCCTGAGAGTTGTTTCAGGGCTGACAGCGACCGCTCAGCTCGAAATTCATGGACAAACCCCGGGATGGCATTCAAGGCCACGATGGTGAGGATCGCCGCAGTCTCGACCCATTCCTGTGGCAGGCCGGACACGATTGCCGCGCTGATGAGGACCCAGACGATGAGACTGGAGAATTGAGCCAGGAAAATCTTGAGAGGAGAGGGAGGAAGAGCCTCAGGCAGTTCATTGATACCAGCAGCAACAAGCCGAATATTGACTTCTCGCTCAATGATCCACTCCTCATGGTCCAAGCGCCGTTCAAGTTCCAGCGGTTCGGACATCATTCCATGCCACCTCCTCATATGGCCTCACAGATACCATCCATGCATCACCAAGCTGTCCATCACGAAGCTACCCATGTTCATGGCGGTGATGGAGATCGGAGACATGCGGATGGTCATGCATCAGGGGAAGATGCCCATGCAGATGTGCATGTGGCTCCTCAATCGGATGCTCTCCCTCATGCTCATGGTCGTGGTGGTCCTCGTGCACATGGGTATGGTCATGCAGAACCTCCGCATGGACGTGGATGTGGTGATGACGGGCGCTGAGCAGCAGTCCCACTCCCAGCACCATCACAACCGTGGCGACGATTTCATGTGATCCCCAGCGTTCACCTAAAAGAGGCACAGCGGCCAGGGCACCTATAAACGGCGCGGTCGCAAAGAATCCGGCTTCCCGTGCGGCTCCTAACAGACGGAGCGCCTGCATATCCAACACGAGACTCACACCATAGCTGAGAACCCCCAGCAGCAAGGCGGCGATGAGGATCAGTGGCCGAGGCAAGCTGTGATCGACCACGACAGCGAGACTCAGCGTACAGACCCCCGCGCTTAATGTCTTGATCCGCGTCACGACGATTGGATCGCGAAAGGATAATCGCTGACTCAAATTGTTATCTAGCGCCCACGAGAGGCAGGCGCCGGCGATGGCGAAGAATCCCCACACATCAGGACGCAGATCCCCCGATCGGTACTGAAGGAGCGCAGCCGCGATGATGATCAGCACGGCGCCAACTCCCTCGACCCGCCCGAGGTGTTCTCGAAAGAGCAGCAGGGCCAACACAATCGTGAAGGGCGCTTCCAAGTTCAGCAGCAGCGAGCCGAACACTCCCGTCACGCGTTGTAACCCCCACAGCATGAAGACAGGTCCTAGGATGCCGCCTGTGAAGACGATGCCCGCCAATAACCATCGATCGGAAGGCCCAACTTGTGTCTCGCGCCGTGAGGTTTCAGATCCACGGTAGAACACTCTCTCAAAGACAAGGAGTCCCACTCCGGCTCCAAGATAGAGCAAGCCCGCGATGAGAAGGGGTCCAGCCTCGGGAAGCAGGAGCTTGGCGAGCGGAGGACTCATTCCAAAGAGAGCCGCTGCCGCTAACCCGCATGCAGCACCCCGTCTCTGATTCGATCGCACAAAGAAGTTCAGGCGCACATCACTCGGCAACCATGCCCTCCATGTCACACATAGACGTTCGCGGCATACTGTTGTACTTTCCGATGGGTATCGAAGAGCGATGCGGTGAAGACCATTGTATACCGCATCACATCAATCCAACGGTCCCGCGACTGATAATACATGGGCACGCTGGTCCGGCGCAGTTTCTGATAGAGTTCACATGCTTCTTTGGCCGAATTCACTTCTCGCCCGGCCGTTCGTGACCAATCGACCATTCCGTCACGCCCTCGATATGACCTTCCAGCCACCAGGCATCCAGGAAACTGAGACTCGAGACCCCGTTAGGTGGGGCTTTCATCGCCGAGGTCCTTGAGGTCTTGAGCAGCCGTTGCGGCGTGTTGAGCCACAGATCCACACCAACGGCCATGAGTTGAGCGAGCGTCATGTCATAATCTTCGAGATGCACGAAAGTCACGTCATGATCGAGTTGTTTGGCAGCCTGCACGATACCTCGGATGATGTCTTTTCCCTGTGTCTTCATTGGGATGGCCCTTCTCTGCGTAGATACGTTGCAGGTGCCCGACCGTTCGGACAATGTCGATCAGCGCGCGGGGATACAACAAGACCAATCGGCCCGCTTATACAGTCGTCCACCGCCCCTCGCCGTTCAGATTCGCTGCGTGCGCTGGTTCACGGCTTCACATAGCCGCGCCGTATCAATGAGTGCAGCGTCACCGATACGATGAATCGACGTATTTCTTTCTGTCAGACCTCTCTCTCGCTCAGGTCCGTGGCACATACATGATAACCGTCATGCCAATCAGGCAGATGAGACAACCAATCGCGTCGAATCTGTCCGGTCGCGTGCCATCGAAGCCCCATCCCCAGAGCAGCGACAATACGATGAACATCCCTCCGTATGCCGCATAGACTCGACTAAAGTGGGCCGTCTGCAAAGTTGGAATGATTGCATAGAGTACTAAGATAAGAGCACCGGCGAGGGCGTAGCCGATCGGCTTCCCCTCACGGAGCCATAACCACACCAGGTAACCGCCGCCAATTTCACAAAGCCCAGCAAGTATGAACAGTCCTATCGAAGCGAGCAGAGACATCGCGATGTCCTCATAGTTGGAATGATTGTCACAGGATGAGGACGCTGGAGGTCCTCAGAACAATGACGAGTTATCCGTGTCGACCCAGTTATGCCTGAGAGCTGGATTCATTCAATCACATTGCGAGAAGACTGAGAATCGATACGAATCCGATCCGAAGCTTGCTCCACAATCTGCAACGTGACATGTTCAATCCCAAACTGCTCTGCCAACAGTTGTTGCAGGTGTTGCAGGACCGCATCTCGATCTTCCCCAACCGGGACCACAACATGGGAACTGAGTGCATCCAGACCGGACGTGATGGTCCAGATGTGAAGGTCGTGTATCCCCTTCACGCCCGGTACGTCAGCCATCGCCCGCCCGACCTCCCGTGCATCCACACCGGCAGGAACTCCTTCCATGAGGACATGAACGGCTTGAGAAAGGAGCGCCCACGTGCGCCAAACAATGAAGAAGCTGATCCCCACACTGAGAAGTGGATCGATGAGCACCCAGCCGGTCGTCAAAATAATCGCGCCACCGAGTATGACACCGAGGGAACTGATCGCATCACTCACCACTTCGAGATAGGCGCTACGCAGGTTCAGACTTTCGTCAGCATGGCCGTCGAGCAGTTTCAGACTGGCAAGATTCACCGCCAACCCCACCAGTCCGACCAGTAGCATCGGAAGGCCCAACACCTGACTTGGCTCTCCGAAGCGGTCATAGGCCTCATAGAGAATCCACGTCGCCAGGAGCAGTAGCACGACGGCATTCACGACTGCGGCGAGAATCTCCGCGCGATGGTAGCCATAGGTGTTTTCTGGAGTGGACGGTTTCCCAGCCACCCACAGTGCAAAGGCGCTCAGGCTCAGCGCCACCACATCTGTCAGCATGTGACCGGCGTCGGCAAGCACCGCAAGACTTCCCGCCAAGAAGCCCGCGATCACCTCGACGACCATAAACGTCCCGGTGAGCAACAAGACCCGTAGGAGATTCTGTCGCTGCAGGGATCGACTTGCTGAACGGTTCTGCACGAAAACTCCTTCGTTGTGGTGCACCGACGTGCTTCAAATCGAGCTCGTCGTCTCACGACTCGCCGGATCGCCCCACATCCTGTGCGCTCTAGTGACCATGCCCATGTCCATCAGTCGACCCGGGGACTGTCGAGGCTTTTTCCGGAACCATCACGTTTCGGAGCGGCGGTGAATCCCAAATGACGGCATTCCCTGGAGCCAAGTCGGCGGCCTTCATAAAATGTGCATCTCCCTCCCGCAACGCTCCCATCCGGTACAAGACCATGCCAAGGTTGTAATGCGCCTCGGCAAAGGTCGAAGAAGCCTCAATGGCAGCGTCGAATTGCCGTTTGGCCTTGTCCCATTGCCTCTCGCCATACGCCTGGATGCCCTCGTCATTGTGTCGGGCAGCGGCTTGATCCGTCCCGCTCGGCGCAGACAACATCGCGCCGGTTGGTTTGGATGCTGCCACGCACCCCGCCATGATGACTAATCCCGTCAACAGCATGATTCTCTGCATACCACAGTTCATAAAGGCCCTCTTCTTCTATCGACGATTGCCCTCTCCCGACCATTGGTCCGCAGCCTGGCATCAAGTCCCGGCTGTTGCCGCAACCCTGCTTGCCCTTTTCCAAAGAGCCTGCCAACTGTTAATATTTCGACGGCCTTCTCCGCCAAGGTCGATTGGAAAATGGTTCGTGAGGCGACTCTCAAGACCCATTGACCTCCGCGCTTAGCCCTCCCACTGATTGTTTGACACGATCCCAGCCTCAGGCTTCAGGTCGTCGCCTCGCTGCCAGCCCTGGAAGGAGCGTTGAGGACTCGGCTTCGCGTCGTTGACCGAGTCGGTGCTCCATCCAGCGATAGAGGACCGGCAAGACCACGAGGGTCAAGGCCGTGGATGAAAACAACCCCCCGATCACCACCGTCGCGAGCGGCCGTTGTATCTCCGAACCGGGGCCACTGGCCAGCAGCAGAGGAAGGAGCGCCATCATCGCGACGGCCGCGGTCATCAAGACAGGGCGCAAGCGCAGGACCATGCCGGTCAGCACCGCCTCGTCCAACGGCATCCCCCGTTCCCTCAGCTGATTGATGTAGGCGATTTTCACCACCCCATTGAGCACCGCCACACCGAACAAGGCGATAAAGCCGACGGAGGCCGGAACCGAGAGATACAATCCTCCGAGCAAGAGCGCCAGGAGGCCGCCGACCATCGCAAACGGAATCGCGAGGAGAATGAGCGCCGCTTGCCTCAGGTTTCCGAAGGTGAAAAAAAGCAGGAGAAAGATTAGTCCAACGACCAGAGGAACGACAATGGCCAAGCGCGCCATCGCCTGTTGTTGATTTTCGAATTGGCCACCCCAGATCACATAATAACCCGGCGGAAACTGCACCAGACGACCCACTGCTGCTTGTGCCTCTTCGACCGCCCCCACCAGGTCGCGCCCGACCACATTGGCTTCGATCACAATCCGGCGGCTCGCATGCTCGCGGCTGATCTGGGCCGGCCCGTCCACAATCCGAATCTCGGCCAGATCCCGGAGCGGAATCCGGGAGCCGTCCGGGGCCGTCACCCACAACGCCGCGATCGACTCGACATCGGCGCGCCGATCATCCGGAAATCGTACCATGATTGGAAAGCGCCACTGCCCTTCGAAGACCTCGCCTGCGGCAATCCCGCCACCGACGGCTTCAATCACCTCTGTGATATCGGCCACGTTGATCCCGTGGCGTGCGATCCTGGCACGGTCGATGTCGATCTTCAGATAGTACAGACCCGACACCTGTTCGACCCGGAGATCAGACATGCCTCGCACTTGCCGCAGCACCCGTGCAATCTCGTCTGCTTTCACCCGCAACGTCTCAAGGTCATCGCCGAACAATTTGACCGCGACCTGAGACCGGACTCCCGACACCAGTTCATCGACACGCATGGCGATCGGCTGGGACAGCCCGAACGCGATGCCGGGCACTTGCGCCAGTCGCCGGCGGACTTGCTCTTCGATCTCGGCTTTGGACTGCGCCTGCCACTCGGACTCGGACTTGAGTAAGACGTACACATCGCTGAGTTCCATCCCCATCGGATCCGTCCCCAGTTCGTTGGCTCCCGTGCGCGAGACCACGGAGCGCACGTCCGGTATCTCCAGCAACAACCGTTCGACTTCCCCTGAAATTTTCAGCGATTCGCTCAGGCTGATGCTCGGAAGCCGTACCACATTCACCACGATCGTGCCTTCGTCCATGATCGGGACGAATTCCCGACCGATGAACGGGACCAGGGCCGCCCCGCCGACAAGCACCCCGGCCGCCGCGAGGACGACCAGACGAGTTCTGCGAATGGCCCCCTCCAACATCTGCCGATACAGCCACCGGCCACGCTCCAACAGGCGCCCGCCCTCTTTCGTGACACGCTGCTTCATGAGCACCGCCGCCAGCACCGGGACCACCGTCATCGAGAGCACTAAGGAACTCAGGAGAGCGATCACCACCGTCATGGCCAGCGGAATGAACATCTTGCCTTCCATCCCTTGTAGAGTCAGGAGCGGGATGAAGGTCAACGCGATGATCAATTCCCCGAAGAGGCTCGGCCGCCGCACTTCCAAGACGGCGCGTAAGACAACGGGCAAACGGTCGGCGATTGAGAGGGCTCGGCCCTTGGTCTCCTCGCCCAGATGGCGCTCGACATTCTCCACCTGCACGATGGCCGCATCGACGATCATCCCCAGTGAGATGGCCAAGCCGCCCAGTGACATCAGATTCGCCGACAGGCCGACTTGTTGCATGATGACGAATGTGGCCAATGTGGCGAGCGGTAACGTCATGGCCACGACGAGCGCGCCACGAAGATTTCTCAGAAAGAGATACAGCACGAGGATGACGACCGCGGCGCCCTCCAGCAAGGCTCGCTCGACTGTTGCGAGCGCCCGGGCCACCAGTTCGATGCGGTCATAGAACGGGACCAGTATGACGTCGGCCGGCAACACCTGGTTGATCAGCTCGACCTTGTCTTTCACCCCTGAGACAATCTCCCGGCTGTTGCCACCCCGCAGCATGACGGCAATCCCTTCGAGCACCTCCCCCTTCCCGTCACGCGTGACGCCCCCCAACCGGATCGCGGTCCCTTGGCGAACCTGGGCGATGTCCCGGAGATAAATCGGAGTGCCCTTGTGCGCAGCCACCACGATCTGTCCCAAATCTACCGCAGAGCGGGCCAACCCTACGCCGTAGACGACCAATTTATCTCCGCCCTGCTCGATGTAACTGCCCCCGGCATTTTGATTGTTCCCTGCGACGGCAGCGTGTACTTGGCGCAACGTAAGCCCAAAGCTCGTCAATCGATTAGGATCGACCAGCACTTCATATTGTTTCGCCAAGCCGCCCAACGTATCGACATCCGCGAGGCCCGGGACGGCGCGCAGCATCGGGCGGATGACCCAATCTTGAAGGGTCCGCAAATCCATGAGGCTCTGCGTCGAACCCTCGACGAGATACATGAAGACTTCGCTCAGTCCCGTACTGACCGGTCCAAGCACCGGCTCGGCGTGTTGTGGAAGCCGGGATCGCGCCTGAAGCACCCGTTCCAAGACGAGTTGTCTGGCGAAATAGATATCCATCCTGTCCTCAAAAACCACCGTAATGACTGAGATCCCGAACCGCGACACCGACCGCAGTTCCGTTTTTCCCGGCAG
>WBZO01003952.1_pt1 | contig 16559 bp, 15 predicted proteins | sample 5204261 | NCBI WGS metagenome assembly WBZO01 (sample SAMN12412400, study PRJNA552823) | activated sludge metagenome | isolation source: activated sludge from anammox sidestream of wastewater treatment plant... | place: USA: North Carolina | collected 2017-09 | reverse complement strand
CGGCGGTCCCTCCTCGGCGCGCGCCTCGTTCCGCTTCATGAGCCAGACGAAATAGAAGTACTGGATCGAGTGCAGCGCCGGGACGAGGTAGCGGATCACCGGATCGATGCTCGAGAAGATCGTCCATGACCAGATGGTGACGAGGAATCCGCCGAGCGGCGCGAGCGGCAGCATCTGCTTGTCGCGCCGCCAGCGCGCGAACAGGACGGCGACGAGCGCGATGGTGCTCGCGGCGAGGATCGCGCCGGTGACGAGCTCGAACCAGTGCGGCCGCGCGGGCGCCCAGTAGACGACGCCCTTCTCCTCGAATTCGCCGGCGGCCGTCGCCGGGTTCGCCCAGGCGAACGCCCATCCGGCGAAGCAGTGGGCGAGAAGCACGTTGCGCTCGCGCGGCTCGATGCGCGCGCCACGTCGGGCCGAGAGGACGGCGAGCACGCCGAAGCCCTGCTTCGCGTAGTGCCAGCCGACGAGGAGGTACATGAGCTGCACCATCCACCCGAGGGTCTGCGCCGAACGGAGCGCGAGGGCGATCGACGCCCATGCGACGAGGGCGAGCGGCACGACGAACCCGGAGACGACGTAGCGGACGCGCTGCGCGAGGGGGAATTCGCGGCCGAAGGTGCGACGGCGGACGTCCCGGTAGAAGAGCAGATACGTGACCGAGAAGTGCGGATCGTTGACGACGTACGCCGCATAGAAGGTCAGAAAGCCCGCGGCGAGCTCGGCGTCATCGAGGCCGACCACGGCGCGGAGCAGCCACGCGAGCGGGAAGAGGAAGAGCGTCGCGCCGCCGACGAGCATGAGCTCGACGAAGCGGGCGCGCCGGTCCGTGCGTGCCGCTCCCTCGTCGACGGCGAGGCCGATCGCTCCGGTCGTCACCCGCGAGAGGGTATCACCTCCGCGCGCGGCGCCTCGCGTGCTCCTGCTCGTGCGCGTCTTCTTCTTCGAGCTCGGCATCGTCGCGCGCGACCCGCACGTGCGGGTCGTCGCGATCGGCGACCCGGACGCGCGCCTCGGCTTCGTGCGCGTGGGCGACCTCCTCGCGTTCGCCGGAGAGCCATGCGGACGCGCGACCCATCGCGAGGCCGGCGCGCTCCGCCGCGTCCGAGCACGCGCGCGCGGCACGACGGAGCGAGGCGCCGAACAGGACCGAGAGCAGCGTCAACACCAGCGGCACCACCACGCCGACCACGATCCACACGACGATCGCCGCGACGAAGAGGCCGAGCTTCGCCGCGACCCGGGGAAGGAAGGGCGCTCTCCGCGCGCGCGCGGCCGCCCGCCTCCGGCGGCGCGCCTCGCGGGCCTCGCGACGGCGCTGCTTCTTCGACTTCAGCGGAGGCGGCGGCGAAGGCTCTCGCGAGCGCGCTCGCTTCGGCGGCGCGAGCGCCTCGTCGATCGACCCCGCGCGTCCGTCGGGATCGGGCACGAGCATCGAGACGAGCACGCGCGTGAGGTCATCGGGCGTCGTCGACGGCAGCGCGCGGCGCACGTCGATGCCCAGGCCCTCGTGCGGCAGGTCCTCCGGCTCGACGCCGGTGAGCATCGCGAGCGCGGTGGCCGCGAGCCCGTAGAGATCGGACCGCGGCGAGGCGCGGCCCTGGAACTGCTCGGGCGCCATGTACCCGAAGGTCCCGACCACGGTGCTGCCGCCCGCGGGCTTCAGCCGGTCGCGCACCGCGCCGAAGTCGACGAGCGCATACGACCCGTCCGGCCGCCTTATGACGTTCCCCGGCTTGATGTCGCGATGGACGATCGGGGGCGCGCGGCCGTGCAGGTAGCGGAGCGCGTCGCCGATGTCCTCGAGCATGCGCCTGACCTCGGCGACGCTCATCCGTCCGCCTCGCGATCGGAGCGCGGCGAGGCTCTCGCCCTCGATCTTCTCCATCACCAGGTAGAGGACGCCCTCCTCTTCGAAGTGCTCGAGGTACTTCGGCAGGTTCGGGTGATCGAGGGAGGCGAGCGTGCTCGCCTCGCGCTCGGCGAGCTCGACGTCCTTCCACGCCTTCGCCTTGCCGACCCGGAAGCACTTGATGGCGACGAGGCCGTGCGGATTCGGCGTCTGACCCGTCCGGGCCCGGCGGACGTAGCGGTCGAAGTCCTGGACCAGGTTCTCGGGGGACGGGCGTCCGGCGGGCACGCCGTTGTCGCGGCCCTCCCAGGTCTCGCCCTGGGCCCCCTCTCCGAGGGCGCGGAGCAGGGTGTACCGGCCGTGCTTCAGCTCCCTCGGCGACGTGGACACGCCCGGCCCGTATAGCACCGCGTCGTCCGAACGGGTGACGGCCGGCCCGGCCCGATCGCCGGTCGATTTCGTGATCAAAACGTCGGGCCCGTGCCTTTTACCGGGTGAATGACGAGCACGGTACGGAGCACGGCGGGCGCGGCGGCGAAGAGCGAGGCCTCGAACGGAGAGGGAGCGGGGGCGACGCCCCGGGACCCGCACGTCTGGGTCCTGCCGATGGCGCGGATCCTCGAGATCGTGCGTGGCACGGCCATCGACCCGCGGGTGGGCGGCGGCGCTCAGGCCCAGCGCTGAGCTACTGCGCCGCGCATTGCATGTCGTCGGCCGAGGTCAGGCCGCGCGGCAGGACGCACTTCGTCCCGGTCGGGCAGCCCGCGGAGTCGGCGCAGGCGATCCCGCAGACCTTCCGTGTCGACGAGACGGCGAGACAGCGGCTGTCGGCGGCGCCGCAGTCGGCATCGGTCCTGCAGGCGGCGCCGACCTTCGACGGATCGGCCAGCGGGCTGGCCTTCGGATCGTCGTCGATGCCGTGCACGCCGTAGACGTGCACCCACGAGCGCTCGCCCACGGCGTTCATGCGTGACAGCACGCTGTCCCAGGAGCGCGGCACCCAGCTGCCCGAGCGCTGATCGATGAACGAGTGGATGAACGCGATGACCTGGTTCGCCTTCCGCTGGATGGCGGAGTAGTTGCCCGTCGTGATGACGTCGGTGTTCGTCGTGTTCTTGTTCGGGTTCTCGTAGAGCTTGTCGGCGTAGCCCGTGTACGTCTCGCAGCCGTTGAACAGGTACACCTGCTGCCTGTCGGTCGCCTCGATGTTCTTGAACTCGCTCGCCGGGATCGACACGCGCGCCGGCTTGTACGCGAGCACCACGCCCGAGTAATCGAGCCGGCGGCCGGCATGGCCGTCGTAGATGACGACGTCCGCGTCCTTCATGCTCGCCTTGTACGCGTCGATCAGCGGCTGACGCGCGTCGGGCGGCGTCATGTCGACGTGGACGATGCGGACCCGCACCTCGACGTCGGCGTCCTTCACCCGGATGCTGCTCTTCAGCGGCCCCGAGTCGATCTTCAGGTCCTCGAAGCGCGCCACCGGCGAGCGGAAGCCGCTCATCACGAGATCGTCGTAGATCGAGCGTGCGTGGTCGATGTCCTGCGGAGGATCGTTGTGATCGCCGCCGACGTGGACGGCGATGTCGAGGCCGCCCTCGAAGAGCTCGAGGTACTTGGGATACGCGTTGCGGCTCCGCTCGACGGGCGTGATGAAGACTTGGAGCTCCTCGGGTCCCGAGCCGACGTCCGTGGAGACCGGCAGGAACGTCTTGTCGCCCTCGGTCTTCATCGGGAGCTTGCGCTCGATGTCCTTCACCGCGGAAAACTCGCCGCTCACCGTCATCGTGTACTTCGCGCCATCGGCGGACGGCTTCAGATCGCGGTAGCTCGCGCTCGCCTGGCGGAACTGGATCGCGACGCCGGCGCGCGAGACGCGCTGCTCCTCGGGCCAGATCCGATCGAGCTCGGCGCTGATCGCCGCGGTCACCGACGTGCGCAGCTCGTCGGCCCGCGCGGCGATGGCCTGCTCGCGTTCCTCGCCCTGGAGCGCCCGCGCCGTCTCCGGCACGGGGAACGTCACCGTCGCCCCGAGATCGAACTCCTGCCCCGCGGTGCTCCGGTAGTTGATCTCGTCGGAGCTCGAATCGAGCCCGTCGCTCTCCGTCGTGCAGGCGGCAGAGAAGAGGAGGGCGGGGACGAACAGCGCAAGTCCGAGGCGGCGCGCGGAAGGCATGCGCCCCGTCGAGCACGGCCCATGCCGACCTGTGGGTGCCAGTAGGACAGGGCTTTTCCGCCCTTTCTTTCCGTCGCCCCCGGTGCGGTGGGGCGCCGGCGATCCGGGGCTGTCGCTCAGGGGTGACGCGGACCGCGCGGGCGTCCGGCGCGGCGCGCCTCGAGCTCCCGGCCGATCTCGGCGAGGCCCTCGGCGTCGATCGTCGCGGCGAGCCGCTCGGGCGACAGGCCGACCTCCTCCTCCGCGACGTGCGGCCCGAAGCGCTCGAGGATCGCGCCGGCGAGCGTGACGAGCTCGCGCGCATCCGGATGCGGGGCCTCCGCGTCGCCGAGCAGCCGCGCGCAGAGCGCGTGCAGCTCGCGGTGCTCGCGATCGCGCGCGTCGAGGAACGCGATGTCGGCGCTCTTCAGCCGCCCGAGGCGGCGAAGCCCGGGGAAGAGTACTTGGCCCTCGGCGTCGTGATGGCCGAGGAGGAACCGGCCTGCGCCGAGCGCGTTGGGGACGAGGACGTCGAGCGCGAGCGCGGCGTCGCTCGCGAACGCGACGCGGCCGAGCACGGAGACGATCGCCTGGTGGACCTTCACCAGGCCCTCGTGCTGGAGGACGAAGGGGTCTCGGGCTTCCATGGACCGGCAGCTTGCGTTCGATGCGCGCCGGCGTCTCGGCGTTTCGTGCGCGCGATCAGGCGTTTCGTGCGCGCCAGCGCAGCGGGCTTGCGCCGAAGCGCTTCGCGAACGCGCGCGCGAACCGGCCCGGATCGCCGAACCCGCAGTCGAGCGCGACGGCGAGCACCGACTCGTTCGTCGACCGAAGGCGCTCGGCGGCGCGATCGAGCCGGACGCCGACCAGGTGGCGGTACGGGCTCTCGCCGATCTGCGCCTTGAACTTCCGGAGGAACACGAACCGCGACAGCCCCGCGGCGCGCGCCATGTCGTCGACGCCGATCGGATGGGCCCAGTGCGCGTCGAGGTAGCCGAGCGCGCGGCGGATCGCCGGCTCGACGACGCGCTCGCGTTCTCGCGAGCGCCCATCGCGCCTCCGGACGAGGGCGAGCACGAGGGCGTTCACGAGCGCCTCGATCCCGGGATCGTCGCCGTCCGCGTTCGGCAGCTCGGCGCCGATCGCCCGAGCGATCGCGCTCACGCTCGAGTCGGCGCCGTGCACGAACGGCTCGTCGGGCATCGCGCCGGCGACGCCGAGAGCGTCCGCGGCCTCGATCACCAGCGCCCGCGAGACGACGATCTGGGCGACGCGCGTGTGGCGCATGCGCGGCGTGTTGAGCAGGCCGGGCGGCAAGAGGATCGCTGCGCCCGCGGACGCGGCGACGACGCGCCGCTCGCCGGTGCCGAGCGTGAACGCGAGGTCGCCTCGCTCGACGAACGACAGCTCGTACCCCGGGTTCTCGTGCGTGCGCCCGACGACGATGCGATCGGCGTGCGACGCGCGATGGTGGACCGAGAACCAAGGATCCATCGACGTCAGCGTATTCGATCTACCCTGCCATGCCATGGGCTGGCCCGATCGTCGCGTCCTCGATTCGTTCGGCATCGAGGTCCCGATCGTCCAGGCGCCGATGGCCGGGGCGGTCGACGCGCAGATGGTGATCGCCGTGGCTCGCGCCGGCGGGCTCGGGTCGCTGCCGTGCGCGCTGCTCGACCCCGAGGGGATCCGGAGAGAGGTGGAGGCGATCCGCGCGGCGACGAGCGCTCCCTTCAACCTCAACTTCTTCTGCCATCACCCGCAGGCGGTGGACGCCGCACGCGAAGAGGCCTGGCGCCAGCGCCTCGCCGGCTACTACCGCGAGCTCGGGATCGAGCAAGCGACCACGCCGCCGGGCCGAGGCCGCGGCGCCTTCGACGAGGCGACGTGCGATCTCGTCGAGGAGCTCGCCCCGTCCGTCGTCAGCTTCCACTTCGGCCTGCCCGACGAGGCGCTGCTCGCGCGCGTGCGAGGGGCCGGCGCGAAGATCGTCTCCTCGGCGACGACGGTCGACGAGGCGCGCTGGCTCGAGGACCGCGGCTGCGACGCCGTCATCGCACAGGGCTGGGAGGCCGGCGGTCATCGCGGCCACTTCCTCCGCGACGACGTCGCGGGGCAGGCGGGCACGATCGCGCTCGTCCCGCAGATCGTCGACGCGGTGAAGGTGCCGGTCATCGCCGCCGGCGGGATCGCCGATGCGCGCGGCGTCGTCGCGGCGCTCGCGCTCGGCGCCGCGGCGGTGCAGATGGGCACCGCCTACCTCCTCTGCCCGGAGGCCAAGAGCACGCCCGTGCATCGCGAGGCCCTGCGCACGACGAAGGACGACGGCACGGTGGTGACGAACGTCTTCACCGGGCGGCCTGCACGGAGCGTCGTCAACCGCCTCGTCCGCGAGCTCGGTCCGATGTCCGACGTCGCGCCGCCTTTCCCCCGCGCGAGCGATGCGCTCCTGCCGCTGCGCGCGACGGGCAAGCACGACTTCGTCCCGCTCTGGTCCGGTCAGGGAGCGCGTCTCGCGCGCGAGATGCCGGCGGGAGAGCTCACTCGGACGCTCGCTTCGGAGGCCCTGGCCATGCTCGCGCGCTAGCGCGCCGCCCGCATCGCGAACAACATCGGCCAGCCGAGGTACTTCGCCGCGCGCGGCCAGCGGTCGGCGAGCGCGCCGTCGCCCTTGTGCTCCTCGACGCGCTCGACACGCAGCCCGGCGCCGAGCGCGGCCATGACATACGACGACACCGGGTGCTCGAAGCCCTCGAGGCGGACCTCCGTGCCGTCGTGCGGATCGTCGAAGTTCGCCTGGTTGCCGCGCAGGCGCATCGCCGGATGCATGTCCGAGCAGACGAAGGCGCCTCCGCTCGCGAGCACGCGCTTCACTTCGACGAAGAGCGGATCGAGGTCGCGCAGGTGCTCGAGCGCGAGGCAGCAGAGGACGAGATCGAAGGACGCGTCGGGGAAGGGGAGCGGCCGTGCGAGATCGGCCTCGACGAACGTGACCTCGCGATCGCAAAGTCGCTTCTTCGCCTCCGCGAGCATCCCGCGCGAGAAGTCCACCGCGGTGACGCGCGCGCCGGCGTCGGCGAGGCGGACGGTGTGTCGGCCGGTCCCGCACGCCAGCTCGAGGACCGCGCGCCCGCGGATGTCGCCGAGCAGGGGAGGCACGACGCGCTCGTCCAGCGCGACGAGCGGATTGCCGTCGTGGTCGTAGACCGGAGCCCATCGATCGTATCCGTCGCGTGCGCTGACGTGCTCGACGCGTTTGTTCATGGCTCGGCGACCATAGTCGATCCGAGCGCGGCCTCACGTTCGACGCGCTCGGCGCCGGTCAGATCGAACACCGCCTCCGACGCGCACGCCCAGGCGGTCCCGAGCGCGAGCCCGCCGAACACGTCGGTCGGCCAGTGGACGCCGAGGAAGACGCGCGTCGCGCCGATCGCGGTGGCGAGCACGCCCGCGGACGTGAGCAGGGCCGCGCGGTGACCACGCAGGCGGCGGCTGCGGGACGCGACGAACGCGAGCGTGAGGTAGAGCGACGACGACGCCATCGAATGCCCCGAAGGGAACGAGGTGCTCCCGACGTTCTCGAGGTGCGCGAGGAGCGTCGGCCGCTCGCGACGGAAGAACCGCTTCACGAGCAGCTCGGCGACGACCCCACCGAGGGCGCCGGTCACGACCTGCGCGACGAGGCGCGGGCGATGGCGCGCGAGCGACACCGCGGCCAGCGAGACCGAGACCGCGCCGGGCACGCTGCCGAAGAAGGTCACGCCGCGCGCGGCGGCGTTGCTGATGGGATGACGTGCGCGGCCGATGCGACGGACGAGCGCGCGATCGAACGTGTTGCCCTTCGTGCCGCTGATCGTACGGGCGATCGCGAGGAAGCCGCCGATGGATCCGAGCGTCGTTGCGGCGAGGACCGCCTGCGTCGCCCACAGGCGGCGGCGCCTCGCCGTGGCCTCCGCACGCGCCGGCTCGGCTGCCGCGCTGCGGCTCGGATCGTCGACGAGGTCGGACGCGAGCACGTCGAGGAGGAGCGCGTCGTTGCCGGCGATCATGGCCGGACGGCTTGCGAGTCACGTGCCACCGCCGGGGCCGGCATGGCGTGGGCGGCGGCCGTGCCGATCAGGAGCCGCAGCAGCTCGGCCCAGCGCTCGAGCGACGCGATGCTGGTGTAGTCGCGGCATGCGCGCTGGTGTGACGCCTCGCCGAGCCGGCGGGCCAGGTCGGGGTCGCGCAGGATGCGGCGGATCGCGGTCGCCGTCTCGTCGGCGTTGCGCGGCTCGTAGACGAGCAGGCCGTCGACGCCGTCCTCGATCTGATCCTGGATGCCGCCGACCGCGCTGGCGACGACCGGACGAGACTTCCACATCGCCTCGGTCACGGTGAGCCCGAAGCCCTCGCGCAGGCTCTTCTGCACGATCACCGCGGCATGGCGCTGGAGCGCGTTCACCATCGCGGCGTTCTCCTCGACGTCGTCCATCGGCAGCTGCACGAGGTACGCGCGCCGCCGGATCTCCTCCGGCATCGCGCGCCACGCGGCCTCGACCTCGCGGAAGACCTCGGGGCCCTCGGGATCGTCGGCGACGCCGCGCACCGTCGGTCCCGCGAGCACCAGCTCCGCGCGCGCCGCCTCGGGGTGGGGAGCCAGACGCGCGAACGCATCGAGGACGCCGAGGTGGTCCTTCATGCGATCCCAGCGCGAGACCTGGACGATCAGCGGCACGTCCTCGCGCGGCGGGCCTCCCTCGCGCACCACGTCGGCGCTGCGGATCACGTGACCGATGCTGCCGTCGTCGCGCACGAAGATCGCGGCGTTCGGGTCCGGCGCGCCCTCCACGAGCCCCGCCTGGCGGAGGATCGCCGAGATCGAGGGCGCGGCCAGCCATTCGTTCTTCACCGAGAACGGGTCGATGTTCGGCGGCAGCACCACGGTGCGCTTGCGCGGCAGCCAGCTCGGGGCGTACGCCTCGCGCGAGAAGACCGCGACCGGGACGTCCGCGAGGTACGGCTTCAGGAACTCCCAGCCTTGGTCGACGTGATGCCCGCGATGCTCGTAGCCGATGTGGCAGCGCCAGACGACGAGCGCGCCGTGCGCGACGAGCGGCTGGATGAGCCCGGCGGTCTGCGGATCGTGACAGATGAGGATCTCGTCGGGTCTCACCAGGCGCGTCAGCTCGCGCGCGTTGTCGACCGTCACGCGGTCGTAGACCGCGCGCTCGGCGGGGCCCAGCGGGCCTCCGTCGCCCGGATCGTCGTGCAGCGCGTTGTGCAGGCGCTTGGTCACGGTGAAGAAGTCGGGGGCGGCCTCGAGCACGGCCCAGCGGATGTCCACGCCGAGGCCGCGGATGTAGCGCAGCAGCGCTCGGAGCATCTCCGCCACGCCGCCGCCGGCCGCCGTGGAGCTCACGTTCCATATGGCCCGGCCTCCGAGGAGGGCGTTCGTCGACTCCGCGAGCCGCACGACGGCCTCCACGCGCGGGGCGCCGACGAGCTCGACGAAGGGACTGATCGTACGGGCGCTGATGTCGAGCTCGAACACGTCCAGCGATCGATGCGAACCGCATGCCCGCGCCGCGGGGGGACGGAGCTCAGCGTGATGCGAGCGGCTGCGGCTGCGTCCTCGTGCTCGCGTTCGCGCGCCGGAGGTAGCGGAGGGCGGAGCCGAAGTGCACGTGCGAGAGCCCGTGCCCGACCGGCTGCTCCATGACCGCACGCGGGATGCCCGCCGCGGCGAGTGCGCCGCCGAACGCGCGCGAGTGCGCTGCGCTGCCCTCGTCCTGGCTGCAGACGCCGACGAAGACGGGCGACCAGCGCTCGACGGGGCTCGAGCGCTGCCCCATCGCCTGCCCGCCGGCGAACACCGCGTATCCGTCCACGTCGAGGCGTCCGCGCATCGCGAGCGAGCTCACGAAGTATGCGCCGCTCGAGAAGCCCATGACGAACACCTCGTCGTAACGTCCTCCCCGCTGCTCGAGGAGCTTCTTCGCCGTCATCCACTCGTCGAACAGGGCCTGCTCGGCCGCCTCTTGCGCGTGGAGGGATCCGGGCCACACGTAGCCGACGTCGGCGAGGGGCGAGCGCGGGAAGATCACATCGACATGATTCCCCTTCGCGAGCCGGTCGAGGCCGCGCATGTGGTTCCACTGCCAGGTCGTGTTCTTCGCCACCGCTCCGTGGAGGAAGATCACGAGCGTGCGACGCTGGCCTCGAGGGATCTCTCCGTCGAGACGGCAGACGTCGCCGGGCAGCGCCTCGATCCCCGGTGCGCACCAGGGCGACGGCTCCTTCGCCGCGCTCGTCGCAGGCAAGAGGACGGCGGCCGCGATGGCCGGGAGGAGGAGGCGGAGAGGTCGCATCGCGGCGCTTCGTACAGGAACGGTGCCGGCCGAGGGAACAAGGATCTCGACGGGTTGGCAAGCGGCCTGCGGGCGACGCCCCGCGAGCGCGGAGCCTCGACGAGGACCCGAGTCCTCGAGCGTCGCGGTCAGACCGGCAGCGAGATGGTCACCGTCGTACCTGCGCCGACGGCGCTCTTCACCTCGAGCCGTCCGCGGTGATGCTCGACGAGCCCGAGGCTGATCCACAGCCCGAGCCCGGTGCCGTCCGGTCGGGTCGTGAAGAATGGCTCCAGCACACGGGGCAGCACGTCCTCGGCGATGCCCGCGCCATTGTCCTCGAACTCGATGCTCACGGCGTCGTCCGTCGCGCGCGCGCGGATGCGGATCTCTCCGTCGTCCTTCGCCTCCACCGCCTGCACGGCGTTCCGGAGAACGTTGAGGAAGACCTGCCCTAGCTTCGACGCGTAGCCGTTGATGGGCGGCAGTCGATCGAGGTCCATCACGACCCGCGGCCACTCGGCGACGCCGGCGCGGAGCAGCTCGACCGTCGAGACGAGGATCTTCGCCACGTCGACGTGCGCCTGCGGTTGGTCTGCCGGGCGCGCCATGAAGAGCAGATCGCCGATGATGGACGTCATGCGCTGCGCGGCTTCGTCGATCTGGGCGAGCGACTCGCGCACGTCCTGCGGTAGGCCATGGGTGTCGGCCTTGCTGCGGAGCGTGCGCGTCTGCATCGCGAGCGTCGCCAGCGGGTTGTTGAGCTCGTGGGCGACGCCGGCGGCGAGCATGCCCACCGAGGCGAGGCGGTCGCGCGCGATGAGCTCCGCTTGCAGGCGGACGCGGTCGGTGATGTCGCGCGTCCAGGAGATGATCGCCGGAGCGCCGTTCATGGTCATGAGCGCGAGCGACGCTTCCATGTAGAGCTCTCTGCCGTCCGGCAGGTGCACGCGATGGACCAGCGGCTGCGGCTGCTCACCCCGGCGGAGGCGCTCGATCTGTTCGCGCAAGCCGTCGCGCTGGTCGGGCGGGAGCAGCGACAGCGCATCGACGGACCGGAGCTCGTCCATGGAGGACACGCCGAGGTATCGCAGCGCGGCCGGGTTCGCGTAGATGAACTTTCCTTGCGAGTAGATGGTGATCGAGTCGGGCGACGACTCGGCGAGGCGGCGGAAGCGGTCCTCGGATTCACGGAGCGCCACCTCCATCTTCGCGTTCGCCGACGCATCGCGCACGAACACGAACGTCGCGTTCGCATCGTTCACCTTCGAGTAGCCGAAGGCGACCTCGAGCGGGACGACCGTGCCGTCGTCGCGCACGAGCTCCGTCGCGATCGACCGCGGCGGGGCCGGGTCGCCTCCTCGCAGCGCCGCACGGAGCAGGTCGAACTGGCCGCGCTCCGTTCCCCGCCCGGGCGCGAACGGAGGCAGCCGCTCCATCGTCATGCGGTCGACGCCGAAGATCCGGGCGAGCGGCTCGTTCGCGTACGTGCGCTCGAAACGGTCCCCGCGAGACTCGATGAGCGTGCAGCCCAGCCCTGCGCTTTCGAGGGCTTCGAGGAGAGCTTGGAGCATGACCGGGGCGTCCACCAGCGTGCCATCCTAGCCCGCTGCGGGCGAGAAGTGCCCGACGTTCGAACAAATATGACAAAAGGCTGTCATGCCTGGAGCGCAGGATGATCGGCATGAACGACGCGAGCAAGGTCAGAAAACACACGGGCGGCTGTCACTGCGGAGCCGTCCGGTTCGAGGTGGTGGTCGATGCCACGTCTGGCAGCCATTGCAACTGCACCATCTGCACGAAGGTCAACCAGCTCGGGGCGATGTCGAAGCCGTTCGCCTCCGTGAACCTCGACTGCCTCGACGACCTCGATCCTGCCACGGTGAAGGTCGTCTACTGGGACGGTCGTCACGACAACTGGGAGGGCGGCGCGAGGAGCACGCCGTGGCCGGTCGCGACGCCCGGGTGACGATCACGATCCGACGGCCGCGCGCTCGGGCGGTGCGAACACCACGTCGAACCCGTCCGCCGCGGGCTCGGGCGTGGCGATGCGGACGCCGGACGGCGCCGGCTCGGGCGTCGCCGCGACGACCTCGCGGAGGACGCGCGAGCCCTCCTTGGAGGCGGCGAGCGCGCCGTCGAGCTCCCCGCGCAGGTCGTCGAACGGAACGAGCGCGCACTGCTCGCGCATCGAGCGGATCTGGTCGCCGATGGTCGCCAGATCGACGGCGAGCGCCTCCTGCTGGCGGCGCGCCGCGAGCCAGCTCGCCTTTCGCGCGCGCACCACTGCAAGCCGGCGGAGCAGCGCCGGGCGCGTCGTGTGGTCGGCGCAGAGCAGCGCCGTCTGGATCAGGTGCATCTGCTCGTCGAGCGCGGGGCCGAGGGTCGCGCCGAAGATCTGCATGCTCGCGCGGTGGGCGAGCGCGATGCGTCCGTACACGGCGACGAGCTCCGTGGCACCCGTCCAGTCGTCGGAGATGCGACCGACGCCGGCGTGGGCGCGGATCGCGTCCGCCGCGCGCTCGAGCCCCTCGAGCTCGAGACGATGCTCGGTCTCGAGGTGCGCGCCGAGGATGGCGCGTGCAGCCGCCGCCTCTTGCCGCTCGGTCTCGGCGTTGCGCGCGTCGATGCTCGACTGGAACATCTTCGTCCGCGGGAGGACGCCGAGGACGATCGCCTCGGCGACCAGGAGCAGGAGGGCCGGGAACGTGAGCCCGGCGTCGGCGGACGTCATGACGATCGCGGTGAGCGCCACGAGCGTGAGCACTGCGACGTTGACGGGATGGCAGACCGCAGCGCGGCGGTAGCCCCAGATCGCCGCACCGGCGTCGCGGTACTTCTTGCTCATCTTCTCCTCCTGCCTGGAGGCGCGGACGCATCGTTCGTGCCGTGGCCCGCGGGGGAGCGGCCGCCCGGCGGTCGTGAACGCCCGTGCTCGTCCGCGCGATCATCCGGGGGTGTTCGATCGTGACGAAGCTCGGCGCGATCCTCGCCCACGTTGCGAGGTTGCACACGTGGCCCACGTTGCCCCGCATGCGGCGCCCGCGCGGGCGGAGGCCCGCGACGCGGGTTCTTGCGCTACGCTCATGCTCGCATGGACCGTCGCGCCGCCCTCGGGGCAATCCTCGGCACTCCGCTCGTCATCGCCTGCCGCAGCTCGAGCTCGACGAGCTCCACGCCGGAGATCGCGCTCCCCGACGTCGTCCGGAACGTCGAGCCGCTCGGGTTCCAGTGGAAGACGCCCGACCCGTTCCTCTTCTGTGTGCACCACGACGACGCGTACCCTGCAGGCAACGCCAAGCTCGGTCCCGCGGCGTCGCTGGCAGGCCGCGAGATGGGCAGCGACTTCGTCCCGAAGGACGGCTGGCGCATGTACCACGGCGAGGTGGTGCCGGGCTTCCCGCAGCATCCGCATCGCGGGTTCGAGACGGTCACCATCGTCCGTCGCGGCCTCGTCGATCACTCGGACTCGCTCGGCGCGGCGGCGCGCTACGGCGGTGGCGACGTGCAGTGGCTCACCGCGGGAAACGGCATCGTGCATGCGGAGATGTTCCCGCTGCTCGATCCGACCAACGCGAACCCGCTCGAGCTGTTCCAGATCTGGCTCAACCTGCCGAGCACCGACAAGCTCGTCGAGCCGCACTTCTCGATGCTCTGGAACGACAAGATCCCGCGCCATGCGGTCCTCGACGCCTCGGGCAAGGCCACCGAGGTGACGGTGATCGCCGGCAAGCTCGGGCCCGTCGCGCCGCCGTCGCCGCCGCCGAAGTCGTGGGCGTCGCGGCCGGGCTCCGACATCGCGATCTGGACGATCAAGATGCCCGCGGGCGCGCGCTTCACCCTGCCCCCGGCGAACGCAGGCACGAACCGCATGCTGTACTTCTTCCGCGGCAAGGACTTGCGGATCGGGTCGCGCACGGTCGCCGTGCGGAACGGAATGGAGCTCGTCGCGGACGTGGAGGCCGCGATCGAGAACGGCGCCGAGGCGAGCGATCTGCTGCTCCTACAGGGCCGCCCGATCGGTGAGCCCGTCGTGCAGCGCGGGCCCTTCGTGATGAACACCGCCGCGGAGATCCAGAAGGCCTATGCCGACTATCGCCGGACCGGCTTCGGTGGCTGGCCGTGGCCGAAGAGCGATCCGGTGCACGATCGCGAGGCGCGCTTCGCGCGTCACGCCGACGGACACGTCGAGCGCGCGGGCTGAGGCACCGGCGCCGTCACCGGCGAGGGGCGATCGGCGGGTGAATGGGCTGCTCGGGGATCGCGGGATGTACGGGCTGCGGATCCGGTCCCGGCAGCGGATGGCGCGGCTCGGGGAACTCGGGCGTCCACGGCTCCTCCGGTCCGGGGACGTTGGGCCGCGGCACGTACGGCCACGGGTCGGGCTCCGGCTGCGTGCCGTGCGGGTACCGGCTCACGGTCCGCACCACAGGTCGCGGAGGTCGGGCGGGAGCTGGCTCGCCGCGTCCTGCACCTGGTCTGCGGGGAGCACCGCTCGCACCGCGGCGAACACCGCGGTGACGAGCTCGCGTGCGCGCTCCGGGCTCGTCTGCAGGTGATCGGCGACACGCGCGACGAGCGTGTCGACGCCGAAGGTCTCCACCGCTCTCTCCGGATGCCGGAAGCAGCGGGTGACGAGAGGGCGAAGCGTGCGCGGCAGACCGAGGAGGACGTCTTCGGCCTCGCCGCCGCTCAGGCGCTGGGCGAAGGTGCACATCACGGCCGAGAACACGTCATCGGCCGTGACGCCGTCGGGGATCTTCGTCAGGCCCTCGAGCGTGTCGAGGAAGCGGTGCCGCGCTTCGTGATCCGTCTCGCCGACCTCGAACGAGAGGGCGGGGCCGCCGTGGAGCCACAGGTCCTGCATGTCGTGCGGGAGCTGCGCCGCCACGTTGGTCTGCACGTCCTCCGGGACGAGCGCGCGGAGCGCAGCGAACACCGCGCTCGCGACCGATTCGGCCGTGGCCGGGGTCACCGAGAGCGTGACGCCGAGGTCCGCGATCATCGCGGCGCGGCCGAGCTTCGCGACCGGCTTGCCGTCGCGCTCCCGGAGGACGTTCTCGAAGTACGGCCCGAGCGCCTCGGGCATCGCGTCGACGAGACGATGGGCTTGGCCGGGCGTGAGCCGGTGCAGGAGCGCGGACATCACCGCGACAGCGGCTTCGACGGCAGGCACGTGCGAAGGAAGAGGCGCGTGCGCCGCCACGTCGTCGAGGAAGCGCGCGGGCGCGGATGCCGCCTCGTCTGCGCCCGAGGTGGGTTGCGGTTGTACGTTCGCCATGCCGTGTCGCCGATGCACGCGGCGTGCGAACGCCGTGTGAACCCGGCCGCGGCGCGATCAGAGCGCGGCGGCGAACGCGCGTCCGAGCTCGAGCGGAGACGGCCGGTCCTTCGGATCGAGCGCCGTCGCCTCGCGGAGGAGCTTGGCGATCGCCGCGGGGTAAGGCTTGAGACGGTCGGCGTCCTCGAAGGGATCGCGCTTCATGTGCGCGATGATCCGCTCGCGCGGGTTCTCGATCTCGTCGAAGAACGCGCGTCCGGTCGTGACGTTGTAGATGGTGCCAGCGAGCGCGTAGACGTCGGATCTCGGATCGAGCTCGACGGGGTCGAGCACCTGCTCGGGTGCGATGTAGCCCGCGGTGCCGGCGACGAAGCGGCCGGCGACGTCCGCGTCGACGCGGATCCCGCGCACCATGCCGAAGTCGATGACGACGGTGGAGAGCGGCGTCGCGACCGCCGGATCGCGGTGCTTGTCCGGCTCGAACTTCTCGCCGCCCCTGAGCGGCAGGCGCAGCCAGAGGTTCGCCGGCTTGATGTCGCGGTGGACGAGCCCAGCGCTGTGCAGCGCGGCGAGGCCGGCGCAGGACTCGAGCACCACGTGCCGCAGCTCGAAGAGCGTCATCGGCTTGGCGGCCGAGTACTGCTTGAGATCGGCGCCGATGAGGTACTCGAGGACGAGGAAGGGGACCTGACCGTCGACGACGCCGCGATCGATGATGTTCGCGACGTTCGGGTGGTAGAGGCCGGCGAGCGCGTTCGCCTCCTCGACGAACGAAGCGAGGATGCCCTTGCGCTCCGTGTCGGTCGCGTTCTGGAGCGCGTCGGCCTTCGGGATCTTGAGGACGAACAGGCGATCGGCGCCCGGCTTGCGCACGAGCCACACGAACCCGATCCCGCCCTCGCCGAGCGGCCGCACGAGCTCGTAGCCCTCGATGACCTTCGG
>WBZO01003951.1_pt1 | contig 16560 bp, 12 predicted proteins | sample 5204261 | NCBI WGS metagenome assembly WBZO01 (sample SAMN12412400, study PRJNA552823) | activated sludge metagenome | isolation source: activated sludge from anammox sidestream of wastewater treatment plant... | place: USA: North Carolina | collected 2017-09 | reverse complement strand
AAAACACGCCCGACACCAGCATCATCGGCGTGATGAACAGCGTGAAGTAATAGACGAAGTGGTCGTAGGTCTTTGCGACCGCAGTCACCACGAGCGCGATGCCCGAGAACGCGAGGCCGGTCAGGAGCATGAGCGGGAAGGCCCAGAGCGCGCCGGGGCTGCGCACGAGCCCGAGCGCCGCCATCACGATGAAGATCGCGACGCCCGACAACGTGCCCTTGAGCGCCGCCCACACCCACTCGCCGACGACGATGTCGGTCACGGTCATCGGCGCGTGCAGGATGCCTTCCCAGGTGCGTTGCTGCTTCAGGCGGGCGAACGCCGACCACAGCGCCTCGAAGCTCGCCGAATACATCACGCCGTAGCAGATCATGCCGGAGCCGAGGAACTCGAGGTACGGCAGGCCGCTGACCGTCGGCAGGAGGCTGCCGAGCCCGAAGCCGAGCCCGACGAGCCAGAAGAGCGGGTCGACGAGATTGCCGACGAGCGAGGCCGCGATCAGCTTGCGCCACACGCGATAGTTGCGGAAGACGACGTGGCGGAAGCGCAGCGTGTCAGTCACGGAGGTCACGCCCGGTGAGCTTCAGGAACACGTCCTCGAGATTCGCCGAGCGGCGCAGCACGCGCAACTCCGGCTCGGCGGCGAGCGTCGCGAGCAGCGGCTCGGGGTCGCGGCAGTAGCAGAACGCCGTCTCGCCGGTGAGCTCGGCGCGTTCGGCGAGCCGCTTCGCGTGCGCCTCGAACCATGCGCCGACACGGTCGCCGTAGACTTCGATCACGACCGGTTCGATCTCGCGGTCGATCAGCACGTGCGGCGGCGCTTCCGCGATGAACGCGCCACGGTCCATGATCGCAACGCGATCGCAGAGGCGCTGCGCCTCGTCCATGAAGTGCGTCGTCAGGATGATCGTGCGTCCCTCGCCGAGCAGGCGCTTCAGGCGCTGCCAGACGAGATGTCGCGCCTGCGGATCGAGCCCGGTGGTCGGCTCGTCGAGGAAGAGCACGCGCGGGTCGTTGACGAGCGCGCGCGCGATCGTGAGCCGCCGCTTCATGCCCCCCGACAGCGCCTCGATCGGCGCATCGGCCTTGTCGGTGAGTCCGGCGTAATCGAGCAGCCACGGAACGCGCGCGGCGACGGCGGCACGCGGCAGGCCGAAGTAGCGGCCGAACATCTCGAGGTTCTCGCGCACCGTGAAATCGGGGTCGAGGTTGTCGAACTGCGGCACCACACCGATCCGCGCCCGCGCCTCGCGCGCGCGCGCCGGCACCGGCAGCGAATCGAGCGTGATCTCGCCGGCGTCGGGTGCGGTGAGGCCGAGGCAGCAGCGCAGCGTCGTTGTCTTGCCGGCGCCGTTCGGCCCGAGGAGGCCGTAGCACTCGCCCGCATCGACATGGAAGCTGACGCCGCGCACGACCTCGAGCGCACCGAATTTCTTGTGCAGTTCGCGGACAGTCAGCACGGGCCGACAGGATACCGGAGAGCCCTTGCGGGCGAGCGCGAATGTCGCCAGAGTGCCCCGGAAACAGGGGGTGACCGTGTCCCGCGGATTTACCATCGCGCTCGTCGTGGCGCTCGTGCTCGGTGTGGCCGTCGGCTACGCGTGCCATGTCGGGATCACCGATCCGGCGACGCTCGCCCGCCTCGCCGGCTACTTCGCCATCGTCACCGACGCGTTCCTGCGCCTGATCAAGATGATCATCGGGCCGCTCGTGTTTTCGACCCTCGTCGTCGGCATCGCGAACATGGGCGCGGGCCGGGCGGTCGGCCGCGTCGGCCTGCGCACCGTCGGCTGGTTCCTGTTCGCGTCGCTGTTCTCGCTCGTGATCGGCATCGTGATGGTGCTGCTGCTCGAACCGGGCCGCGACCTCGCGCTCGAGATGCCGAAGGCCGCGGCCGGCGCCGCCGCGCAGCTCGCGCAGCCGGGCCTCAAGGAGTTCGTGCACAGCCTCGTGCCGCGCTCGATCGCCGAGGCGATGGCGAACAACTCGATCCTGCAGATCGTCGTGTTCTCGGTGTTCTTCGGCGTCGGGCTCGCCTCGCTCGGCGAACGCGGCCGCGGCCTCACCGCGCTCATCGACCAGGTCGCGCACGTGATGCTGAAAGTCACCGGCTACGTGATGTGGGCCGCGCCGCCCGCGGTGTTCGCGGCCGTCGCCGCGACCGTCACGGCGGAAGGGCTCGGCATCCTCGGCACCTACGGTGAGTTCATCGGCGGCTACTACGTCGCGCTCGTCGTGCTCTGGGCGCTGCTGATCGGCCTCGGCGCGCTGGTGATCGGCACGCGCGTGCGCACGCTCGTGTCGATGATCCGCGAGCCGCTGCTGCTCGCGTTCTCGACCGCGAGCTCCGAGGCGGCGTATCCGAAGACCCTCGAGCAGCTCGAGCGCTTCGGCATCTCCCCGCGCATCGCGAGCTTCGTGCTGCCGCTCGGCTACTCGTTCAACCTCGACGGCTCGATGATGTACTGCACGTTCGCCACGCTCTTCATCGCGCAGGCCTACGGCATCGAGCTCGGCGGCGCGCAGCTCGTGACGCTGCTGCTGCTGCTGCTCGTGACGAGCAAGGGCATCGCCGGCGTGCCGCGCGCCTCGCTCGTCGTGCTCGCCGCGACCCTGCCGCACTTCGGCATCCCGGACGAGGGGCTGCTGCTCGTGCTCGCGGTCGACCAGTTCCTCGACATGGGCCGCAGCGCCACCAATGTCGTCGGCAACTCGGTCGCCTCCGCGGTCGTCGCGAAATGGGAAGGCGAACTGGGCGAGACGCGGGCCTGAGCGCACCGCTTGCGCCAAGGCCGGCCGAGGGCTATCTAGGAGCCTCGAACATCAGGGGACCGCGATGAGCTACCGCCTCCACGTCAACGGCCAGGTGCACACGGTCGATGTGCCCGGCGACATGCCGCTTCTCTGGGTGCTGCGCGAGAGCCTCGGGCTCGTCGGCACGAAATTCGGCTGCGGGCAGGCGCTCTGCGGCGCCTGCACGGTCCACGTGGACGGCGTCGCGCAGCGCTCCTGCCAGTTGCCGGTGTCCGGCGTCGGCGAGGGCAAGGTCACGACGATCGAGCATATTGGGACCACTCCCATCGGCGCGCGGCTGCAGGCGGCCTGGCTCGAGATCGACGTGATGCAGTGCGGCTACTGCCAGGCGGGGCAGGTCATGAACGCCGCGTCGCTGCTCGCCACGACACCGAAGCCGACGCGGGACGACATCCGCTCGGCGATGGCCGGCAACATCTGCCGCTGCGCCTGCTACAACCGCATCGAGGAGGCGATCCGGATGGCCGCGGGCCTCGATCCGGCCGATGACGCGCAGGACGAGGAGAAGGCCCATGCTGTCTGACCGGCGCATGTTCCTCAAGGCCTCGCTGCTCGCGGGCGGCGGGCTCGCGCTCGAAGCGTTCGTCGGCGCGCCGGCGCGGGCCGCGGTGGCCGCCGGCGGCGCGAACGCGCAGGCGCAGGCAGCGAACGCAGTGCTCACCGCGTTCGTGTCGATCGCACCCGACGGGCAGGCGACAATCGTCGGCAAGAACCCCGAGATCGGCCAGGGCGTGAAGACCTCGCTGCCGATGATCGTCGCCGACGAGCTCGACTGCGACTGGGCGCAGGTGCGCATCGTGCAGGCCGACGCCGACCTCGCGCGCTACGGCGTGCAGGTCTCGGGCGGCAGCATGTCGACACCGACCAACTGGCTGCCGATGCGCCAGACGGGCGCCGCAGCGCGCGCGATGCTGCTGCAGGCGGCGGCCGCGCGCTGGTCCGTGCCGGCCACCGAGCTTGCGACCTCGAAGGGCCGCATCACGCATGCCGCGAGTGGCCGCTCCTGCGGCTACGGCGAGGTCGCGAGCGCGGCCGCGCGGCTCACGCCACCGGCGCCAGATTCGCTGCGGCTCAAGCAGCCCGCGGAGTTCACGATCATCGGACGCCCGATCGCCGGCATCGACGGCCCGCGCGTGCTGCGGGGCGAGCCGCTCTTCGGCATCGACACGCGCCTGCCGGGCATGCTCTACGCGGTGTACGAAGTCGCGCCCGCGCACGGCGGGCGACTCGTGAAAGCCGACATCGAGGCCGCGATGGCCGCGCCCGGCGTGCGCCATGTACTGCCGATCACCGGCGACGGCAACGCCGACAGCGGCCTTGCCGACGGCATCGCCATCGTCGCGACCCACTGGTGGCTCGCGAACCAGGCGCGCGCGAAGCTCGCGGCGCAATGGGACCTGTCGGCCGCGAAGGGCCACAGCACCGAGCGCTATCGGGCGCGCGCGCAGGAACTGCTCGCCGCTGGCGACGGGCAGGAACTGCGCCGCGAGGGCGACCCCGACACCGCGCTCGCCGCGGCGGCGAAACGCGTGTCCGCGCGCTACGACTACCCGTTCCTCGCGCACGGCACGCTCGAGCCGCAGAACTGCACCGCGCACTTCAAGGACGGCCGCATCGAGATCTGGGCGCCGAGCCAGACCCCGGCGCGCGGCCGCGAACTCGTGCAGAAGATGCTCAAGCTCCCGGCGCTCGACGACGTGACCGTCCATGTCACGCGCGCGGGCGGCGGCTTTGGCCGGCGCCTGCTCAACGACTACATGCTGCAGGCCGCGGCGATCGCGCACGCGCTGCCCGGCACGCCCGTGCAGCTCATCTGGTCACGCGAAGATGACATCCGCCGCGACTACTACCGGCCCGCCGGCTGGCACGCCTTCGAGGCCGGGCTCGACGCGGCCGGGCGTCTCACGGCGTTCACCGATCACTTCGTCACGTTCGGCGATGGCACGCGTGTGACGCGCGCCGGCGACCTCACGCTCACGATGCCGCCCGCGGACCTCATCCCGCACCTGCGCTTCACGCAGTCGCAGATGCCGACGGTGCTGACGACCGGCTGGCTGCGCGCGCCGGGATCGAATGCGCTGTGCTTCGCCTCGCAGTCGTTCCTCGATGAAGTCGCCCACGCCGCGGGCAAGGACCTGCCCACGCTGATGCGCGAACTCGTCGCCGAGCCGCGCGTCATCGCGCCCTTCGGCGGGCGCGGTGTGCCGTTCGACACAAAGCGTGCGAAGGGCGTCATCGACAAGGTGCTGCAGACGTCGGCGTGGGCCGAGCGGGCGCACGGTTCGCGCGGCACGTTCGCGCGCGCCAAGGGCTTCGCGTTCTACTTCTGCCACCAGGGCTATTTCGCCGAGGTCGTCGAGGCGAGCGTCGCGGGCAGGGAAGTCACAGTCCACAAAGTGTGGGTCGCGGGCGACGTCGGCAGCCAGATCATCAATCCGTTCGGTGCCGAGAACCAGGTGCGCGGCGCGATCATCGACGGCCTCGCGCAGGCGCTCATGGGACAGTCGATCGAAGTCGTCGACGGGGTCGTGCAGCAGAGCAATTTCCATGACTTCCGGCTCGCGCGCATGCCGATCACGCCGGATATCGAGATCGCCTGGGTGAAGTCCGACCATCCGCCCACGGGCCTCGGTGAGCCGGCGCTGCCGCCGGTGATCCCGGCGCTGACGAACGCTATTTTCGCCGCCACCGGCCAACGCATCCGTTCGCTGCCGGTGAGGCTCGCCTGAGGCGCAGGGCCCCCGCCCGGCGCGGCATCGGAGCGTCATGAGCCATCACGACACCATCGTCGCCGTCGTGACGCCACCGGGGCGCGGCGGTGTCGCGATCGTGCGCGTCTCGGGCCCGAAGGCGCCCGAGATCGCGGCGGTGGTGGTCGGCGGCGATCTGCCTGTTGCACGCCGCGCGACACTGACCCGCTTTCTCGATGCCGCGGGCGAGCCGATCGACGTCGGCCTCGCGCTGTTTTTCTCCGCGCCGCACTCTTACACTGGCGAACACGTGGTGGAGTTTCACGGCCACGGCGGGCCCGTCGTCTCGGAGAGCCTCGTGCAACGGGCACTCGCGCTCGGCGCGCGCCGCGCGCGGCCCGGCGAGTTCACGCAGCGCGCCTTCCTCAACGACAAGATCGACCTCGCCCAGGCCGAAGCCGTCGCCGACCTCATCGACGCCGGCTCGCGCGAAGCCGCGCGCGCCGCGATGCGCTCGCTGCAGGGCGAATTCTCGTCGATGGTGCACGGCCTCGTCGACGCCGTCACCGAACTGCGCGCCTGGGTCGAGGCCGCGATCGACTTCCCGGAAGAGGAAATCGACTTCCTCGCCGACCGCGAACTCGACAGCCGCCTGGGTGGCATCCGCGAACACTTCGCGGCGGTCGAGTGCAGCGCACGGCAGGGCCGGCTCCTGCGCGAAGGCATGACCGTCGTGATCGCCGGGCGTCCGAACGCCGGCAAATCAAGCCTGCTGAACCGCCTCGCCGGCTACGACGCCGCGATCGTGACGGCCATCCCCGGCACCACGCGCGACATCGTGCGCGAGCGCATCGACATCGACGGCATGCCGCTGCACGTGCTCGACACCGCGGGCCTGCGCGAGTCGCCCGACGTCGTCGAAGCCGAAGGCATCCGCCGCGCAACCGCCGAAATGGCGCGCGCCGACCGCGTGCTCTTCATCATCGACACGGTCGACGACCCGGACGCGCGCGCCTTCGCCGAAGAGCGCGCCCGCCTGCCGGCCGACGTGCCCGTGACGATCGTGCTCAATAAGATCGATCTTGCGACGGGCATCCCGCTCTCGGACACCGTCAGCGGCCCGCCGCGCGTCGCGCTCTCGGCGAAGACCGGCGCCGGCCTCGACGTGCTGCGCGCCCACCTGCGCGACTGCATGGGCTATCAGGTCGCCGACGCCGGTACCGTCTCCGCGCGCGCGCGCCACCTCGACGCGCTCGCGCGCGCGCAGCGCCATGTCGATGCGGCCGAGGCGCAGCTGCGCGAGAGCCGCGCGGGGGAGCTCGTGGCGGAAGAGCTGCGGCTTGCGCAGCAGGCGCTGGGGGAGATTACGGGAGCCGTCACCAGCGAGGATTTGCTGGGGAGGATATTCGCGAGTTTTTGTATCGGGAAGTGACCCCGGCTCCAGCGCGAGCGATCCGGCCACTGCGCATCCCTGCTGCGATGCGCATTGCAGGTCAGGCGATGGTGCGTGCTTCGTTCCAGACGCAGGTTGTCAATCAATCATTCGGCAGCACCAACAACATCTCCGCCACAACAGCGAATTCCTCGTCATCATCTCCCACTTCAATGACGATCGGCGCGAACTCCGGTCGATCCGAATCCGGCCGTAGTGTGATTCGCCGGTGTCGCCAACCTCCATCCTCCGCCGGAACTTTCTCGCTCGAATAAACTTTGATCGTGTAACGCCCGCCCGTTTCGGGGTCGGCGATGCTGCGGTGCTGGACGACCACCACTTTGCCTTCGCGCGTACCGGTCGGCTTGGCGCGGAAGAGGCACCACGCGCCGTTCGGGATGCGGCGGTTCATCGACTCCCCGAACACCTGCGCTACAAACAGACCCGCTTGCGCGTGCACCCAGTCCGGCAAGGCAACCCATTCGCTGGCGCCCTCGTCCAGCGCCTGAGGTTCGGAGAACGCCCCGGCCGCGAAGCGTAGATCGATCACCGGCACTGCGGGCTTGCCGGCAGCGCGCTCCGCGTTCGACACCCGGCGCCATGGAATCACATTCGAGCCTGGTGTTTGGGATATCGGTACCGAGCCAAAGTCCTGCGGGCGAACGCGTGCGGCATCGGGTGTCGCTTTTAGCCGGCTGCGAAGGTAGGCAGCGAGCGGCGCGTCGGTGCAGTAGACGTAGCAACCTTTCATGCCACGCGTCAGCAGCGTCCGATAGGTGTTCTTGATGATCCTGTCGGCCAACTCCAGGGCCTTGTCGGGGTCCTGCTTCAACATCTGCTTCAGGCCCCTGACCGACTGGTCAGAAGGCGCACGCTTCGTCGCATCGGTGACGATGCGTCCATCCCGGTAGACGAGATCCGGGCCGATGATGACGCCCACGAAATCCAACTCGAGCCCTTGGCACGTGTGAATGCAGCCCACCTGATCCACCGACCCCGGTGTCACGATCCAGAGGCTGCCGTCCTTGTCCAGGTTCCATCGGCGCCGATAGCCGAGCTCCGGCAATTCGATGTCCCAGGACTGCGGGTTGCGCTTGCTCGGCCATTTCCAGCAATAGCCAGCCACGACTCGTGACCGATTGTTGGCGCTGTTCTTCCGCTCAATGAGTTCGTGCAATTCACCTGGACTGTCGAAGATGCGAAAGTCGAACTCGGCCGTGTCGAGCGTGGGGTTTGCGGTGGGGCGAATGTCCAGAGTATTGTCCAGCCACGCCAGGTAGCCGTCCGCGCCGTTGCATCGGAACTGCGACGCCAGTGCCAGTTCAGTTATTTCGGCGCCGAATTCGCGCGCACGGGCGCGCAGCTCCTCGGTGTGGCCAATGTCGTCGATCGTCACGCGCTGATCGTCATCGACGAAGAAAACGATACAGCGCGCGGCGCGGATCAGTTCGCGTATCTGATTGTCGCCGAGGTTGCGGTACAGGCCGCTCTTCTCGTTGAGACGGTGTGCCTCGTCGACGATCAGCGTGTCGTAGGTATTCGGGTCGTCGTTGACGAAGGCCCCGGAACCACAGAACAGGTTGCTGATCCGCGTCTTTCTAAATGTTCCCGCAAGTTTGGCTGCGTAGACGGCGCGAGGTGCAGCGTTCTTGGATACGTAGCGTGCATTGCGTTTGCGCGCAATGAGTGCACCCAGCAGGTTGATAGCGACGACCGACTTGCCGGTCCCGGGTCCGCCTTGAACGATCACGACCTGCTTGCGCTGGTCTGCCCTCGCATCGACCTGCAGGATGGTCTCGTGTACGACCTTCTGGTCGTCGATCAGCACGAACTCCGGTTTGCCCTGCAGCAGCCCCGCCACGGCGTCCGCCAGCATTCTTGACGGCCGGATGCGCCCCCGCTCGATCGCGTACAACGCATTGCGGCGATCGCCGTGGCGCACATGAGCGCGGATGAACGCCTGGAGCTTGGCGCGCTCCCGCGCCAGGAAGAGTGGGGCGCGCGCAATGTGCTCACGGTAGTGCGGGTGATCGATCTCGCCATCGCGCGGGTGGTTGTGCAGATAGGCGCAGGGCTGCAACGCCATCGCACTTTCCTGCACGGCGCCATTAAAGTCTTCGAGATAGGCGGCGTACGACCAGGCTTGGTACGAAGGATGTGGACCCTCGGTCTCGCCCGTGCGGCCACCACGGCGTGCCCAGACGATTGCATCCTTCTCGCTGCGGCGCGACTCGGACCATTGCTTGAGCTCGACGATCACCACTTTCGTGCGCGCTGCTGCATCCTCACCGGTAATCACGAAGTCGATGCGCTTGGAGCTCTGCGGCAGCTGGTACTCGATCGCTACGCCGGCATCGGACGGAATTTCCTCGTCCTGCAACACCTTGGCCATTTCCAGCAGCGAGTGCTTCCAAGCCCGGATCTCGGCGGGAGCTACTCCGCGGCCGGTCGCGCTGCGAAACTGACGCGACACGATGTCTTCGATGTCCTCGCGCAGGGCGTGCTGAAGAAACTGACTCTTGTTGGCCTGATAGACGATCATCGTGGCTCCGCGCTCAATGTTCGGCGTGCTTGCGCCAGCGACGAACAGCTTGGGTTGGCCGTGCAAGCCAGTCGTTGCTTCCCGTCGTAGGGTGGCCTGCACTATTGGTGGTTGCCATCCTCACTGCCGGTTCTGCAGTACGCCGTCCAGCACCAGTGAGGGCAGGATCGGCACCGGCTCCGATAAAGAACGCGCGGCAGCCTGCGGGCTGGGTGAAACTGCGGCCTGCTCGGGTCGGGGCTCCTTCGCTGATCACCATCCAGCTGGCTGCCTTTCATATGGGGTCAGCTCTTTTCCATATAGTAGCCAACCATTAGTATGGGCGGTAGTTCGCCGCACTGTTCCCTGCATTCGGCATCACGGACTGATGCGCGACGTGGGTGCAGGCGAATCGGCGCAAGGTGCTTTCTCGGTCGGCACAAATCGCTATCGCAGTTCAGCCAGCTCTCCCGTCCGTCGCCCCGCCGAACCAGCTGCCCCTGTTCCAGCAGTGTCCGGAAAAGCTGCTTGAGCGTATTGCGATCGTCGCCGGTCAGTCGCAGCGCTACGCCCATGGTAACGCAGTCGTTGAGCTACCAACGCGGCAAGGACTGCCACAGTCGGGGGCGTCGGTAGCCTTTGGGTCTCATGGCTTGCTCCCTGCCGCGGCGAACTCGCTGCACAAGTGGACGAGCGAAACCGCGTCGATGTCTTCCGCGAGCGGGAATCGCTCCGGACCCCCGTAGACGACGAAGCGCCGCCCGGGGAATTTCAGCAGCAGGTCCACGAGCTGGTCCAGGTAAGCGGCGACCGCCTTGCCATCCACGGCGAGCGCGCCAGCTTGAGCGCCAGCGTCGTCTCGCCGACCCGCCGCGGCCCGAGCAGTGCGACGGCCGGGGACTCGGCCAACGCCGTCGTGAGGGCGGGGCGGAGCCAGCCAGAGATCATCCGTGCAATCACGGAATCTCACTCCATGTATGCAAGGTCGATTTCGCGCTGCCTCGGGTTCTTCGAACAGGCCAGACGCTGCTGGTGCTGGCGATGCGCGGTCCTCGCGCCTGCCGGGAAAATCCCGTATCAGGTGGCCGATTTTCATGGTAGATCACCCGCCTTGCCATGCCTGAACCCTCTCGAAACCCAATAGACGACCTCCCCACCCGCGCCACCCGCGTCCTGCAGGACGTCTTCGGCTACCCGGCTTTCCGCCGCGACCAGGCGGAGATCGTCGCGCATGTCGCGGGCGGCGGCGATGCGCTCGTCCTGATGCCGACTGGCGGCGGCAAGTCGCTGTGCTACCAGGTGCCGGCGCTGCTGCGCGACGGCGTCGCCATCGTCGTTTCGCCGCTGATCGCGCTGATGCAGGATCAGGTCGCGGCGCTGAAGGAAGCCGGTGTGCGCGCCGAGTTCCTGAACTCGACGCTCGACTGGCGGCAGGCGAAGGAGGTGGAGCGTCGCGCACGCGACGGCGAGCTCGATCTGCTTTACCTCGCCCCCGAGCGGCTGCTGACCGAGCGGGGCCTCGCGCTGCTCGATGAGCTTTCCATTGCGCTCTTCGCGATCGACGAGGCGCACTGCGTCTCGCAATGGGGGCACGATTTCCGGCAGGAGTACTTGCAGCTCGCGCTGCTCGCGGAGCGCTTTCCCGCCGTGCCGCGCATCGCGCTCACCGCGACGGCGGATGCGGCGACGCGCGCCGAGATCATCGAGCGCCTGCGCCTGCACGAGGCGCGCTCGTTCGTGCAGAGTTTCGATCGGCCGAACATCCGCTATCGCATCGCCGGGAAGGACTCGCCGCGCCGCCAGTTGCTGCGCTTCATCCAGGACGAGCACGCGGGCGAGGCCGGGATCGTCTATTGCCTGTCGCGCAAGTCCGTGGAGGAGACCGCGCAGCTGCTCGCGCAGCACGGCATCACCGCGCTCGCCTATCACGCGGGTTTTCCGGCCGCCGAGCGCGAGGCGCGGCAGACGCGTTTCATCGAGGAGGACGGCGTCGTCATCGTCGCGACGATCGCTTTCGGCATGGGCATCGACAAGCCCGATGTGCGCTTCGTCGCGCACGTCGACCTGCCGAAGAGCCTCGAGGGCTACTACCAGGAATCCGGGCGCGCGGGCCGCGATGGCGCGCCGGCGGAAGCCTGGATGGTCTACGGCCTCGCCGATGTGGTGCAGCAGCGCCGCCTGATCGAGCAGTCGGACGCCGGGGACACGCAGCGCCGCATCGCCAATGCCAAGCTCGATGCGATGCTCGGGCTGTGCGAGACGGCGCGCTGCCGCCGGCAGTACCTGCTCGAATACTTCGGCGAGGCGAGCGGACCCTGTGGCAACTGCGACAACTGCCTCGAGCCGCCCGCGCAGTTCGACGGCACCGAGGCGGCGCAGAAGCTGCTCTCCTGCATCTATCGCTGCGAGCAGGCGAGTGGCTTCGCCTTCGGCGCGCAGCACATCATCGACGTGCTGCGCGGGCAGCGCACGGAGAAGGTGCTCGCCCGCGGCCACGACCGGATCAGCACCTTCGGCATCGGCGGCGAGCTGGATGAATCGCAGTGGCGGGCCATCCTGCGCCAGCTCCTCACCATGCGTCTCGTGACGGTCGATCACGCCAACTGGAATGTGCTGCGGCTCGCGCCGGCGAGTCGCGAGGTGCTCTCGGGCGCGCGGCGGCTGACGCTGCGGCGGGAGGTTGCACCCAAGAGCGCGCGCCGTGCAAAGGGAGGGCGCCGAAAGCAGGATGCCGCTGCGCCCGCGGCGAACTCGCCACGCGAGGAAGCCCTGTTCCAGGCGCTGCGCGAATGGCGTCGCGGCATCGCGCGAGAACACGCCGTGCCCGCCTACACCGTGCTGCACGATTCGAGCCTGCGCGAGATTGCGCGCCGGCGGCCGCGGGAGGCGCACGAGCTGGCCGGCGTCCCGGGCATTGGGGCGGCGAAGCTCGCGCGCTATGGTGACGCCCTCATCGAGCTGGTGCGGGGCCAGTAAGGGAGCCTGGTGCCGGGTTTTCGGTTATTCGGTTATTGCCCTGCGGCGGCAATAACCGAATAACCGAAAACCCGGCACCAGGTCCCAGCTCATTGCGCGACGCCCGTCCTCCACGCCGCACGCAACTGCCGCCCACAGCGGCTCGACGCGAGCCCCTCCTGGATCTGCCCGTTGCCCCGGGCGAAGCGGGCGACCACGCCGTAGTACTGCTTGTCTGCGTCGACCCAGGGGTAGAAGCCGAACGCACCCGGGCTGCTGAACGTCCCGTCGCCCGTAGAAGGATCGTCCTCGACCCAGTGCGCGATCGAGTAGTGCCATTGCACGCTCACCGCGGGGCTCTGCACGGCATCGCAGCCGGGCCCGATGGACCAGGCGCACACCGCGTGCGTGCCGAGCGCGTCGCGCATGGCGAGGCGGCCACCGACGATCGCACGCAAGAGCGGCGCGTAGTCGTTCGCGGACGCGTTGATGCCACCGGCGAGCAGCGGCTGGTTGTAGTCGAGCGTGACGCCGCTCACGCCGAGGCCCGCGACAATGGCCGCGCCGAGATCGGACGCATCGAGGGCGTTTATCTCCGGCTGAAACTGGCCCGCGTGGTTCTCTTCGTGACCGGAGTTGTAATAGAAAAGGCCGTCGGTGGCCGGATCATGACTGCTGTAGGTCTTGCCGGGCGTCGACGAGGGCAGTGTCAAACAATAGTTGATGCTGTTGGGCCCGCTCGGCGGCGCGGTGCACGTGGCGCTCGTCGTCGAGGTGTCCATGTACGTGTAGCCGCTCGTGAAGTTGAGGAACCTGATGTCGTCCGCCGTCAGGTTCGCGGCGCCCCCGCGCTGCTGCACGACGTACATGCCGTACACCCACTTCGACGCCGACGCGATCGGCATGCGGGTGCTCGCGGTGACCGCCGTGCCGCCCGCCTGCGTCGAGCTGCCGCTCGCGAGCGCCGCATCGCCATTGCCGATCTCCCAGTAGAACGGCTGCACCGCGGTGCAATCGGCGTTCTGCTGCGCGGTCTGCGTGACGGCCGCGATGCTGCCCGCGGTCGGCGGACCGTCGTTCGCGGCGGCAATCGTCACGACGGTGGAGCTGCCGGCGCCCGTCGTGAGCCCCGAGGCCGTGTCCCGCGCGGTGATCGTGACCGTCGCGCTACCCGCCGCGCCGCTGGCCGCCGTCGCGACACCGCTTGCGCTGACGCTGACGGTGGCGTTGTCCGATGAAGTGAAAGTCTCGCCCGACGCGGCGAGTGTCTGCGTCGAGCCGTCGCTGTACGTGCCCGTGACGGTGAGCGAAGTCGATTCGCCGGGCGCGAGCGTCACGGTGGCGGGCGAGAGTGCAATCGATGTCAGGCTGGGCGGCGGCGGCGGCGACTGCGTCGATCCGCCCCCACCGCCGCCACACGCGCAGAGCGCCAGTACGAGCGGCAGCAGGAGGCCGGCTCGAAGCCACCGTGGTCGAAGAATCGAGGTTTCGAAGTGCGGCATTGATCAGACAACGAGCTTGGGCGGTCCGGGTTGACGCATCGGTCAACCTACGCCCCGGGACGCGTCTCAATCTGCGACCGGCGTATCATTCGGAGTCGATGAAAGCGACCATCTGGCACAACCCCGCCTGCGGCACCTCGCGCACCGTGCTGTCGCTGCTGCGTGAGGCGGGCATCGAGCCCGTGGTCATCGACTATCTGCGCCATCCGCCGTCGCGCGCGGTGCTGCTCGGCATGATCCGCGCTGCCGGCCTGACCGTGCGTCAGGCGCTGCGGCAGAAGGGCACGCCGTACGATGAACTCGGCCTCGCCGACCCGGCGCTCACCGACGACCAGCTGCTCGATGCGATGATCGAGCACCCGATCCTGATCAATCGCCCGTTCGTCGTGACCGACCGGGGCACGCGCCTGTGCCGGCCGTCGGAGACCGTGAGAGAACTGCTGCCCTGAGAGTCTCGAATGGCACCAGGCCTTCCCTTACCGCAGCTCCGCCGCCGTCACGAAACGCGGCGCGATGTCGATCGGCACGCCGCCGAGACGGTCGAGCACGCGCTGCACTTCAGGGCGGATCACGACCTCGCGCGCGAGCAACGCCTTCACGCCGGCGTAATCGCCGTGCGCCTGCAGCGTCATGATCTCGTGCGTGAGTCCGGTGACGGCCTTTTTCGTCTTCGGCAGATCGAGCGTGAAGAGGCCGTCGCCGCCGACCTTGATCGCGCCGTGATCGAGCAGCCAGTTCACCTGCAGCGCCATGCCCTTCGCGTGTGATTCGTTCAGGCCGAAGCGCAGCGTGCGGAACGAGGACGCGAGGAACGTGACGTACATGCTGCGTTCCTGGCGCTTGTCGATCACGCCCTTGTCCATCAGCTGCTGCAGCGCCCAGAGGCCCGAGATGTCGGCCTTCGCTTCCTCGAGCGTGCCGTTCAGCTCCTTCAGCTCCTGGCGCACGGTCGTCGCGCGGCCATCGACCGTGATCGTCTGCGGGCCGAGGCCGTGCATCAGCTCGTGCATCAGGATGTGCGTGAAGAACGGCTCGAACGCGACGAGCGGCCGGTCCTCAGGCGTGAGCGCGATCTCCGCGATCGGCATCAGCACTTTCTCGAACTTCGCCTGCTGGTAGTTCTTCAGCATCACGCGCTTCGAGCCCTTCGCCGCGACGACGCGCTCGTCGTTCGGCAGGTTGAACGCCGCGGTCTGGATGCCGTGGTTGCCGTCGCCCGCCGACATCACGACGTTGACGACGCGGATCGGCGCGAGGCCGCCGAGCTTCGCGCGCCGGAACTTCGGGTCGATCGGCAGGCGGTTCTCGAGCCCCTGCAGTTCCTTGCCGAAGCGCGCGAGCTGCGCGGTCTCCGTGGGATCCGTCACCGCGATGAACGCCTCGAACGCGGCCTTGTAGTTGAACCACTCGTCCTCGTAGACCTCGTAGGGCCCGATCGTCGGCTCGATCGAGGCACTGAGTTCCATCCACGCGATGTCGCTCGCGTAATAGTCGTTCGACAGGAACGCCGCGGCGCGTGTCTCGAGATAGCGCTTCAGCGTCGGCTGCGTCGTCAGCGCCGCCGCCTCGCGCAGGAGCCGCGCGAGCTCGCCGAGCTCACCCTGGTATTCGAGCGAATAGGGCACCGCCATCAGCTTGCCGTCCGGCGCGCGGCGGATCGCAGTGAAAAAGCCGGTCGCCGCCGCCCGCTCGGCGTCGGGCAGGCCGCGGATCCACGCGTCGACTTCCTCGCGCGTCGCATCGAGCGGGTAGAAGTTCCCGCCTCCCGGCTTCAGTGCGGCGCCCGGCAGGAACGGGCGATCGTGATCCAGCTCGGACCACGGTCCCTTGTTCAGCACGAAGTACGCGAGGCGCGCGCGGCCGAGCGGTGAATCGTCGCCGGCCAGCGCGAGCAACTGCGCGGTCGTCTGCGGTGCGCGCTGGCGCAGGAAGAGCGCATCGACGATCCGCCCCGCCTCGACGAGGCAACCGAGGGCTGCGCGCTCGTTCGCGGGCAGCGCAGACAGATCGACGCGGATATCGACCGGCGCAAAGCGCGCCGACATGGTCGCGAGCTGCGCGGCATCGGGGCTCGGTGCTTCGGCGGCGCCCGCAATGGCCGCCCCGAGACCGAGGACAAGGATAGTCAGGCAGGAGGTTTTCATCGGGCGATTGTAGTACCCGGGGCCGCCCGTCAGCTGCTACATCGTGCGACGCCCACGTCCCCAGGACTTCTCGGGCTGCCGCCCTGGCAACTCCCCGAATGTCCCCACCACAGGCATAATTGCATGCAAGAAGCGGCTGCCTTGTGGGTGACATGTAAGAGAGGCTCGTCCTCCACCTGCCTGGCGGCCACTTTTTTTGGTCGGCAGTAATCGGCGATCAAGGGCATCCTGCGTGCTCGCGCCCGGATCACTTCGCCGCCGAAAGACTCTCGTACGGCCCGACATCCCGACGCTGCTGCGTCCACGCCCGCGCGTGATCCGCCGCGTCCTCCTTCCACGGCGCCGAGAAATCCTGGGAGCGCGCCATGGCTTCGTACCAGACGTTCCAGCCGCGGGAGAGGCCGGCGAGGATCGGAGAGGTGGTCCAGAGGTTGATGAACATGTGGCACTCCTTCGCGTGTCGTCGATCAGTCGATGGAGTGCATGATGGCCGCGCGAGGGG
>WBZO01003950.1_pt1 | contig 16561 bp, 16 predicted proteins | sample 5204261 | NCBI WGS metagenome assembly WBZO01 (sample SAMN12412400, study PRJNA552823) | activated sludge metagenome | isolation source: activated sludge from anammox sidestream of wastewater treatment plant... | place: USA: North Carolina | collected 2017-09 | reverse complement strand
GCGAGATGACCGTCACCCTCTCCTGCGACCACCGCGCCGTCGACGGCACCCTCGGCGCCGAGCTCCTCGCAACCTTCAAACGCCTGATCGAAAACCCCGTCACAATGATGGTGTGAGCGAACGGCGGCGAGGGTGTCAGTGCCGACCCTTTTGCCGGCCGTCGCCGGTTGAGGGCGAGGAGGAAATTCGTTCCTATATGTCCGTGTGCCGGGGCAGGATGGCCGCTGCGGCGTCGAACCGACGGCGCTTGCGGCGGCGTTTCTGCCCTGTATCGACATGACGCCGGAAGGTGCGTTAGAGAGCATTCCCGGCAAGGTCCGTGCGCCGAGCGGATTGCGTGGATAAAGCATTGGCTTTGAACAGAAAATTCTGCATTGCCCCGATGATGGATTGGACCGACCGGCATTGCCGGTTCTTCCATCGCCTGCTGACGCGGCATGCGCTGCTCTATACCGAGATGATCACGACCGGCGCGGTGCTGCACGGCGACCGCGCGCGGCTGCTCGGTTTCGACGCCTTCGAGCATCCGGTCGCGCTGCAGCTCGGCGGCAGCGAGTCGCGCGCGCTTGCCGAAAGCGCGCGCATCGCCGAGGCGTTCGGCTATGACGAGATCAATCTCAATGTCGGCTGCCCGTCCGACCGCGTGCAGGAGGGCCGTTTCGGCGCCTGCCTGATGGCGGAGCCCGCGCTCGTCGGCGATTGCGTGGCGGCGATGAAGGCGGCCGTGCGCGTGCCGGTCAGCGTCAAGTGCCGCATCGGCGTCGATCACCAGAATCCGGAGGAAGCGCTCGATGCGCTCACGCAGAGGGTGCGCGCGGCCGGGGTCGATGCGCTGATCGTGCACGCGCGCAAGGCCTGGCTTGAGGGTCTCTCCCCGCGTGAGAACCGCGACATCCCCCCGCTCGATTACGGGCGCGTCTACCGGCTCAAGCGCGCCCATCCCGATCTGCCCATCGTCATCAATGGCGGGATCGCGACGCTCGAGGACGCGTGTGTCCATCTCGATCATGTCGACGGCGTCATGATGGGCCGCGCCGCCTATCAGGAGCCCTGGCGCCTGCTCGCGGTCGATCCGCTGCTGTTCGGTGCGCCGGCGCCTTTCGTCTCGCCCAGGGCGGCCGCCGAAGCGATCGTCCCCTATATCGAGCGCGAACTTGCGAACGGCACCCGCCTCCATGCGATTACGCGTCACATGCTCGGCCTGTTCCGCGCGGTGCCCGGCGCGCGCGCCTTCCGCCGGCATCTTTCGACCGAGGCTGTCAAGCCGGCGGCCGGCATCGAGGCCTTGCGCGAAGCGCTGGCCTTGATTGTGGACACGCCGCGCGAATTGGCGCACACGGAAGCGGCCTGATCTCCTCGCCCCTGCGGGCGGATTCCCCGGAGCGCAAGATGTTCGGTCTTCCTGCGAGCGAACTCGCCATGCTCGCGGCCCTGATCATTCTCGGCGGTCTCATCACCGGGCTGCTTGCCGGTCTGTTCGGCGTCGGCGGCGGCGGCGTGATCGTGCCGGTGCTCTACGAAATCTTCCGCGTCATGGACGTCTCCGAAGACGTGCGCATGCAGCTTTGCGTGGGCACCTCGCTCGCCATCATCATCCCGACCTCGATCCGCTCGTTCCGGGCGCATCTGTCGCGCGGCGAATTGCCGACGCACATCCTGCGCACCTGGGCGGTGCCGGTGACGGTCGGCGTGCTGATCGGCGGGGTGATCGCGGCTTTCGCGCCGGCTTCCGTCTTCAAGGCGGCGTTTGTCGTCATTGCGATCTGCATCGGCGCCAAGTTGATTTTCGGACGCGAGTCCTGGCGATTCGGCGACCAGTTGCCCGGCCGGGCGGCGATGAGCGGCTATGGCCTCATGATCGGGCTTTATTCGGCGCTCATGGGCGTCGGCGGCGGCTCGGTGTCTTCGGCGATCCTGATGCTCTACGGACAGGCGATCCACACCGCCGTCGGCATCGCGGCGGGCATCGGGGTCCTGATCTCGGTCGTGGGGGCCGTGACCTTCATGATCGCGGGTCTGTCCCACCAGGCGCTCCTGCCGCCGTTCTCGATCGGCTTCGTGTCGCTGATCGGGGTCGTGCTGATGGCGCCGATCAGCGCCTATGCGGCGCCCTATGGCGCGCGGCTTGCGCACGCACTGCCCAAGCGGCGGCTGGAAGTCGCTTTCGGCGCATTTCTCTGGCTGGTGGCGCTGCGCTTCATCATCAGCCTGGTCGGATGAGCCGCGCGCGGCCTCCGCGCGGCCTCAAGGATAGCCGCGCATGATCAGCTTCTCGCCGCGCACCTCCCAACCCTGAAGGCGGTTGAGGAAGCTCATGCCGAGAAGGCTCGTGCGCAATTGCCCGGGCTGGGCGATCAGCGCGGGCACCGCGCGCTCAACGATATCGCCGATACCGATCCGGTCGAGCGTCACCGCCGCCGCACGCGTGCGGCCGTTCGCGGTGTCAACGCTGACGTCGTAGGACAGAATTTCGAGCGGCAGGCCGGCGGCTTTGGCGGCGTCCTGCGTCAGCACCACGGCGCTCGCGCCGGTATCGAGCACCATCGGCACGCGCGCACCGTTGATCTGGGTCGTGATGCTGAACTCGCCGCCGCGCCCGCGGGCGATCTCCACCGTGCGCGCCCCGAGCGAGGCCGCGCGTCCGGGCACGAGTTGGGCCAGAACGCGGTTGGAGACGTCGCGCAGCTCGAAGCGGTAGGTATAGCCGACGACCAGCAGCAGGGCGACGACGATCCAGAACAGCACCGCCTGCAGCGCCTGCGTGAAGCTCTCGCGGAAGATCATCAGCACCGAGCCGCCGAGAAAGACGAGAAACGCGATCTTGGCGACGAGGCTCGCGAAATCGTCGGTGCTCAGTCTCCCGATCGTGCCCGCGTCATGGCGCGCGTAGAGGATGAGGACGGAGAGGCCAAGTCCGATCAGCAGCAGCCACAGGATCTTGCGTTGCACGGTCGGGCCCTCAGCGCGCCGGCGCGGTGGTTTGCAGGCGCGTCATGCGCTCGGGCAGGAGCGCCATGATCCGCCGGCGCTCGGCGTCCGGCATCGCGCCCCAGCGCGCGATCTCGTCGCCGTTGCGGCCGCAGCCGCGGCACAGGCCCGTTTGCGGCTCGAGAACGCAGACCTTGATGCAGGGCGTGACGATCGGCGGCATGGTGATCGACGGCATGGCAGCATCCATTCCGGCAAGATAGGGGACGGGCCGTCAAACGCAACGCCGCACTTGTGCAATGTCACCCTTGCACGCCGCCGGAAGGGCCGGACGGGCGCTCGCCACCCGCCCGCGCTTAGTTATTGATGGAGAAGATCGCCCGCTTGCTGCGGGTGCCGGGGCGCTCCTCGAACGGCACGATCGGCAATTCGTTCGGCGCGGCCGGCTGCGTCGGGGGCGAGGGCTCCGCGAGCGGGGCGAGCGCCGCCATGACCCGTTCGGGCGGCAGCGCGATCACGACCTCGGTCCCGACCCGCAATTTCGACTTCAGCGTGAAGGTGCCGCCATGCAGGTCCACGAGGCTCTTGGCGATCGGCAGGCCGAGGCCCGCGCCCTGTTCGGCCGACTTGATGGCATTGGAGCCCTGGCCGAAGGAGGCGAGCACGACCGGGATTTCGTCTTCGGGAATTCCCGGCCCGGTGTCCTTGACGCTGAAATACTGGCCGCCCGAAGCGGTCCATCCCGCCTTGATCCAGATTTCCCCGCCCTGCGGCGTGAACTTGATCGCGTTCGACAGCAGGTTGAGGCAGATCTGGCGGATCGCGCGCTCGTCGGCCCATACGCGCGGCAGGTTCTGCTCGAACGCCTCATGGATCGTGATGCCGCGATTCTTGGCCCGCAGCTTGAGCAGGTGGTGGCAATCCTGCACGACGTCGGCGAGCGGCACGGCTTCCTCGTTCAGCTCGTAGCGGCCGGCCTCGATGCGCGACAGATCGAGGATCTCGTTGATCAGGCCGAGCAGGTGCTGGCCGGAGGAGTGGATGTCCTCCGAATAATCCTTGTAGGCGGGCACCGCGTGCGGGCCGAAAATCTCGCTCTTCATCACTTCCGAGAAGCCGAGAATGGCGTTGAGCGGCGTGCGCAGCTCGTGGCTCATCTGGGCGAGGAAGCGCGACTTGGAGATGTTGGCGGATTCGGCGCGGTTGCGGGCTTCGTCCGATATCGCCTTGGCCTGCTCCAGCTCGGCGATGAGCATGTCCTTCTCGGCACGCGCCTGCAGCGTGGCGAGCGTCGACGAATAGAGGCGGTGGGCGAGCAGGAGGAAATAGCCCTGCGCGGTGACCGCGAGGATGCCGAGGATGAAATAGTGCAGGCTGCCCTTGGCGATGAAGTTGATGGCGACCACCGCGGTGACCGGCACCGTGGCCGCAAACACCGCGATCGGAAGGCTCGAGGCCAGCATGCTCGACACGGCTACGACCAGCAGCATGACGAACAGCATGAAGGTGCCGGTGCCTTCCTCGACCCCCACCGGCTCGATCAGGTTGAACATCCAGGCCAGCCCGAAGAACAGATCGAGCATGATGAAGCGCAGACGCCAGGCCTTTATCTTGACCTCGCTCTGGGGCATCGCCAAGAATTGCCGGCACTTGGTGATGATGACCGCGTGGATCATCAGCACGCCGGCGGTCCAGATGCCGGCGGTGACCGCGCCGGTCCACAGGCTCGACAGGAAGCCGACCGTGCCCACGAGCAGCAGCACGACGAGGGAGGCCGACTGGCGATTCTGCGCATAGAGTCGCAGCAGCTCGTAGTCGAACACCGGGCGGGTGCCGGTCGTGGAGGTCAGGCGGTCGCGGGCGTCGCGGACGCGCTGGGCCGCCACGCGGCGGCGGCGGGCGGCGACTTCCTCTCGTTGGTCGCTGGCGGTACTGGTCATGAAGAACGCACGGGTACGCGGATTTCCGAAAAATGCAGGCTAAAGTCGCCCAAAATCCTTAAGGCCAACCTTAAAGGGCCCTCGAAAACGGGCCTCTGACGGTAACTGGAGGACGGTATGAAGCTTTATGACGGCGGACGGGCGCCCAATCCGCGTCGGGTCCGGATTTTTCTGGCGGAGAAGGGCATCAGCGTTCCGCTCGAGGCCGTCGACATCGGCACCATGCAGCACAAGAGCGAAGCCTTCACCGCGATAAACCCGCTCCAGCGTCTGCCGGCGCTCGTCCTCGACGACGGGACGATCCTCACCGAGTCCATCGCGATCTGCCGCTATTTCGAGGCGCTGCAGCCCGAGCCTGTGCTGTTCGGACGCGGCGCGAAGGAGATCGCGCTTGTCGAAATGTGGCAGCGGCGGGTCGAGCTGAACCTGATGGCGGCCATCCAGGCCGTCTTCCGGCATCTGCATCCCTCGATGAAGGAACTGGAGAAGCCGCAGGTCCCCGATTGGGCGCAGGCCAACAAGCCGCGCGTGGAGGCCTTTCTGGCGCTGCTCGACCGCGAGCTTGCGGACCGACGGTTCATTGCCGGCGACGGCTACAGCGTTGCCGACATCACCGCGCTCGTCGCGGTCGATTTCATGAAGCCGGCGAAACTGGCTATGCCGCCCGGACTTGCCAATGTGGTGCGCTGGCACGCCGAGGTGTCGGCGCGCCCGAGCGCCAGCGCATGACGCGTTAACGGACCATTCACCATGCCGCCGCCGGCCGGATGTCCGGCGGCGCAATGACGTTCGCTCAGCGGTCGAGGAGCGCGATCAGGCTCGACGTGTCCCAGCGCCGGCCACCCATCTTCTGCACTTCCGAATAGAACTGGTCGACGAGGGCGGTCACCGGCAGGTGGGCGCCGTTGCGCCGCGCTTCGGCCAGACAGATGCTCAGGTCCTTGCGCATCCAGTCGACGGCAAATCCGAAATCGAACTTGCCCTCGGTCATGGTCTTGTAGCGGTTCTCCATCTGCCAGGATTGCGCCGCGCCCTTGGAGATGGTTGCGATCAGCTTCTCGATGTCGAGTCCGGCGCGCTTGGCGAAATGGATGCCTTCCGACAGTCCCTGCACGACGCCGGCAATGCAGATCTGGTTGACCATCTTGGCGAGCTGGCCGGCGCCCGGCGCGCCGAGGAGATTGCAGGCGCGCGCATAGGCCGCGATCACCTTTTCGGCGCGGCCGAACGGCTCGGCGTCGCCGCCGCACATGACCGTGAGCGCGCCGTTCTCGGCGCCCGCCTGTCCGCCCGACACCGGGGCGTCGATGAAAGCGAATCCGCCTGCCGTCGCGGCCGCGTGCAGCTCGCGCGCGATTTCCGCCGACGCCGTCGTATGGTCGACGAAGACCGCGCCCTTCGCCATGCCGGCGAACGCACCGTCCTTGCCGAGCGTCACCTCGCGCAGATCGGCGTCGTTGCCGACGCAGGCCATCACGAAATCCTGCCCGGCCGCGGCCGCGCGCGGGGTCTTTGCGGTATTGCCGCCGAACTGCGCCGCCCATTTCTCGGCTTTGGCCTCGGTCCGGTTATAGACCGTCACCTCATGGCCGCCCTTGGTCTTCAGATGGCCCGCCATCGGATAACCCATGACGCCCAGCCCGAGAAACGCAACCTTCGCCATTCGTCGTCCTCCCGCTCCGGCGGGGTCATGAGACGCCCCGCTGGGCGCCAATGTGACCGCTTCGCCTGCCGCGTCAACCCGCCCGCGCGATCGGGGGCGGGCGACACGTTGACCGGGCCGTCCAGTGTCATATCTAGTTGATGCTGGAGGAAATCATGGCGCTTACGAAAGAACAGATTCTCGACCGCCTCGCGGCGATCAAATCCCCCGACGGCAAGCCGCTGCCCAGCAGCGGTGCCCTGTCCGAAATCGTCGTCAGCGACGGCAAGGTGTTTTTCTCGATTGCCGTGGATGCGGCGGCGGTGAAGGCCTGGGAACCGGTCCGCAAGAGCGTTGAGGACGCCGTACGTTCGATTCCGGGCGTGCAGTCGGCCATGATCGCCCTGACCGCCGAACGTGCCGGTGGCGGGGCCGGGGGCGCTCCCCAGCGCGGTGGCGGCACGCCGCCGCCTGCAGCCCATGGTGGTGGCCCCTCCGGCGTCCCCGGCGTCGCCACGATCATTGCGGTCGCTTCCGGCAAGGGCGGGGTGGGCAAGTCGACCACCGCGATCAATCTCGCGCTCGGCCTGCGCGACCTCGGCCTGAAAGTGGGCGTGCTCGATGCCGACATTTACGGCCCCTCGCTGCCGAAGCTGCTTGCCATCAAGGAGCGGCCGCAGACGCTCGGCGGCACGCGCCTCCTGCCGATTTCGAGCCACGGCCTTTCCGTCATGTCGATCGGTTTCCTGATCGAGGAGGAGACGCCGATGATCTGGCGCGGCCCGATGGTGATGTCCGCGCTCACCCAGATGCTGCGCGAGGTGGAATGGGGCACGCTCGACGTGATGGTGGTCGACATGCCGCCCGGCACCGGCGACGCGCAGCTCACGATGGCGCAGCAGGTGCCGCTTGCGGGAGCGGTGATCGTCTCGACGCCGCAGGACCTCGCGCTGATCGACGCGCGCCGCGGCATCGCGATGTTCAAGCGCGTGAATGTCCCCGTGCTCGGCATCGTCGAGAACATGAGCTACTTCCTGTGCCCGAGCTGCGGCACCCGCTCCGACATCTTCGGGCATGGCGGCGCGCGTCACGAGGCGGACCGCCTGAACGTGCCGTTCCTCGGCGAGGTGCCGCTCGACATGACGATCCGCGAAACGTCGGACGCCGGCCTGCCGGTGGTGGCGACCAGGCCGGACGGCCCGCATGCGAAAGTGTATCGCGAGATCGCGACCCGCGTGCGCGACCAGTTGCAGGGGCGAAGCCGCGCGCGCGGCGCGCCGAACATCGTGATCGAGGCCTGAGGCGACCGCTCAGTCGTCCGACCACATCCGCAAGAGGTTGGCGGTCGATTTTGAGATCAGGTCGAATTCGGCGCTCTTGCCTTCGCGCGCGAACAATTGGCGGCGGGCGGTGTCTAGCTCGAACAGGAGTTCGCGCTGCGCCGCATCGCGCACGAAGCTGCGCGCCCATCCGACCGCGACACTGCGGACGCCGCGGCGCACCTGCGCGACATGATGCAGGCTGGTCGAGGGATAGGCGACGAGCGAGCCGGCCGCGAGCTTGACCGCGTCGTCGCCGGCCGCCGTTTCCACCACAAGCTCGCCGCCGTCGTAATCCTGCGGATCTCCGAGAAACAGCGTGAACGAGACGTCGGTGCGAAGCCCGTGCATGATCGCGTCGTCGACGTGGCTGCCGTATTGCATGCCCGGTTCGTAGCGCGAGAACATGATCGGGGTGAGCGCCTTCGGCCGTACGGCAAGGCGGAAGACCTCGTTGCCGAGAATGCGCGTGGCGACGAGCTTGCGCGCGGCATCGAGCGAATGATCGTCGGCGGCCGCCTGGCGGTTGTCCTTGACGAGCCGTGCGGCAAAGCCTGCGGTCTCGCGTCCGTCGACGAAGCGCGCGCGCTGCAGCGCGTCGCCGACCGTCTCGATGTCGTCGGGAGAAAGAACGTCACCGATAATGATCTGCATGACGATCTATTTGCCGTAACTGCGGCGCAGGAGCAATCCGCCATCCGCCTTCATTAGAATTAATACAAAGAAATGACTCCGCGCTTGGCAAACACAATCAATAGTGATGTCGTCCAAGAAGGCGCTGGATGAGCAATCCGTCGAACATCGAAGGGAGGTCCGCAATGCGCACGCGAACCAAAATCTGGATCGGCATCGGCGCGTTCGTCGTCGCGGGATCGACCGTTTCCGGCGCGTCCGCTGGGACGGCGGATCGCATCGTTGCGCCGGAAGCCCGTGCGCAGGACTGGCCGCTGATCGATTCCGGCCGCAAGACCGGCTCGCATCCCTTTGTGCTGGCGCAGGCAAGAGGCGGCGGCGAAGGCGGAGAGGGCGGTGAAGGGGGCGAAGGCGGCGAGGCCGGGATCAACGTCGCCGCGGCTGCGAGCGACCCGGTGGAATACGGCGTCGCATTGCAGGTGATCGCCGCTCATTTCTACGCCGGCCTTGCCGCCTATGAGGCCAAGGAACAGGAAGCCGGCGCGCAGATGTTCGCCCACGGGCTTTCCGAAGTCTATGTCGAGATGGAGGACGTTTTTCGCCAGCGCGGTGTCAAGGGTCTCGGCGAGGCGCTGCAGGCCGCTGTCGATGCCGCGGCTGCGAAGGCCAAGGTCGCCGAGGTGCGCAAGCGCGCCCGCGCCGTGTTCGCGGCGATCGCGGCCGCCGACAGGATGCATCCGGTTTCGAAGATGCCGGCGGCCATCGTCAAGGCGCGCATCGTTGCCGAGCTCATCGATCGTGCGGCCGCGCAGTACGGCGTCGCCGGCAAGTCGACAGAGCTCGAGCCCTATCTGGACGGTCTCGGCTTTGCCATTGCCGCGCGCAACGAAGCCGATACGGCAATGGCTTGGATCCGCCGCCGGGACATGAAGGTCGCAGAATCGCTGTCGAGCGCGCTCAAGATCGCGGCGCGGGCCTATCCGGGCGTGACGCGGCCGAAGACGCCGCCGGTCGATGAGGGAAAATTCCTGGCGGCCGCATCTGCAGCCAAGCTCGCAGTCTCTGCCGCGCGTTAGGTGGCGAACGGCCGATCGAGTGACGCAAAACGGCCGAGCAGACGGGACAGTAAATCGAGCCCTGCAACAAGCGTTCATTTCGGGCCGCCGATATTGAATTTTATTGCACCAAACCATCGATGGACGCAGCAAAATGCGGCGCGACCCTGACGCCGGATGGCGCCCACAAAGCCCTGCAGCGTGGGAAGGCTTCGTTTAATTTCGACTGGATTTCGCCTATGCGGCGAGTAAGGTTGCGCCAACCGCATGGCTGATGGCCCGGCGGAGAATGGCGTGTATCTGCGCGCCCTGAAAGCAACCCCCACTGGGAGGGAACCGTTTATGAAGCGTCGTCAATTCCTGAAGGCCGCCGGCGTCGGCCTTGCTGCCACGGCAGTTGCCAAGCCCGCGATTGCCCAGTCCATGCCTGAGCTCAAGTGGCGCCTGACGTCGAGCTTTCCGAAGTCGCTCGACACGATTTACGGCGCGGCGGAAGTGTTCACCAAGGCGGTCGCCGAAGCCACCGACAACAAGTTCCAGATCCAGTCTTTCGCGGCCGGCGAAATCGTCCCCGGCTTGCAGGCGGCCGATGCCGTGACCAACGGCACCGTCGAGATGTGCCACACCGCGTCCTATTATTATTTCGGCAAGGAGCCGACCTTCGCGTTCGGCACCGCTGTGCCCTTCGGCCTCAACAGCCGTCAGCAGAATGCCTGGCAGTTCCATCACGGCGGCATGGAGCTGATGAATGAATTCTACAAGAAGTTCAACATTCACGCCATTCCGGCCGGCAACACCGGCTGCCAGATGGGCGGCTGGTACCGCAAGGAGATCAAGACCCCCGACGATCTCAAGGGCCTGAAGATGCGTATCGGCGGCTTCGCCGGCCGCGTCATGTCTAAGCTCGGCGTCGTGCCGCAGCAGATCGCCGGCGGCGACATCTATCCGTCGCTTGAAAAAGGCACGCTCGATGCGGCCGAGTGGGTCGGCCCCTACGACGACGAGAAGCTCGGCTTCCAGAAGGTCGCGCAGTACTACTATTATCCGGGTTGGTGGGAAGGCGGCGCGATGCTGCACAACTTTATCAACATCGAGAAGTGGAACTCGCTGCCGAAGAGCTACCAGTCGCTGGTCCGCACGGCCTCCGAGATGGCCAATACCTGGATGCAGGCGAAGTACGATGCCGGCAACCCGGCCGCCCTCAAGCGCCTGGTCGCGGGCGGCGCGCAACTGCGTCCGTTCTCGCAGCAGGTTCTCGACGCCTGCTACAACGCCGCGATTGAGGTCTACAAGGAAACCTCGGCGGCCAGCCAGGACTTCAAGAAGGTCCACGACAATATCATGGCCTTCCGCAATGACGAATATCTGTGGTGGCAGGTGGCTGAATACACCTACGACACCTACCTGATCCGCGCCCGCTCGCGCACCTAAAGCGGATCGGTTCGCAATCGTTCGGCCCTCGGGGTGTCATGCCCCGGGGGCTTTTCTTTTGCCGTGTGCGTGGCCGCTTTCAGCCGTTCATCGGCGGACGGTCATAGGGTCGGCGGGGCAGCCGGCCGCCCAAGCGCATACCAAGCGCATATGGGCGAAGCCCCGGAGCGACGGCTCCGGGGCCTGATTTCCGTCACTGGATTTTCGGCGGCTGGTCGAATTGCGGGACCGGCGGCAATTCGGGCGGCGCGATGTCGATCTGGATATTCTGGGGGTCGATGACCGGTCCCACGTGCTTGTAATGCATCACCATGGACGGAAAGAAGATGACCAGTCCGACCATGATGCACTGGATCACGACGAACGGCACGGCGCCCCAATAAATCTGTCCGGTGGTGATCGGATCCATGCGCTTGCCGGTTACGCGGTCGATATAGGGCTCTTTCGGCGCGACCGAACGCAGATAGAAAAGCGCAAAGCCGAACGGCGGATGCATGAACGAGGTCTGCATGTTGACGCCGAGGATGACGCCGAACCAGATCAGATCGATGCCAAGCCGTTCCGCGGCGGGGCCGAGCAGCGGAATGACGATGAAGGCGATCTCGAAGAAATCGAGGAAGAACGCCAGGAAGAAGACGAAGACGTTCACGAAGACCAGGAAGCCGACCTGCCCGCCGGGCAGGCTGACCAGCAATTCCTCGACCCAGCGGTGGCCGTCCACGCCGTAGAAGGTGAGCGAGAACACGCGCGCGCCGACCAGGATGAAGACGACGAACGCCGACAGTTTCGCCGTCGATTCGGCGGCCTGACGGACGAGGTCCCATGTCAGACGGCGCTTCATCATGGCGAGCGCGAGCGCGCCGACCGCGCCCATGGCGCCGCCTTCGGTCGGCGTGGCGACGCCGATGAAGATGGTGCCGAGCACGAGGAAGATGAGCGCCAGCGGCGGCACCATGACGAAAATCACCTGCTCGGCCAGGACCGAGAGCAGGCGCAGCCGTAGAAGCCGGTTCGCCAGGGCGATCGCAAACGACAGCACGACACCCACCGACATCGTCAGCACGACGAAATCGGCGCCGGCGCGCACGTTGGTCGTGCGCATGTAGAGATAGGCGGCGACGGCCGACAGGATGATGACGACAAAAAGCGAGATGACGCCGCGGCGGCCGTCGGGTTCCTTGTAGGTCAGCGCCTCGGCGGGTAGCCCGGGTGCGGCCTTCGGATAGAAGATCGTCACAAGGAAGACATAGCTGGCATAGAGCGTCGACAGCACGAGACCGGGAATGAAAGCGCCTTCGTACATGTCGCCGACCGAGCGGCCGAGCTGGTCGGCCATCACGATGAGCACGAGCGAGGGCGGAATGATCTGGGCGAGGGTGCCGGAGGCGGCGATCACGCCGCTGGCGACACGCCGGTCGTAGCCGTAGCGCAGCATGATCGGCAGCGAGATGAGGCCCATCGAGATCACCGAGGCGGCGACGACGCCGGTGGTGGCCGCGAGCAGCGCGCCGACGAAGATCACGGCATAGGCGAGGCCGCCGCGGATGGTGCCGAACAATTGCCCGATCGTGTCGAGTAGATCTTCGGCCATGCCCGATCGTTCGAGGATAAGGCCCATGAAGGTGAAGAAAGGAATGGCCAGCAGCGTGTCGTTCGACATTACGCCGTAGACGCGTTCCGGCAGCGCCTGCAGGAAGTTCGGTGCGAACAGTCCGAGCTCGATCCCGATCAGGCCGAAAAACAGCCCGTTTGCCGCGAGCGCAAAGGCCACCGGATAGCCGAGCAGCAGCAAGACGACGAGCGCCGCGAACATGATCGGCGCCATGTTATGGATAAAAAACTCGATCATCCCTCCCCCCGCGCGCCGTCTGCTAGTCTTTTTTGATTTCGGCGATCAGACGTTCGGCATCCGCCTCGATGGCCTGGTGCGATGACTGGCCCCGATAGGGATCGGGGATCAGCCCGCGCATCACGGCGACGCGCTTGATGAGTTCGGAGATAGCTTGCAGGAACAGAAGAAAAAATCCGATCAGCACCAGCGCCTTTGCGGGCCATTGCGGCAGCCCGCCCGCATTCATCGATTGCTCGTTGATCTCGAACGAGCGGATGAAGAACGGGTAGGAGGTGATGATCATGATGATCGTGAGCGGCAGCAGGAAGATCGAGTGCCCCACCACGTCGATGATGTTGCGGACGCGCTGGGAAAACGCGCTGTTCACGATATCGATGCGGATGTGTTCATTTGAAATCAGCGTCCAGGGCGAGCACAGAAGGAAAATGATGCTGAAAATGATCCACTGAAGCTCAAGCCACGCGTTGGACGAGGTATCGAATATCTTGCGAACGGTGGCATTGGTCGCCGAGATCAGCACGACCACAAGGACGAGCCAGGAAAGCCATTTTCCCAGCCGGATGTTGAGCGCGTCGATGGCGCGGCTCAGCGCAATGAATTGTTGCACGGTGCTCATCCCCTCCCGCGCCGGCAGCGAACCGTGAAGTCGCCGTCGGTGCCTGCCCGGCCCATTTGTCCCGCTCATGGGTTCCAGAAGGCCACCTTAATCCAGACAGTGCCGCGGGCGTCAATGGAAAGTTTGGCCATCGACGACGATGCGGCGCACGGATTGAGGCCTGGGCTGCGGACGCAAGATTCGTAGCGTGTGCGTAGCATTGGCGTAAATTTGCTGCGTCGGAAAGCAGTCGAGTTCCGTGCCCGGTCGTTGCCGGGTCGTGCCTCAGCGAGGCGCCGGCGGGATCTGGAATGAATGCCGCCGCACCGCCTCCCGATGCAGGGTGTAGAGGCCGCTCGCCACGATCAGGGCCGCGCCGAATGCCGACCAGCCGTCGGGGATTTCACCGAAGGCGATGAATCCCGCGATGCCACCCCACAGCAACAGCGTGTAGCGGAACGGTGAGACGATGGAGATGTCGACGCCCCGGAATGCGTGCACCATCAGATAGGTTCCGCCGGCCACGAACAGCGACGCCACGAGGACGAGGCCCGCCGGCACGATCTCCGGCAATTGCCAGCTCTCGTTCAGGCCCACGGTAAGCCCGCAGCCGATGGCGGCGAGCGCGCCTGCGAAACTGACCGTCACTGCCGGCACTGCGAGATTGATCCGCGCGGTCATCAGGTCGCGCATTGCCGAGAACAGGGCCGCGGCCACGCCGAGCAGCGCCCAGATATCGAGCGTTCCGGGCGTCGGCTTGACCACGAACAGCGCCCCGATCAGCCCGAGGATGACCGCCGACCAGCGCCGCCACCCGACCTGCTCGCGCAGGAAGACCACCGCCATCGCGGTCATCATCAGCGGCGCCGACAGGAGGATGGCGACGAGATCGGCCATGTGCATGTGAACGAGCGCGGTCACGAAGCAGGCCGAGGCGAGCGCCTCGACGAGTGCGCGCGCCGCCACGCGCGGGGAGGCGGCGAGCGGCAGGGTGCCGAGCTGGCGCATCGCCGCGAGTGCGAGCGTGAAGACGCACAGCGTGATCACCCCGCGCAGGAACAGGATTTGCCCGACCGGCAATTGCTGTCCGGCGGCCTTGATGAGGGCGTCGTTGACCGCGAACGCCGCCATTGCGGCGGTCAAGGCGGCGATGCCGCGACGATTGGCGCCGGCGTCGGCCACGCAATTCTCCGGGGAGGCGGGGAGGAATGTGGATCAGCCGCCGGTGACGCTCATATGACGGCCCACCGCCGGCTGCTGGTTGCGGCGGTCGATCACGAAGTCATGGCCTTTCGGTTTGCGCAGGATGGCCTCGTCGATGGCCGCATGCAGCAGATCGTCGGATTCGGAGGCGCGCATCGGCGCGCGCAGGTCGGCGGCGTCGTCCTGGCCGAGGCACATGAAGAGCGTCCCGGTGCAGGTGAGGCGGACGCGGTTGCACGACTCGCAGAAATTATGCGTCAGCGGCGTGATGAAGCCGAGCCGGCCGCCGGTCTCGGCAATGCGCACATAGCGCGCCGGTCCGCCGGTGCGGTCGGGAATGTCCTGCATCGAATAGCGGCTTGTCAGCCGCGAGCGCACGAGCGACAGCGGCAGATATTGGTCGAGCCGGCCTTCGCCGACATCGCCCATGGGCATCACCTCGATAAGCGTCATGTCCATGCCGCGGCCGTGCGCCCAGTCGATCAGTTCGGGAATCTCGTCTTCGTTGACGCCCTTGAGCGCGACCGCATTGACCTTGACGGCGAGCCCGGCCGCCTGGGCGGCGTCGATGCCGTTGAGCACGTTCTTCAGGTCGCCCCAGCGGGTGATGGTGCGGAACTTTTCGGCATCGAGCGTGTCGATCGACACGTTCACCCGCCGCACGCCGCAGGCGTAAAGGTCGGCGGCGAATTTCGTAAGCTGCGAGCCGTTCGTCGTCAGCGTGATCTCGTCGAGCGCGCCCGACTGCAGATGGCGCGACAGCGACGAGAACAGGTTCATGATCCCGCGCCGCACCAGCGGCTCGCCGCCGGTCAGCCGCAGCTTGCGCACGCCGCGCTCTACGAAGGCGCTGCATACGCGGTCGATTTCTTCCAGCGTGAGCAGGTCGGCCTTGGGCAGGAACGTCATGTGTTCCGACATGCAATAGACGCAGCGGAAATCGCACCGGTCGGTCACGGAGACGCGCAAATAGGTGATCGAGCGCCCGAACGGGTCGCGGATGATGCGTCCCGGCTTCGAGGCGCGCGGGGCATCGGAGGCTGTCTCGACGATCTTGTTATTCATTTCCAGGCTGCGTTTTCCGATGGTTTTTATAATTATCCAAAGCAGGATATCGCTTCTTGGTGCCTTGTGACAAATCAAGCGCAGGGGTCCGGAAGACGTGTCCGGAACCGACGGGGCAGGCCGGGTTCCCGTGGTGCAGCAAGGCCTTACCGCCAATCCAGTCCCGGCAGGAGATAGCTATGAATGTGGCGGATACCAGCCCATGGCCGACCGAATTGCGGCTTGCCAAAGACCGCAAATCCCTCACCGTCGCCTTCGACAATGGCGAGCGCCATGTGCTGTCCGCAGAATACCTGCGCGTAAAAAGCCCGAGTGCCGAGGTCCAGGGACACTCGCCGGACGAGCGCAAGACCGTTCCCGGCAAGCGGGACGTCATGATTCTGGAAGTGCTCCCGGTTGGCAACTATGCCGTGCGGCTGATGTTCGACGACATGCACTCGACCGGCATCTATAGCTGGGAGTATCTGGCCGAGCTCGGCCGCGATTTCGAGCGCTACTGGCAGGATTATGTCGACGAGCTTGCCGCCAAGGGCCTGAGCCGCGACCCGGTCCGTCGCTGACCGGAACGGGCGCGCCGGACACGAAAGCGATGCGCGAGGCGCCGCCAGATGGCCGCCCCGCGATCCGCGGTCCCCGCGGGACTCGGGACTATTGCTGGACGATGACCCTGGTGCCGACCTTGACGCGGTTATAGAGGTCGATCACGTCCTCGTTGGTCAGCCGGAAGCATCCCGAGGACACCGCCTGTCCGATGGTCTCCGGCTCGTTCGATCCGTGGATGCGATACAGCGTCGATCCCAGATACATGGCGCGCGCGCCCAGCGGATTGTCCGGCCCGCCGGGCATGTAGCGCGGCAAATCGGGGCGGCGGCGCAGCATCTGTTCGGGGGGCGTCCAG
>WBZO01003948.1_pt1 | contig 16563 bp, 11 predicted proteins | sample 5204261 | NCBI WGS metagenome assembly WBZO01 (sample SAMN12412400, study PRJNA552823) | activated sludge metagenome | isolation source: activated sludge from anammox sidestream of wastewater treatment plant... | place: USA: North Carolina | collected 2017-09 | reverse complement strand
TACGATCCGCCGTTGTATGGTAAAAGCGCTGCTACGCTGACCGATATAGTGGAGGCTGCAGATGTACTTACGCTGCACGTTCCCTTCACCCATGACACTGCCTATCCAACCGCTGGCATGTTATCGGACAGATTGCTTCGGGGTATGAAACCGGGATCACTGCTGATCAATACAGCACGTGGCGGGATTGTTGACGATGATGCACTTGCTACACTATGCCGGAATCAGAGAATTCGTGCGGTTCTTGATGTTTTCCAAACTGAACCCGACGTACCCATGTCGGTTGTTGAAAGTGTAGGGTATTGTACACCGCATATTGCCGGCTACAGCATCCAGGCAAAGCTTGGTGCCGCCAGTGCATTGGTTAAAGCTTACTCCGAATGGAATCAACACGGCACTGTAACCATACCTCATGCCGGCCGAATCGTTCAACCCATAGGTGCCGGGTGTGTTGGAACCAACGTTTCACGACTCCGCAATGTACAAGCAGAAGCCGAGTACTTTCTTGGTAGATACAGCAAAAAACCCGACAGGAAAACATTCGACGAGCTGCGCCAACAATACAAACTCTGCAACGAAGTTCTCTCAACCTGTTTTGTTGTTAAAACGTAATTTCTGAGAACAAAGGGGCTGTAGCATCTTTTGTGCTCAGAATAGGGTTTTGTGCCGGCCATGGTATGTTCAGTTGCGGATCTAACGGGTTGATGGCAACTTCTGTATTGGGGTCATACCCGGCAGTGCATTTATAGCAAACAACCGTACCCTCATGCAGTGCGCAGAAGCCATTAGCAAACCCCGGCGGGATCCACACAATATGAGGCTTGTCAGCATCAAGTGTAACGGAAGCCCACTTACCAAATGTATCGGATTCCGGACGCACATCCAGCTCGACAAGGAAGACGGAGCCCCTTACCACTGACAATAATTTCCCCTGGTTTGGCTGGGTGTGTAGACCGCGAATAACATGCTTTTTGCTTGTGGACAGATTTTCCTGGGCAAAAAGTACAGGGATATGTAACTCACTAAGTTCTATACTTCGAAACAATTCGGTAAAGAAGCCCCGATCATCTGTAAATACATCGGTACGAAATACAAGAACACCATTGAGTAACGTTGTTGTAAGGTGTAGTGGCATAATGCTACGCAGCCTATGATACGCCCATTTGCAGTCCTTCGGTTAGTAACTCATCTACCTTGGCCAGCGATGATGCCTCAGCATAAAACCGTAGGAGCGGCTCTGTTCCAGAAGCACGAATAAGTAGCCACGCTCCTCCGTCAACCGTAAACTTATAACCATCACGATCATCAATCTGAAGAACATTATAGCGACCAATTTTCAACGGACGTTTTGAACAGGCATTCAAAACAGCCTTTTTATGAGCCTCCGTAACCCGAACATCGCGGCGTCGATAGCGATGAGGTCCAAACGCGGTATCCAGTTCGTCACACAGTTCCTTCAGCGTTTTTTTTCGCTTTGCCAGCATCTCCAGGATGAGCAGGCCATTAAAAATACCGTCGCGCTCGGGTATATGCATAATGGTACCCAGGCCGCCGCTTTCTTCACCACCGATTAAGACCTTACGCTCATTCATGAGCTTGGCAACATGTTTAAACCCTACTGGTGTTTCGATCAAATCAAGATGGTGGCGCTCACAAAATCTATTCACCATCGAAGTGAGAGATACAGTTTTTACGACTGCGCCCCGCTTCTTTTTATCGGTGTACAGATAGTCCATTATTAGCATAAACACCCGGTGCGGATCTACATAATTACCGTTACCGTCAACCAATCCCAGCCTGTCGGCATCACCATCAGTAGCAAGGCCTACATCGGCTTTCTTGTTTTTAACTGTCCGCATCAGAGGTTGCAAACATTCGGCAATCGGTTCCGGGTGATCTACTTCGCCGAAGCCTGGATTATGCCAGCCGTGAATTTCGAATACATCCGGTAGAATTTTGTGCATAAAATTAATACCGGCACCGTGCATTGGATCGTAAACTATTTTGAGTCCACTTTTTTTAATTGCCTCGATATCGATCTTTTTAAACAGATACTTGGCGTATGCATCAGCCGCATCGAACAGCCGTATGATCTTGGCATCTACAGCCGCATCGTATGCAGGTACTTTCATCTTAGGGGCTTTGCCATCAAGGGCAGCCAGTTCTTTTTCAACCCGTGCAATTTGTTCTGGGATTGCAGGGCCGCCAAAGCCTGCTTTTAGCTTAAAACCACTGTATTCAGGCGGATTATGGCTAGCCGTGATAACAATTCCAAGTTGAGCCTTTTTAGCCTTTGTGTGAAAGCTCACCTGTGGAGTTGAGCTTATTGCATTTGACAAGTGTACCGTAATCCCATACCCGGCGATAACGCATGCCGCTGTTTCGGCAAACTGGCGGGAAAGGAAGCGGGTATCGTAGCCGATAACAACGCTTGCGCCCTCGCGTTGAAGAGTTCTAACGTACCGGGCTGTTGCATGGGCAACCAGTTCCACGTTATCAAATGTGAAGTCACGAGCTATTAAGCCCCGCCATCCGTCGGTACCAAATGAAATTGCCATACTATCTCCCAAGCAGGATAAAAACGTTGCCGGTGCTGCACAGCAACACCGGAACTGCAAAATACACTTCTTGAATTATAAGCAGGCCTCAGGCCAGGGTGGCATCGCCGGCAAACTCTGCATCGGCACCCAGCAATTCTTCAATTCGGAGGAGCTGGTTATACTTTGCTACCCTATCACTGCGGCATGGAGCCCCTGTTTTAATTTGTCCGGAACTCAGTGCAACGGCCAAATCGGCAATAAAGGAGTCTTCGGTCTCGCCGGACCGATGGCTAATGATGGTGCTGTAGCCATAGCGTTGTGCCAGGTTTACCGTATTAATTGTTTCGGTAAGTGTACCAATCTGGTTTACTTTCACCAGAATACTGTTTGCCACGCCCTCGGCAATGCCTCGTTCCAAATATTCGGAATTTGTGACAAACAGATCATCACCAACAATTTGAATTTCATCACCGATCTTATCGGTAAGTACTTTCCAGCCTGTCCAGTCTTCTTCGCCCAGACCATCTTCGATGGAGACAATCGGGTATTTTGCAGCCAGCCCGGCATACCACTCAGTAAGTTCAGCCGCCGTCTTCCTTTGTTTAGAGCTTTTATACAACTCGTATGTACCGTTCCGCCACATCTCGCTGGCAGCAATATCAAGCGCAAGTACAATATCATCGTTCGGTTTGTAGCCGGCTGCTTCGATAGCCTGCATTATCTTGTCGAGCGCTTCTTCATTACTCTTCAGCGAAGGAGCAAATCCGCCCTCATCGCCAATACCTGTGGAGAGGCCCTCTTTTTTGAGTACGCCTTTGAGTGCGTGATATACCTCTGTCCCCATCTGAAGTGCATGTGAGAACGTATCCGCACCAATTGGCATAATCATGAATTCCTGAATATCAACATTATTATCAGCATGTGCACCGCCATTCAAGATATTCATCATTGGTGTTGGGAGTAGGTTCGCCTTGGCACCCCCCAGGTAAGCATAAAGTGGCAGACCGTGAAAATCGGCTGCCGCCCGGGCAACTGCCAGAGAAACGCCAAGCATAGCGTTTGCGCCCAGCTTGCTCTTGGTTTCGGTTCCATCCAGGTCAATGAGCACTCTATCTATTTGACGCTGATCGGTGGCATCCATTCCTATCAGGATATCGGCGATCTGCGACTCTACGTTTTCAACCGCAGCAAGAGTGCCTTTTCCTCCATAGCGCCCGGCATCGCCGTCGCGTAGCTCTATGGCTTCGTGCTCACCTGTGCTGGCGCCCGACGGAACTGCAGCACGCCCAAACGAGCCGTCCTCCAAAAACACATCTACCTCTACAGTAGGATTGCCACGTGAATCAAGAATCTCTCGCGCACTGATTGCTTCGATAACTGACATAACCATACTCCAATGTAATGTAAATGCTTAGAAGTTGTCGATATTAAACGATGTTAAATTTCAATGCGTCGATTGCTTTTGCAAGCCGTATATCAGCCATTGTAATCCCGCCCTGATCATGCGTGCTCAGTGTAATCCGAACCTTATTCCATCCGTACAACAGTATATCCGGATGATGATCTGCCTTTTCGGCCAGCAGGGCTACAGCGTTAACAAGGCCCATTGCAGCGGCAAAGTCGGATGCCGGCATCTCACGAACAATAGTGGCGCCTTCAAGGCGCCACATTGGAATGTCTTTTAGATGTTCGCTCAACTCGTTACCTGGCAACAGCGTTGGCCGAGTCATGTTAAAATCCAAGTTATTGAAAGGGGCTGGGGCATCAGCTCAGTTGAGCATTCAGCTTATCGGTTATAAAGTTTTTGGGAACAGCGCCCACGATGGTATCAACCACGCGACCGCCCTTAAATACGAGCAGGGTTGGAATACTGCGGATGCCATACTCCATTGCCACCTTGGGATTATTGTCAACATCGACCTTTGCAATTGTGGCACGACCTTCATATTCGCCGGCGAGATCGTCAATTATTGGTGCAATAGCTCTGCACGGACCACACCAGGCGGCCCAGAAATCAACTAAAACAACGTTACCTGCATTAATGGTGCTATTAAAATCAGCGTCGGTAAGATGGACTGGATGTGCCATACGGCTAAACCTTTGTAAAACGTAAAACTTGTTAGTGCGAAACTAATGAATTAGATGTGAAGCAGTGAAGACGAACAGAGATTGATTTAAGTGAGTACATCAGACTCGTACCGGTACATTGGCTTAGGTTATTGCTGTTTGATCACTGCCTGTCAGGAAGGGCCTGAATAATCACTGCCAGTTTTTTTGCAGCGGCTTCCAGCTCGTCCAGCGTCCCGCTGTTCTCAATAACGAAGTCGGCCCGCATACACTTTTCCTTCATCGGCATTTGCTGTTTAATTCGTTGCCTCACCTGCTCTTCGGTTAGTCCGGAGCGCTGCATCACCCGGCGAATGCATTCCTGTACTGAGGCGTTTACCACAACTACATAGTCAAAACCATCTTCCAGACCCACCTCGTAAATCAGCGCACTATCCACAACCACTGTGCCTGAGCCCCTTTCATCCAACTCGTGTATTTGTTTCATGTGATACTCAAGTACGTGCGGATGTATGATTTTTTCAAGTTCTCTCAGACGCGTACTACTCTCGGCGTCAGAACCAAATACCCGTTCAGCAACCAGTCGGCTATTCAGTCCATCTGACGTTAGGACGTCTTCGCCCAGCAATGCCGCAATTGCACTACGTACCCCCGGGTTTGACCCGGTAACAGTCTTAGCCGTTGAGTCGGAACTCAACACCTCCCAACCCAGGCTCCTGAACACCTGGGCTACCGATGATTTTCCGGTACCAATCCCACCGGTAAGTCCAATAAGCTTCATATTTGTTTGATGTTTACAAAAAAAACCAAAAGAGTGCTGCCAGTACCCGTTTTTTGCTTCGTTCTGCTAAAATCGTATTTATTATCCAATTAATCTGCCATTTAATTCCGGGTTGTCCCACAAGGAATACACGAGCGCATTAAAAAAAGCCGTATCTTTGATGCTCTTTTATGCACCGTTCGTCTAGGGGTTAGGACACCGCCCTTTCAAGGCGGCAGCACGGGTTCAAATCCCGTACGGTGTACCATCCAGAGCCTCGTCATTTGACGGGGCTTTGCTGTTTTTACCCGCACTTACCATTCCATGCGGGTTGTGGACATTCACTTCACAGAATCGTCTTCGGTTTTTTACAGAGATGGCGTCTTACAGTGGTCGGGTTTGGCACCCCGTTTGGCACACCTATCACTGGACACATATGCCCAAGGTCAAGAATCAACGATTCCACGTAGGATCGGGAGACGATACGATCCACATCACTTTCCCCTTCAAAACGAAGAAGGGCTCACAGAACGGCTCTTTCAGGTGCTACGCTACCTGCCGTAGATGGGTGACGAGCAAGAATCCGGACGGCCGTGTCAGGCACGCCACAGGGATCATTATGCCCGTGGAATATTGGGACAATGGCAAGAACGACATCAGGGGTACGTACAGGAACCGCGAAGCTGTCCGGTCACGATTGAACACGATCGTGGACCGCATCCGCAACGCTTACATGGCCGCAGAATCCAACCGCGTCGGAAGGACAGTAGATGCTCTACTCAGCGAGAAGGATGTCATCTCACTCATCGATGGAAAAACGAATATCTTACATCACGGGAAACTGCCTCTCTTCGTCCGCCACAAGGACAAGGAAGACACATACAAATTCGGTGGGCTACTTGGCGAGTTCATGAGGAACTACGTTTCCAATGATGGTCGCAAACTCGCGGAGATGGAGAGCCACTACAAGAACTACCAGACCTTAGCGTACAATCTGGAGTTGTTCTTGGATCGTTACTACCCGTTTGGATTCACCATCGATAGGATCGAGGAAGAGCTCCCCAAATTCTCGAAGAGTTGGTTCAGGTATTTGATTCACGACAAGGATGATGCGGGAAGTTCTATCGACAACGTCACAAAACGGCTTCGTCAAGTACTCAAGTGGGCTGGAGAACAGAAGTACATTACTCCTGTGAGCACCAAACCTCTCGGCTTCAGCTACACGAAGTATCCTTTGACAGCTCTTCCAGAGGCTTGTACGCATGCGATGCATCTCCCCCCGAGCTACACGAAGTATCCTTTGACAGCTCTTCCAGAGGAGATCCTGAGCAAGTTCTACAACCATCGGTTCTTACCAACGGAAGGAAGACTTGAACGTGTGCGAGATGCGTTCGTACTGATGTGTTTGACAGCTCTCCGATTCGAGAACTTCTGGCACATTGATGAAGCAGTCATTACCGACGATGCTATTCACATCGAAACCATGAAGGATCGCGGCAGCGTCACTATTCCACTCTTCCCCGCAACACGAGAACTTCTTGCCAAATACCCCGCAGGTCTGAAAAGCATCGAGATCGCGAATCAAAATTTCAACAACTATGTGAAGGAGGCGGCTGAATCTGCGGGCCTAACTTCGGAAGTAGTTGTCCGACAGTATCGCGGTGATAGAACTGTTCAGCACAGACATCGTCTCTGCGACGTTATGGCATCGCACACAGGAAGGCGAACGCTCGTGAGTATATGTCGTGCAAGAGGAATTCCAGACGAGATCATCATGAAGATCACCGGCCACAAGAATCTGGCACAACTCAGGACGTACACCAGCATCCCGGACATTGAAGTGCTCTATGCGTTCGGAAAGGAACGTGATGAATCCTCGTCCTTCCGGGACCCTATGTTCACGCTATCCGGGCAGTGGCGGAAGGCAGCGTAGAACGTCTTACTTCCATGTGGAGTCCTCATCACCCAATTACTCGTCTTCCCGGATGGTCGTCCTACCGAGAGCTACTCGTGCGCTCGGCCGTCCGGGAATTCTACGAAATCCACAATCCAGATCACTACCCAGACTGGCGGACGTTCCTGCGTACTCTTCGGGTGTATGTGGAGGACGTTGTGGAGTATAGGACAGGTTGTCGTCCCCGGCTTCTCTTGAAGGTCCTAGAAACCATGCTCTAGTTGCTTCCACTGAAGTGCTCAACGCCGACCGTTCCGTAGATCGAAGTTTCCCGCTTCATCATAGTACCAGCAGCGATCAAGGCCGAAAGCGTTCCAAAGGAGATCGAAAATCGGACGAAAAGCCTTCGGCCATGACTCCGGCTTCTGCTGAAGAACGATGTGTGGTATGTGGAGATCATTCTGCCGAACTTTCTTCGGTCGCCGTACTTCTGTTGACAGAACAGTCTCCGGATGGAGGTTCAATGACAGAGAGACAACAAGAGGATAGGGATTCACTTTTGATTCGATCATCTCCATATACCGGGGTACTGCTCGGAGAATTTGCTCAACCAATCTTTCATGGCGGAGGAGATTATCCAACCCCCAGTGATGGGTAACAGCCTCGATCCTACCGTCGCGGAATACCTGAGTAGATGAATAGCTCGAACCGTCCTCATTACCATCAATATAGGAGGCGTTGAGATAGCCATCAAGGTTGTATCGGGTATGCCAACCACCCGTCATCCACAGAGGAGTAAACTTCTGTAATCCATCTTCTGAAAAGGAAGAAATGATGTCCGATCCTAGCTCAGGATTCATGGGTAGTAAGTGAAGAACAGTAGTACCGTCTACGAATGTTGGTCGCAGCATCTCATACCGCTCCTGTGTGAATTTTCTTATCCGATCAACAGCACTTTCCGAATTCACTATTGCCCTGCGAATCTCGTGCATGTCCATGTTCTGCCTCCCTGCGGATACACGTACAGGAAACTTGAAACCATCATTGGTCTGAACTGCATGTGGCGTCTGCGTACTAGGTGGTATCCGTACGACGAGTACATGTCCTACGGGTTCATCCACTCCGACTCCGAAACCTGTACCGTCTGCGTTACTACGCCCGGGACCTGAGCCTTTCCCGCTTCCTGTACCGTCTCCATTGCCCGTTCCATCATCGGAGCTGCTGAATACCTCATGAGCAGGAACCCCACGGAGGCCCGCGTAAACCCTTGGATGTATCCTTGTAAGCATACTTCCTTCGAGCCTTCGAATCAGGGCGTCAATGTTTTCGGCGATCGGCACAACTTCTGACGCCGTTCCACCCTGGTCAGCCCCATCCGCCTCCGCATTAATTCCGTAAACGAGATAGCCACCGCCAGCATTCGCGAAGGCGGCAACGGTCAGAAGGAACCGAGTCATCTCCGTGTCTGAAGAATTGGGTGGTTGACGCTTGAATTCCAAGTGCCGGGACTCGGGTGCACGGTCCTGTATCAATGCTTGGATGTCTTCCGACGTGACATCCGTCAGTGGTTTTGGCCACATGTCTCTATCCTCCTAGGGTCATCATCGTCCACAAACACTATGCAACGGAACATAGCTCCTTGCGGGAGAATGTAGTGTCTTACCTACATGTACAGACACCCAATAACTCGCGTCCGCGGATGGCTTCAAGGTAAAGAAGCCATGATCCTCGAAGCCGTGAAGGCTTTTGTCCGCCTCAATGACATCGATGATTATCCACAGGCATACGAGTACCTTCGAGGTCTCCGGACGTTTGTCCGGGATGTGGTCGAACTCCAGACGGATCACCGACCCAGAGTCACCCTGAAGGAACTCATCGCCATCCTACGGAAGATGGGGGTTGCGGACGATTCCACGGACTTCCGTCGTTTCAAGATGTGTTGTTACATGTACAACGATGGAGGTCTCTGATGTGGATAGTTCCGGTCGTCTTTGTTCTGTGCGTCATGGTCGAGGAGTGGTTTCGGTCCTTGTGGATTATTCGACGGCGTGAGTGTACATCCTCAAGTACCTCATCAATTGCAATTCCTTCTATGGTTCAGTAGAGTGTACCCGAGATACCTTTTCCGGTATTCGAGAATATTGGCTAGTCGAAGAGCCATTCTGACAATGCTGCGTCAGTGACTTCGCCTAATGGATCTTCAATAGCCACCATTCGACCCTCTTGCTTCCATTCTGTGAGTCGTGATTGAATGGCCCCTTTCGCTACATTCAAAGTATTTGTGAAGCATGGATCGATCACTAGCATTCTGTTCTCGCATCTACTCATCCAGTGTATGAGCCGGAAGTTGATCCCTTCATCACTGAATCCGTATCCAGCAACGATGAGGTGTTGGCACATGCGCATTCCTCGGTTAGCAGCTTCAGCTAAATCCAATGCCCAACCTTGATTGTAAGCCAGAAGTTTGTTTGTCTTTCCGGACAGAAGAAGGTTGTTATCGTCACGAAGTCGATGAATACCTCCTACCCCGTCAAGATTTGGGTAAGCTGTGATCCGTCCAACGATTTTCCCTAGGAAGAGTGGGAACGGTTCATTGCCGTATACCCACGACCAGTTCTCAGAGCCGTGAAGCTTGTAAAGAGATACTGCTCCGCTCGTCAAAAACTTGTGCTCATCTGCCTCCCACCGAACAACCTGACCACCAAATTCAGGAGTACATCCAAACCCATCGTAGTAGACTATAGCTTGTTCTTTGAGTGCTTCTTCAACGAGCACGTCGAAGTTGGTCGTCAACAGATGTAATCGGGTCACAATCTCTTGTTTGAGCAAGTCAAGAACCACTTGAAGATTGTGAGCAGGGAAACCATCAGGTGCCGTATACCACGCTGACCCGCCGACCCCTGTTTTCACGACGCAGTTGATAAGGTCCAAAAGTTCTCTGCACTTACTTTTGAGTTCCAGTCTATCCAAAGGCTTCCAATCTGTTCCCAAACGCCTGCACAGATGGTAGACCGTAGGTTCCAGTGCATTGTTATCATACTCATGATCTATGTGCTGTCGAATCTGGTCCGCGATGGAGTATACTTCCTCGAATGTCATCGGATCGGTGCTTAGCAAAACTACAGCCTCGAACAGCCGTTTCAGTTCTGCAAGAGACCCTCGTGAGTGATGATCGTGGGTGTAACTAACGGGTTGCTCCGTTGCCTTTCTAAATGGACGATTCGCGGCCGAGTCGCCAACCCAAGAATCAAACGCATCGATCAACTCTTTGGTTATGCAACGTGTCGAAGGCATCTGAGGTAGAGAAGCTCCAGCACCGAGAAGAACCGCTAGTTCCATGATTGCTCCACTCTGAAGAGAGGGTCCGACACGTTCGTATCGAACCCTCTGATTCAACAATAACCGCAGTCACTACTTCAATAACCGGGCACTACTTCACGATCGTGAAGCCCCCCGACATCCTCACCATGCCCCCTACAACCGCTTCTGAACGGATTCTGGCGACGTAGACACCTCCACTCCAGAGGCCATAGACTTCCACAGCCTCTGCGAAGCTTACAGGCCATCATAACGCCCTGTTCTACTATTGCGGTCGCAGCACCCGTAGAACGTGTACAGCTTTCCCTGTGGAAATCATGATGAGTACCATCTTCTGATGATCTTCGCAGTCCACCACTGCCTCGTTCCCAGAAATCCTCACGTCAGCCTCCAGTCGCCTTCCGAGGATGTCGAAGACCGTGATGGACGAAGGAGTAGGTCCGAATCCAGTCCATCGGACGTGGATGTTTCCATCGTTATCTGGATAGGCAGAGTACCTTCCGTTCTCACTGTCACCGCTCTCCTCGATCGCTGTCGTGGTAATGCTCACTTCGTTCGACCAGACGTCGCATCCGAAGGGCGACTTCGCCATGACCTTGTACTTACCCGGCTTGGGTTTGAAGATCACGCTGTCAGCATTCGCACCCACAATCCTATGGGGCATCAGGGTATCGTTGTAGTACCACATGAACGGGCCCTCAGGATAGGTACACGTGAGTATCGTATCCAGATAGAACCGCCCCAGTGCGACCACCGGCTTGGTGACGGTCATCACTGAGTCCGAGAACCACTGACGTCCTGTAATGCTGTCGTCGACCATCATGGTAAAGTGCATGGGGCGTGTCGTGTCGACAGCTTCGATGACGATGGTCGAAAGACGTTTGTTGGGTGTGATGGTATACGAGAGCCTCGCGTTCACGGAACGTGACGGGTCCAGTATCACGGTATCGAGATGGTGGCCACCGACGACGTACTCGACGCCTGTGCAGGTATAGAGCCGATCGAGTCGTGAGACCGGTCTCGGAGCACGACGAGGCACATAGACATTTGAGCCATGTGGGTGAATATTGCCATCTAAGTCATAGAAGTGATCGTACAATCTTCCACGTGTGTAGATCATCGTATCGCCTTCAGGAGGGATAGAGTCGACAGGAATATCCCTGCTTACCGCCCGTTGAACGGTATCCTCAGGGCCAAGTGCTAGAGTCGCGAACGCACCAGTAAACCAACATTCCGTACTATCCATGATCCCATTGATGCCGAAACTTTGAAGGAACCTACCGGAAGTCCATACATGTTCCTTCCTATGCCAGTACATTGTTCTCGGGATTGGTTGGTAATTGTGTCCACCGTCTGGATAATAGCCGAACCGATCGTCCACAGCAACGGTGTCACGAATGATAACGCATCCGGTGAGGGTACTCATCGAGTCTTCTTTGCCAAACGTTCCTTGGTCATACCCTTTCAGTGTCTGGGACCACGACCGCCCATGGTTGAAGCTCATCTGGATCGAACCGGGTGAGCTTCCCGATCCGACGGTATGCGTAACCAGCAAACCATCAGTTGGCAGGACATAGTATCCTTCCCGCAGGTCGGAGTATCGCAGCCAGATGAATGTTTTGCCGTTGTCAAGGCTCACGTGGAGTTCTCCACCCAGCTTCCAGTAGAGTAGGCCCCTGTGGTCACGGAAGAGCATCCCGATGACTTCTCCTACACTCAATACTGGCGTCGCTTGAGTCGTATCGAAGGTTGCTTGCCATGTTCTCCCATTATCAGTACTTGTCAGAAAACCGTAGAGCCAACTGTTATGTGCGGTGAGCAACACCCCTCCGCGCAGACGAACGATGCCGGAGTACGCATAGGTCGGGGCACCAACATCCTCGACAACCCAAGTCTTGCCTCCGTCCCATGACCGGGTCAGTACAGGACGATCACAATGGTCGGATTCATAGTACCCCGGTGGAAACGTCGGACAGTTGATGTATCCTCCGACGAATGACCCATCGTTGCAGGGCACCATTCCCCGTGCACCTTTGAGGTACAGGGAATCCAGATGGACCGAATCCTCTCCGGCAGCCCTCGCCACATGAGCGGCGAAGGCTACCAAAAGGATCAAAATGATGCGTGAATTGGACATGTCCAGAAATATCGCCTATCGTACGACAGAGATGATGGCTGTTCCAACGGACGTGCCATCACCGACTTCCACAAGATAGGTACCATTCGGCAGGTCCGTATCAGTAATGACGATTTCCGAACCAAAGGTTACATCGCTCCTCCAGAGACGAAGGAGTTCAGCACCCATCATGTCGAGAAGACGCACGGTCACATCACGCATACGTTTCCCTTCGTAGCGTACCGTGAGATGGTCACGGCTCGGATTGGGATAGACGACGAATAGCACGTCTCCCACTCCCGAGCGTACCACTTCCCGAATTGGCTCCTTGTTCATCCCAGTAGGTCGTTTGGCGTGTTCTGTTTCCAACGTAACCAGAGCGTTGAGGGTATCGGTCGACTGCACGAGCGTCAGCGACGTGTCAGCCATGATGGCGAGCCGCGTACTCAGCAGGTCGACGTTCACGGAATCGTATCCAGCGAACATCCCTGCCCGGGCCGTGTCGAGCCAGAACTGTGCCTCGTCGTAGCGTTCATTTCGGGAAAGGAGTTCGACCCGTCCGATGACGGCCTTCTCCCGCAGGACGAGCGGGGCTCCGGTGTTCAGACCCAGAGTCTGCAAGGTACCCAAGAGGACGGCAGTCACCGAGTCGGCCTTCGGGTGGACCTGTGCAGACTGCACAGCATTGTCGATAGATTCCATGCGGATAGCAACATCCAGACCGGCATTCGCAAGCCACGAAGTCGACACCGTGAAGATTTCCTTGGCATAGTTCGTGTCGATGCCATCCCACGACGGTACGACGATACCGAACTTCTTCACGTTCAGGGGATGCAGAAGTTCGAGGTTGTAGTTCGGCGTGAAGGCATCCGGGTCCGGTACCGGTAATATCACACATTCGAACTCTCCGGCACGTTCACGAACGGTCGCTTCACACTGCGCTCCATAGGGATGCTCGCCATTCTGGAGGTCATTACCCTGTGGAACGATATTGGCATTGTGACGGATATTCGCCAGTAGAGCAACGCCGAAGTCGTTCGTCGTCACGACGACGTTCGCCACGTTGTTGGATTTCTGTAGCTGGAACTGCTGGTTCGCGCTGAAAACGTTCTTGCCACATTCCAACTGGACGACGCCCGCATCTCCAAGGTAGATGTCCGACCGTTCAAGACCAACAAAGTACGGGTTTGAACCACCGCTAACCGGTCCATCGAACTCGTTCCGTCCATTGACGAGAGCCTTTCCACGGTCGTTCTGGTTCGGCGCAAGGAAGGCGAAGCGGTCACGGGCTTGCAGGACTCCGCGCACGGCATGGAGGCCACTGCCGTAGTTCTCCAGCTCGTTGTTCCGACATTCGGCATTGCCCCCCAGCGACTGGAGGTATCCCGAGCCGATGAAGTCCACCTGTACGCCACTACCGAAGAGTGTGTTGGTTGTGGACGTCATTGTTCCACCGAAGGTGTTGTCGAAGACCTGATTGTTGCCCGCTGTTGCCCGAACACCCTGCACACAGCCACTGAAGGTGTTGTTGCAGATCGTGGCCGATCCACAGGCGATGCCATCGGCATGACCGCCGAAAATGTTGCCTGAGAAGTGCCCCGTAACGTTTTCTGCGTTGACTCCTGTATGGAGGAAGGCGAAGGTGCTGCCCGTCATCGTGATCTTCGACAGCGACGTGACCTTCAAACCTGAAACCGGATAGTCGCCGCCGAGACTTTCAAGAATGCTCTGAACAAGCCCACGATAGTTCGTGCTCGTGATTTTGCCTCCTGCGTCGTGGAATTTGCAGCCCTCCACAGTGAGGTATCGAATGAGGTTAAGACCTTGCTGGTAGATGGCTCCCGGAACACCGACACTCGTCTGCCGGGCCTTCTGGAACAGACGACTATCCTTGCTGACACTTACAAGGAACAGAGGCTTTGACCGGAAGGCTGCTTCCATCCCTGCCGCTACATAAACGCTGCGGTCAGCCTTGAACGTGCAGCTTTTCATTTTCCCTGCCTGCAAGACACCACCCACCCGTGCAAGGACAGGCATGTTCTTGATCGTCGTATATACGTTGGTGAACTCTGCATCCTGCGCATGGAAGTATGCCATGAGGACCTGATCCAGTGGCTGCGTACCCGGTGTGTTCGTGTTGTATACCCACTTGTCCGGTTCTACGATGAGACGTACGAAGTTCTTCCGTGTCAGAGCCGAACACGAGCCACTCGATTCGTTCGTGGCCTTGAACCGTGCGAGGTTTCCGGGAGCACCTTCTCCGCTGAACTTTCCACGGATTGTATTCTCGTCGTCGAAGAACTGTACCGTAGCACCCGCCTTCGCGATGAGCGAACCATTGGATTGTACCGTCAGTGCTCCCACTTTCAGCGTGGCCGACGTACCGACTTCGAGTTTGCTGCCACTCTGGACTTCCACCGGCGCGTCCAGCCGGACCGTTGCGCTTCCCGCTACCACGAGTCCGTTCGAGGACTTGAGGATCAGAGCAGGCGTTGTCGAAGAGGGATTCACGCGTTTGATGAAGGCTTTGTCCGCCAAGGAAACCTTGCCTCCTGTCTCGACCGTTACCTTATGAATCCAGACACTCGGGAAGGCTTCACCCTCGGCATCGTTGACCGTGAACTGCGCGTCGTCGTTCACTTGCACTTCCGCATCGATGACGGCTTCTTCAACCTTCGACTCGATCGTGAGTTTGCCCCCCGGTGTGGCTCCGTTCTTCTGTTCGAGGACGATCCTGTTGGCCAGTTTCGTCGTCTCCTTGTCGAGGATACGTGCTCCATGCTTGAGCTTGAGTTCCGCACCGGCCTTGACAATGATCTTGGCACCGTCATAGAGGTAGACCGTGGCTCCCGGCTGGAGCGTGAGGGTCCCAGAGGAGACGACGATGTCGCCACTGCCACGGAGCCATGTGGTATCGTGCAGTTCGCTGCTGCCCGTGGTCTTGAGGGCTGTGCCTGCTGCCGTCCGCTTTATCCGTAAGTCGGAGGCACGGACGAGTCCTTCCAAGTCGACGTTCTCCACCCATCCTGTGGCCAGTATTCTCCCCGTGGAAGAGGTCGCGATCTTCTTGAAGTTGCTCGACAGGCTCGTGGTGAGGATACCATCGACGACCAGCGTCTGGCTCGTCCCTACCGAAAGATCAACATCCACGAGTGTCTCGCCGTTGTTGTTCATGTAGGCTGGTTCACCCGTGTAGGCGACTCCACCAGCGTCGAGGACCTTCGTCGTGGCATCCTTGAACTTGCCGAGATGGAGATAGGTCGTGCCACTGAGGGCATGTCCTTTCGCCCAGTCGAGGTCGTCGGAGCCCGAATACTGGTACTTCACGTTCTCCTGACCGGCACCGTTCGTTCCGGGTATGGAGTGCGCAACGCAACGGAAGGCATTAATACGTCCGAAGCCGAACCGTGGAGCCCAGTACCGGTGGAGCGCGTCGTTCGTCTGGTCGATGTAGCCGGTCTTGAGTTTGCCCGATCCATCGAGCAGATAGCTGTACTGCTCGGCGAATGCCCTGTTCGGTACCTTGAACACGCGATATTCCGGAGATGTGCTATTAGGCACAACGGTCGAATATGCGTCGTTGCCCGGACCGGATTCACTGGCCATCGATTGTGCAGCCGTATGACCGGGTTGCAAATCCAGAATCTTGTCGGCAGTGAACGTGACGATGTCATACACTCTCCGTTGTACATCCAGACCGGTCTTGCCCAAACGGTCGTGCACCGAATTCATGAGGCCAACAATAGCAGCGGCCTGCGGAACGGCGCGGGAATTTCCTGCACAGTACTCTTCGTACTTCGAGGTCGAGCCGTCCAGCAGTAGTCCAAGGTAGTTGGCTGGAACGACGACATCGATATAGGCAAGGGTT
>WBZO01003947.1_pt1 | contig 16565 bp, 13 predicted proteins | sample 5204261 | NCBI WGS metagenome assembly WBZO01 (sample SAMN12412400, study PRJNA552823) | activated sludge metagenome | isolation source: activated sludge from anammox sidestream of wastewater treatment plant... | place: USA: North Carolina | collected 2017-09 | reverse complement strand
CGCTCATGGCGTCCGAGCGGCGGCTCGTCACGAACGCGCCACCCTCATTGGCGTTCATCGTGGTCAGGTAATCGCCCATCGCGTCCACGACCGACCGCGGGACCTGGGTGCCACCGGGCCCATCCAGGAACACCAGGGGGCGTCCGGCCTGCTCGAGCGCCAGGGCGGGGAACTGGGTGCGGAGCGGGCGGGGGTCGAACGAGGTCATGAGGCGTGTCGCTCCCTGATGGCATGACGGGTGGGCACGGCCGCCAGGCCGACGTCCTCCACGAGCAGGCTGCCCGCGAGCGCCGCGAGATGGGTCGCGCGCCCCTCCCAGCGGTCGTCCGCACCGAGCGCGAGACGACCCACGAGGATCCCCGCGAGGGTGGCGTCGCCGGCACCCGTGGGGTCCACGTCGGCGCGTGCCGGGATGGGCGGGTAGGCACGACCACGGACCCGCCCGTCCGTGTCGAGATGGACGAGCGCCCCGCCGCGCTCGCCTGCGGTCAGCAGCAGGCGCGCCCTCGGCCGGAGCATCCCCAGCAGCGCGGCCAGCGACAGGTCGTGCGGGATGTCATGGCGACTCACCCCCGCGATGTCCGTCCGAGCCAGCAGCGGGGTGGGCTGAGGCAGGCGTCGCGTGACCCGCTCTCCCGCCACGAGATGACGCAGGACGCCCTGCCAGCCGAAGACGACGACGGCATCCTCCGCCGGGACCGCCGCCCATGCGTCCGGGACCTCGCCCGCCACGGGAGCGAGGAGCCATGACGGCGCGGCGCGCCAGGCATCGGGGAGGGCATCGACGGGGACCGGCGCGGCCGTGGAGAGGCACGTCTGGACACGCCCGCCCGGTGACTCGACGTTATGGAACACCGGGCCTGACGCGAGCGGGACACGGACCACGCGCACACCCTCGGCCTCCAGCAGCCCGAGCTCGTGCGCATCGCTCGCGGACGGGTCGACGCCGATGAGGGCCCCCGTGCGGAGCCCCATCCTGGCGCACGCGAGGGCGCCGTACGTGACGCCACCCCCCAGGCGCCAGCCCCGCGGATCGGACTCGTCAATGTCCCGTGCCGCTGCGCCCACCACGACCACCGTGGGTGTGCCGGTGCCTTCGCCCATGGGCCCCTCCTGTCGCGACCGATCAGCCTGGCCCGGGCGCATCGCGCCCGCACGGCCGGCACCTATACTCGGGCGTCATGGCACTGCGTGATGGCGACCCGGTCTGGTTCTACGAGCTGCACGAGGGTGATGACGACCTGTTCGCGGACGTCCTCCTCGCGCACGATGTGGAGTATGACGAACAGGAGCTGCTCGACCTGGTCCTCGAGGCACGCACCGCGGTCCTGGCGACCTACACCGAGGACACCCTCTCCGAGGCGATCGCGAACGAGCTCGCGCGGAGGCACGGGTTCCTGGTGGTCGATGACTCGCAGCTGCGTGCCGCAGTGACCGTGAGCGCCCGGGAGGGCGAGACGGCCATCGCGCCCGTGGACGAGACACCCGGTGGCGTGCCCGTGGGCGATGAGTACCGGAGCCTGCTCGTGGACATCGACAAGGAGGACCGCCGCTGGGGTCTCGACTGACTCGGGGCCGGGTCGGACGCCCGGGTCGGAGCGGCGATCGCGGGCGGGCGCGCCGGTCACGCCCCGTGGCCGGTTGATCACGGGGTGGTCAATACGACCGGCGAGGGTCCAGCCCGTATGCCGCAGGCCCGCCGGCGGTCGCTTCGGCTCAGCCGTCTCGCCCCGTCGCCGGTCGCGCTGCTCATCGGCGGCCACGATCGACGGGCGACCACCCACATCGGGGTTCCCACCGGGCCCCCGACCCGACCGACCCGCCGGCTCGGCGGTCGTATCGGTCATCGGGTGATCAGTCAACGGGGCAGGCGATCCCGGACCGGGCCGCGCGGCTACGGCGGGCCGCCACACGATGCGGAGGTCGTCGCGCATGAGCCCCACGGCGCTCGGCGTCAGACGTTGAACAGGACCTCGATGACATCGCCGTCGCGGACCCGGTAGGTCCTGCCCTCCGAGCGGAGCTTGGCATGCTTGCGTGCCTCGGCCACGGAGCCCAGCTCCAGGAGGTCCTGCCAGTCGACTACCTCGGCCCGGATGAAGCCGCGTGCCAGGTCGCTGTGGATCGCCCCGGCCGCGTCCACGGCGGTCGAGCCATCGGGGATGGTCCATGCCCGCGTCTCGTCGGGGCCGGCCGTGAAGAAGGAGATGAGCCCGAGCAGCTGATAGCTGAGCCGGATGACCCGCTCCAAGCTGGAGTCGCCGGCCAGGCCGAGGTCGGCGCGGAACACCGCCGCCTCCTCGTCGGGCAGCTCGCCTAGCTCCATCTCGATGCGCGCCGAGAGCGACTCCACCATGGTCTGGGCGTGGGTCACCCTGGCTCGGATGCCCTCCACCAGCTCCCCGGCGCGCCCGATGTCCCCCTCCCCGATGTTGAGCAGCAGCAGCACCGGCTTCTCGGTCAGGAACCGGAATCCCCGGATGCGCAGCGACTCGTCCGGCTCGAGCCCCAGGTCGCGGATGGGCCGGCCATCGGTGAGCGCGGGCAGGATCCGCTCCAGCACGGCCAGCTCGCGCTCGTTCGCCTCGCGCTCGGCGGGGGTGCCATGCCGGCCGCTGGTGCGCAGCTTCTCCACCCGCTTCTCGGCCACCGAGAGGTCCGCGAGGGTGAGCTCCAGCTCCAGGCGCTCGACGTCACGCCATGCGTCCACGCTGCCATCCGGGTGGGGAACCGCCGGGTCATCGAAGGCGCGGATCACGTGAAGCAGCGCGTCGGCGTTGCGCAGGCGGGCCAGCTGGTCCGCGGGGATGTCGGCGGCGGGGCTGCCGTCGGGTGCCGCAGGCGGCGCGGGGAGGTCCACGTAGGTCACGTCAGCCGGGACCTCGCGCTTGGGGCGGAACAGGTCCGTCAGGCGGGCGAGTCGCTCGTCGGGGACCTTGACCACCCCGGTGTTGACGGTCATGCCACCGAACCCTCCGGTCTCGGCATGGCCCCGGGTGAGCGTGTTGAAGGTCGTGGTCTTGCCCGATCGGGCGAGACCCACGATCGCGATCTGCATGCTGGTGTCAGTACCCCTTGGCGACGTCGACGATGTTGAGCAGCGGCTCCCCGGCGATCCAGCGGACGAGGTTGTCCCGGAACAGATCGATGCTCCGGTCCAGCACCCGACCACTGGTCCACGAGGTGTGCGGCGTGATGATGAGGTTGGGCACTCCGTACAGCGGTGAGTGAGGCGGCACCGGCTCCTCTCGGAATGCGTCCAGCACCGCGCCCGCCATGGGGCCGGTGGCGAGCGCCCGAAGCAGGTCCCGCTCGTTGACCAGGCCGCCCCTGGCGACGTTGATGAGCCACGAGCCAGGACGCATCAGCGCGAGCATGCGCGCGTCGAACAGGTCGTGGGTGTCCGGGGTGAGCGGCAGGGCGAGCGCGACCATGTCGCTCAGGGCGAGCAGGTCGGGCAGCTGCTCGCGCCCCAGGATGCGCTCGATCCCCGCGAGCCCCGGGTCCGTCAGCGCGAGCTCAGCGGGGTCGCCCTCCATGCGCCGCATGGCCACCACCCGGGAGCCGAACCCGAGCGCGCGCCTCGCCACGGCCCGCCCGATGGAGCCGAGCCCCACGATGCCCACCGTGACGTCCCGCATCTCGGTGGCGAGCAGCGGCTGCCATGTCCGCTCCCGCTGGAGCTCCAGGAGCTGGGGGAGGCGCCGGATGATGGCCAGGATCATCATCAGCACGTACTCCGCGATCGGCTCGGAGAACACGCCGCGCGCGTTGGTGATGGTCAGGTCCCGCGCGTGGGCCGACGGGATGACCCGCTCCACGCCCGCCGTCGCCGAGTGGACCCAAGCGAGGCTCGGGGCACGCGCGAGGATCCGCTCGAAGGTCGCCGCGGGCAGCGGCCCGCGGAGCATCACCTCCACGTCGTCGAGAGGCCCGTCAGCGAGGCCCTCGAGCGAGACCGTCACAAGGCGCGACCCCGGTGCGGCGGCAGCGATGCGCTCGAGGTCCTGGTCGCGATAGCGGGCGGAGAGGATCGGCGTGAGCGCGATCGCGGCGGGCACGCCACCGGGCCCCGAGCCCGGCATCAGGGTCCGACGACCGATGACGGGCCGAGTGACGGGTCGGGTGCCCGGTCCCCCTGGGCCGGGCTCTTGGTCGCGCCTCCGCCCCTCGACCCAGCGCCGCCCAACGCCGCGGGGACGACCCGGCGCACCCACGCGGCTGGGTCGTCCATCTCGGCGTCCGTGGGCAGCGCGGCCGGACCATCCCAGATATGAGCGATGGCGCTGTCACCACCCGCGGCGTGGACACCGGCCACGAAGCGCTCCCCTCGCCGGTACTGCTCCATCTTGAGGTCGAGGCCGGTGAGGCGCGCCACGATCCGGTCGATGCCCCGCCGGCGCTGGTCGCGCCGCTGCTCGAACCGCTCCCGGATCCGGGCGACATCGGGTACCAGCTGCGCCCCGACATCGTCCATGACCCAGTCCGAGAAGCCCTCCATGAGACTCATCACGAGCTGGATCTCACGCAGCAGACCGCGCTGCTCGGGTGACATGAGGCCACTGATGGAACCCTCGGCCGCGGCGGCCCGCCAGCGCGCGAGGAGATGGCGCACCCCCTTCGCGGAGAGCGCCCGGGCCTCGCCCACGAACGCGTCCACCTGGCGCTCGAGGCGCTCGCGGAGATAGGGCCGGAGCCACGGGTGCGCCTCCATCTCGAAGGCGTGCGTCGCCTCGTGGAGCGCGATCCAGGTGCGGAACCGGTCCAGGGGCACCGACATGGACCGCGCGGTGGCACGGATGTTCTCCTCCACGAACAGCAGACGACCGGGCGCCTCCTCAGCCGACAGGAGCGCGATGTCGTACTGACCCAGGACGCGCGTGCCCAGGTATGCCAGCAGGAAGCCCACCTGGCGTGTGGCGATGTAGCGGTTCGCGAGCATCGCCAGGCTGCCCTGGTCGGTGAGGGCCCGGGTGCCCAGCGCCGTGTGCTCGAGGTGTCCCACGAGGTCGCGGAAGGCGCTGATGTTGGCCGCTGCCCAGCCCGCGCGATCGACCACGGCGTGACGCTCGACGACGCCCGGCAGCGCGGTCCCGAGTCGTGCCTCGAGACGAGGCACGATGCGCTCCATGGCCGTCGCGTACGCCGGACCCGCGGCCGCGAGCTCCTGGGTCGCGAGCGTGCCTGCTGACGTGCGCAGTCGACGAACCGCGATCGCCTCCGCGGTCGTCCAGTCCACGAGGCTCCCCTGGGTGTCACTGGGAGCGGCCCTGCGGGCCAGACGATGCAGCACCAGCCCGGCTCCCACCGCGACACCCACTGCGGCGGCCCGTGCCAACCCGGCGCGAGCGGCGCGGGCGCCCAGGTCGATGGCTCGGCTGGCGGTCATCTGGCGGTCACCCCCGCGATGCCCGTGTCGCCCCGACCGTCGCCGGGCCGGGCGCCAGGCGCACTCGCTCCACGACACCCACCGGACCCCCGAACAGGATCCGTGCCGTCCGCTCGAAGGCCCCCACATCGCCCGTGGTCATGAGCCGGTGCGTTGGTTGCTGGTCGCCTGGCGCCGTCAGACCATCCACCTCCAGCACGACCGCCAGCGCCGACGCGGTCGCATGGGCGGAGTCGATGACCGCGATGCCCTCGCCCGCGACCCGCGAGATGGCCGATCCCAGGAGCGGGTAATGGGTGCACCCCAGGAGGAGCGTGTCGATCGCGGGCGCGTCGGGCACCGACAGGACGGGCGCGATCGAGTCGCGAACGACCGCCTCCACCAACGGGCCCTCGAGGGTGCCCGCCTCCACAAGGGGCACCAGGGCCGGGGTCGCGTGCGCGCGGACGAGCGTGCCGGGTCGCTCATCCGCGATGGCCGCTGGGTAGGCTCCCGATCGCACGGTCGCCTCCGTGGCGATGACAGCCACCTGTCCCGTGCGCGTGGCAGCCGCGGCGGCGAGTGCCCCTGGCCGCACGACCCCCAGGATGGGCGTCTCGGTCCGCCGGCGGAGCCATTGGAGGGCGACAGCCGACGAGGTGTTGCACGCGACCACGATGGCCTTGACGTCGTGGCGCCCGAGGTGGTCCAGGCACTCCCCGGAGAAGCGGATGACCTCCTGGTCAGTGCGTGGCCCATAGGGGGCGCGCAGCGCGTCCCCCAGGTACACCGTGCTCTCACGCGGCAGGCGCGCACGCACGCTCCGCAGGACCGTGAGACCCCCGACACCCGAGTCGAACAGGCCGATCGGCCGAGGGTCGCTCACGTGGTCGGCGCACTCGTGGCCCAGGCGCGGCCTGCCTTCGACCGACGCGTGCCCCGGGAGGGACGGGGGATGGCCCTCACCGTGCCGCGGCGCCGGCGAGCGGCGCGTTCGGCGCCACGAACGCACCCGCCATCCGACCCACGTCCACGCTCACCTGTGCCCGCGGGTCCACGAGCACGAAGGGTATCCCCTGGTTGTTGGCCTCCACCACGAGGCGCCCGTCACTGGGCAGGGTGAAGTCCGGTCGCCGGCCGAGCTGTTCCACGATGAGTCGCGGGTCGATGCTTCCCGGCGCACCCGCGCGGTTGAGCACGTAGCACACGCGATCGGCGGCGTATCCCAGCGCGTCGAACGTGTGCGCCATGAGACGCGTGTTGTGCATCGTGGTCCAGTCGCCGGTGGTCAGCTCGATGATCACGTCGGACGCGTCGAACCAGGACAGGACATGGTCGTTGACCAGCGTGGGGGTGTCGATGACGACCACGTTGTACACGCGCTTCAGGAGCGACAGGGTCTTGTCCATGTCCCGCACCGTGACCATCTCGGCCATCTCCATGCGCGGCGGCGCGAGCAGGATGTCGATCCCCGACGGGTCGCGCCACACGACCTGGTCGAGGTCCGTCTCCGAGACCCGGTCGGTGGGCAGCTGGAGCATCGAGGGGGCCTGGTCCGGGACACGCAGGAGCGCCCGGACGTCGCCGAACTGGAGGTTGCCGTCGACCACGATGACGCGCATGCCCCGCGCATGGGCGGTGGCCACCGCGAGGTTGAAGGCGAGCGTGGTCTTGCCCACGCCACCCTTCGCGCCATGGACCACGAGCGTGCGGGACGTTGCCTCGGGCCGGGACGCCGCCGCCTCGTGCTGGGCGGCCTGGATGGCGTTGATGAGGTCGAAGCCGCTGAAGGGCATCGACAGCACCCGGACGATGCCCCATGACGGCTCGATCTTGATGGGTCTCTGGGGGACCGTGATGACGATCACGGGATGGTCGAAGCCCGCGTGGCGCAGCTGCTCGAGCAGCGCGAGCCCGCTCACCCGGCCCTGGAGCAGGGCGTCGATCATGACGATGTCCGGCCGGTGCGCCCGCACTTGCTCCAGCGCGGTCCGTCCGTCCGTGAGCACGTCGAGCAGCTGGACGTGCGGTTGCGCGCTCAGCATGTTGCGGATGTACTGGGAGACCTGAGCGACGTCCTCGATGAGCAGCAGGCGGACGTTCGCCGACGGGCCGGACACGTCGCGACTATACCGAAACCGCGATGAGCACGACCCGCGGCGAAAAGGGTCCCAAGGGGGTCACCTGATGGTCCCCCGCGAGGAGCTCCACCGCCAGCCCGGCGCCGGTCGCGGCGTCCACCAACTGACTGACGGTCACGTGATGCAGGCGATCGGTGCGCGTGACCCGGCGGACCGTCCCAGACCCATCCACCGCGTCGTACAGGACCGTGAGGACGGTGCTCGCGGTCACCGGGTCGTGCCGCGCGCTGGACATGCGCGACACGCTGGTGCCTGGCGCCTCCGGGTCCTCGCGCACCCAGTCGAGCACCATGCGGCCGTCCCATGACGCGAGCTCCGGACCATCGGGCAGCTCCACATCCACCACCGCGATGCCGCCCGGCCGCAGGTGGCGCGCGAGATTGGCGATCGCCGCCCGCTGGCGCTCCGCGGGGCCCACTTGGAACAGGCTGTTCAGGGCGATGAAGGCGAGCCCGTACCGCGCCGGGAGGTCGACCGAGACGAGGTCTGCCTCGACAAGTTCCAACGACCCGCTCCTGGCTCGCTTGGGGCCACGGCTCGACGGCGCCTGCTCCCACACCGCGCGCGCCCGGGCGAGCATCGCGGGGTCGAGGTCAACGCCGGTCACGGCGTATCCCGCCTGGGCCAGGGGCACGGCCAAGCGGCCGGAGCCCACGGCGAGCTCGAGCACCGGCCCACCGGTCCGCGCTGCCATGGCCAGGTAAAGGTCCAGGTCCCCCGGATCGTCGGTGAGGTCAAGATCGTAGTAGCGCGCCAGCAGGTCAACCGGGGCAGGGCTCGGCCCGGCCTCGCCCGCACGCTCGATCGCGGCGGCCCGCTGTGTCACGCCGCCACGCTCCCGGGCACGGGACGCCCCCTCACGCGGGCACTCGCCGGCGCCGGGTGCTTGCGGCCGCTCTCGCCAAGCGTCGGGCGGCCATCCCGCTGACCGCCTCGAACACGCAGCGGTGGGCCACCATGGCGGTCACCTCCGCGTGGTCATAGGGCGGAGCGACCTCCATCACGTCGAGCCCGGCGAGGTCCACGCCGCTCGCGATGCGACGCACCGACCGGAGCAGCTCCCGTGTGAGCATCCCGCCGGGCTCGGGCGTCCCGGTGCCGGGCGCCATCCCTGGGTCCACGACATCGACGTCGATCGACAGATACACGAGGTCGGCGTGCTCGGTCGCCTCCGCCATGGCGTCATCGACCACCGCGTCGACGCCGCGCTCCTCGATCTCGGTCATGGGATGCCAACGGAGGCCTTGCTCGCCCATCCACGCGAAGACCTCGGGCGGTGGCCAGCAGCCGCGAAGGCCCACCTGGACCAGCGAGCGCCCATCGATGACACCCGCCTCGACGAGCCGCCGCATGGGCGTCCCGTGACCCGCCCGCACGCCGCTCTCGTCGTCAGCGGTGTCCGCGTGCGCATCGAAGTGGAGCATCGCCAGCCGCCGCGGCGCCACGGCCTCCGCGACCGCGGTGACCACGGGCCATGAGAGGGAGTGATCGCCGCCTAGGACCACCGGCACCGCGCCGCTTGCCATCACGTCCCGAACACGCTGGTAGGTCACCGCATGGGCTCGCTCGGGCCATGCGGGGATGATGTCCACGTCACCCGTGTCGACCACGTCGAGCACATCGAACGGCTCAAGCCCCAGGGCGATGGAATGGACACCCGTGGTCGAGTTCGCCTCGCGGATGGCCCGCGGCCCGAACCGGGCGCCCGGTCGGTTGCTGACCCGGTCATCAAAGGGCACGCCCATGATGGCCACATCCGGCCGACGCGCGCGCAGGGCGTCGACATCAGTGACGTACGGGCGACGACACCAGGCGACCGGGCCCGCGTAGGTCGGCAGGTCGGCGGCGCCGATGGGCGGGTAGGTCGCGTCCCACGCGTCGGGGCGCGCGGACCCCATACGGGGACGACCGAGGCGACGGGACATGACGCAGCCCTCGCGCGGCGCGTCGCCGGTTCCCGCCGGGGTCCAGCGGGACGCGCCGCGAACCATGGTAGCGCGGCAGGCCGAGGCGAGCGACGAATCGTACCGGGGCCGACCGAGGCCTGACCCAGGCCCGGCCGCGCCAGGGCCGTGCTCAGGCCGCGGCACTGGGGCAGACCCGTCGATACGGGCAGTACCCGCAGGCAACCCGGTCGGGACGCGCCCGGAAGTCGCCCGACCGGATCCCCTGGGCCACCGAGGCGAGGGTGCCGCGCGCCCGATCCAGGCGTCGCCGGTCGGGCGTCGCCCGTCCCACCACGCCGCTGTCGAGGAACCACAGCTCCAGCGACGCGGGGAGCCGGCCCGTCTCGGCCTCCCACGCCAGCGCGTACATCTGGAGCTGGAGCGAGTCCCGCGCCCTCTCGTCCGCGCGTCGCTGCTCGCGCACATCGCTCGACTTGTAGTCGGTGATGACCGTCCCAGATGGCCCCTCGTCGATGCGGTCATATCGCCCACGCACGACGTCGTCACCGAGGCGCACCTGGAACGGTCGCTCCACCGCGACCGTCCGGCGCGCCGGGTCAGCGGGCGTTGCCAGGAAGCGGCGCAGCGCATCACGGCTCGCCGCGTAGCGGGCCTCCTCGTGCTCGCGGGACACGAACCCCTCGCTCGACCAGTGGGCCGCGAACGCACCCAGGACGCCCTCCTCCCCCAGTGGTCGCGACCGGAGCTCACCGAGATGCCACGCGGCGACAGCCTGGTGGAGGGCGTTCCCCACCACCAACGCATGATGCGGCGGCGTGGGCACTCGGACCAGGTGTCGGAGGCGGTACTTGAGCGGGCAGGTGAGGTAGTCATCGACCTGGGTGTGACTGAGCGCGAGCGGGCCGTCCGGTCGCGCCGGTGACCCTGTGACATGCGGGACGCCAGTGACCTCGGGCGCGCGGGCGAGGACCCCGAGCGCGGCCTCGACCGCGTTGGGCGCATCGGGCTCAGAGGGTGCGCGGTCGAGCGCCTCCGTCAGGAACTGCGACGGCCGTCGGGCACGCCCACCGGGCGTCTGCCGCACCGCGTGGGTCATCACCAGCTCGTCGCGGGCGCGGGTGCATGCGACATACGCGAGCCGTCGCTCCTCGGCCCAAGGAGCGTCCTCCTCGTCCGCGCGCCGGAGCGCCCGAGGCAGCGCGATCCCCTCCGGTCGCGCCCGGAGCGGGAAGCGGCCGTCCACCAGCCCGGCCACGAACACGACCCGGAACTCCAGGCCCTTGGCCTTGTGGACGGTGAGCACCGAGACGGCGTCCGCCGCGGCGGCGTCATCTGCCGAGGTCTCATCGTCGTCGACATCGAGCAGGTCCTGGAGATGCGGCAGGAGGCCGGTCAGCCGCGGGTCGGCCACCAAGGTCGAGCGCGTGGACACCAGGTCGAACAGACGGGCCACGCGACGGAGCGGCGCATCGTCACCTCGCTCGGCGGCACGTACCAGGGACGCGTATCGGCCGCTGCGTCGGAGATGGTCATAGAGCACCCGGCCCGCTGGCAGGGTGTGTGCCGCCTCCGCGGCCGCCGCCACGTCCGCGATCAGGCGCCGGATCGCGCCCCGCGTGGTCTCCGACAGCCGCGCGATGCCCGGCTGCGCCTCGACCTCCGTGAGCACCGACCACAGGGACCGGCGGCGGCGGGACGCCATGCCCAGGAGCGCTGTCAGGTCCAGCCCGCCCAGCCGGTACGGGGCGCCGGTCGCTACCGCGTACAGGTCGGTCGAGCGCTCCGGGTCGTCCGCGACCCGGAGGAAGGCGAGGACCTCGGCCACCTCCGGCGCGGAGGCCCAGCGCGGGCCTGCGCCCGTGCGCACGGCCAGGCCACGCATCGTGAGCGCGGCGGCGATGGGCGCCGTGTCGCCGTTGGTCCGCACCAGGACCGCGAAGTCCCGTGCCGCCTCACCCGCCTCGACCCGCGCGGCGACGCGTGCCGCGATGGCGTCCGCCTCCTCGGCGACGGTCGCGAACGCGAGCTCCTGCACGGGCGCCGGGCGCCGCGTCCGGCGTCGTGGCCGGAGCTGCTTGTCCAGCCCGTGACGCGCCTCGAGCCGGTACGGGTCGTTGTGGCGGATGAGCCGGTGGGCGACCTCCAGGATGGGCGCATGCGACCGATGGCTCGTGCGCAGCACGATGCGGCGCATGCCCGGCTCAGCCGCCAGCTCCAGCAGGTGCCCGACGGCGGCACCCCGGAACGCGTAGATGGCCTGGTCATCGTCACCCACGAGGGTCAGGGAGCGATGCGGGGCGACCAGCCGCAGGAGCGCGAGCTGCGACGGGTCCATGTCCTGCGCCTCATCGACCAGCACCTGGCGGTAGCTGCGGGCCACACGGGCTGCGACAGCGGGCCGCTCACGCAGCAGGCGCACCGCGAGCGACACCTGATCCCCGAAGTCGATGAGCCCTCTTGCCCGCAGGATGCCCTGGTATCGCGCATAGGCCGTGGCGAGCTCGGACACGCCCGACGCCTCGTCCAGGAGCGCCTGGATGACCTCCCGCCCGTCCGATGGCATGCCCACAGCCGCCGCCCGGGCGCCGGCATCCAGGTCCCGTGCGTATCCCGCGAGGTCCTCAGGCGCGATCCCCTCATCCTTGGCGCGCCCGAACAGGTCCGCCAGCGTCCCGAGCAGACGCGCCGGGTCACCCAGCGGCCGATAGCGCTCGAGGCCGAGCTCGAACAGGTGCTCCCGCAGCAGCACGACCTGCTCGGCACGACCGATGACCCGCGGCGCCCCTGGAAGGCCCAGCTCGTGACCATGCTCGCGCAGCAGCTGGTCCCCGAACGCGTGGAATGTGAGGATGGCCGAATCCGCCTGACCGTAGGGCACGAGCAGGTCCACGCGCGCCTGCATCTCCGCCGCCGCCTTGTCCGTGAACGTGAGCGCCAGGATCTCGCGCGGCTTGGCGCGCTTGGTGGCGATGAGCCACGCGATGCGCCGCGTGATGACCTCGGTCTTGCCCGTGCCGGGCCCTGCGACCACGAGCAGCGGCCCGGCCCTGTGGGTCACCGCACGCCGCTGGTCCCGGTCGAGGCCCGCGAGCAGCGGTCGGACGACCTCGAGGTCCACTGGCGGCACGGCCGGGCCCGACAGCACGCGGAGGGTGGTTGAGGATGTGGCGATGGGTCGTCTCGCGCTCATGGCCCGCATCGTGCAGGGCCGTCGTGCCACCTACCGTGGCACGCCTACGCGGGGACGTCGAGGCCCGCCTGTCGCAGCGCCTCCGTCTCCTCCGCCGAGAGCGGGACGTCGCATCGCCCGCCCACGACCGTGCGCAGGTACACGCGGGTCCCGGAGCGTGCGTGGAGGCTGGTCAGGAGCACGCCGTTCGCCTCCGCGTCCAGCAGGGCCAGCACGAAGCTCTGGTTGCCGCCCGTGTCCTCGAACGGGTTGAATCGGACGATGCCCACCCGTTGGACCATCAGCTGCGCCGTCGACTCGATGTCGCGCAGACGCCCGGCCTGTGCCATGACCTCGTCACCGATGCGGTCGAGACGCTGCATCTGGGACGCGAGGAGCTGGTCAAGGATGGGGTCCACAGCGACGGGGGCGCCGGTCGCCGCACTGCCCTGTCCACGGGCTCGCAGCGCGAGGCCCAACGCGACCAAGGCGAAGACCACTGCAGCGAGCGCCAGGATGCCCGAGGCATCGCGCAGGGCGTCCAGCACCGATTGCATGGGGGGCGCATCACCTCGTGGAGGGGGTCGGGGGCTCCGGCGATCGTACCGCGCGCCGGTGCTATCCTTCCGGCCGGTCGTCCCGCTGCGCCGTCGGTCCGAGCGTCCCGATGGCACCGAGCACCTGACGACCGCCCGCAGGGAGGACGATCCGCACCGTGGCGAAGCGCATCCGGGGCTCCGGCACCACCTCGGCCCATCGGCCGGGGCAGACCCCCAGTCGCGGCAGCCTGCCCTCCAACACGAGTGCCCCCCGGCCGGGCACCCAGCCGCCCGCCGCCATCCCGGGCGCGGCGCCTCGCCCCAGCGAGTCGGAGGCCATGCTGGTCATCGAGGGCCTGCCTGAGGAGACGCACACGGCCGTGGGGACGCCCGTGCCCAGCCAGCCGGTCCGGAGCCACCAGCGAGGCCACGTCAAGGTCAAGCCCACGAGCGCCCTGGCGGCACGCGCCGCGCAGGAGTACGTCTACGTGGGGGAGGACCTCCGCCACATCGCGAAGGTCGGCATCACGATGCTGGTGGTGATGATCGTGCTGTGGCTGGTCATCGTGGTCGCGAACGTCTTCGGCATCTACTAGCCCTCCCTGGCATCGATGGCGACCCGCTCAGCGCACCCGCTGAGCGCTCGATGGTGGCCTGGGCGCCATGGCGTCGTCCCGTGCCCGGCCCGCGCATCGCATGCGCCGGCCACCCGGTGGGCGATGACGTGGCCCGCGCCCCGTCAGTCGGCGCAGACGTGAGCCCCTGCACCCGGGCCCCGGCCCCGGGTGTCCCAGCCCCGGATGAGGGCGTGGTCTGATGGCGTGGCGCCTATGATCCCACCGGGCGCCGCTTGGCCGTCTCGCGCGCTCGCGTCGCATCGCCCGCGACCCGCATCGGGTCCACAGGGGGCGGGGTGGCCCGCGACTTGCGCGACGCACCCGCCGCCCGCGCCTCGCGCAGACGCCCCAGTCGCTCACCGATGAGCCGCTCCATCCCCTCCCCCGTGGGCTCGTAGTAGCGCCGACCCAGCAGGAGGTCAGGCAGGTACTGCTGCTCGACATCCGCGCCCTCATAGTCGTGGGGGTACCGATAGCCCACGCCGATGCCATGCGACCGCATGCGGGCGACCGGCGCGTTGAGCAGGTGGGGCGGCACCGGCTGCGAGCCATGCGCCAGGACGTCGGCCATGGCCGCCCAGTACGCCCTGCCCACTCGGTTCGACTTGGGCGCGCACGCCACGTAGGCGGCCGCCTGCGCGAGGTGGTACTGCGCCTCCGGCAGACCCACCAGCTCCAGTGCGTGCGCGGCCGCCACCGCGACCTGGAGCGCCCGCGGGTCGGCGTTGCCGACGTCCTCGCTGGCGCAGATGACGATGCGCCGCGCGATGAACCGCGGGTCCTCGCCGGCAGCGACCATGGTGGCCAGCCAGTAGAGGGCGGCGTCGGGGTCGTTGCCACGCATGCTCTTGATGAACGCGGACACGGTGCCGTAGTGGCCGTCGCCGGCCCGGTCGTAGGCGAGCACGCGCTGCTGGGCGGCGGCCTCCACCAACTCGAGGGTCAGCGTCAGGCGCCCTTCCGGGTCGTCTCGGTCCGTCAGTCCCGCGGCGGCTTCGAGCACGTTGAGGGCGGCCCGAGCGTCGCCCGCGCTGATGGCGACCAGATGCTCCCGGGCCTCCGGCACGAGCTCGACCGTCCCGGCCAAGCCCCGCGGGTCCGTGAGCGCCCTGTCGACCAGCCCGCCCACCTGGTCATCGGACAGCGGCTCCAGTCGGAACACCCGCATCCGCGACAGCAGCGCCGAGTTGACCTCGAAGTACGGGTTCTCCGTGGTCGCCCCGATGAGTGTCAGGGTGCCGTCCTCCACCTGTGGCAGGAGGGCGTCCTGCTGGGCCTTGTTGAAGCGATGGATCTCGTCGAGGAACAGCACGGTGGGCCGACCGCCGCGGTCGATCCACTCCCGTGCCCTGGCGATGACGGCACGCACGTCCGCCACGCCGCTCATGACCGCCGAGAGGGTGGTCCAGGGCGCATCGACGGCCTCAGCCAACAGGCGTGCCAGGGTCGTCTTGCCAACGCCGGGCGGGCCCCACAGGAGCATCGAGACCAGCGTGCCCCGGTCGATCATGCGCCGGAGCGCCCCGCGCTCGCCGATGAGCGCCTCCTGACCAACGACCTCCGCCAGCGTGCGAGGGCGCATGCGCGCTGCGAGCGGCGCGTGGGCGGCACCCGGGTCACCCACCGGGAGGGCCATCGCGCCCGGGTCGTTGACGGTCGAACGACGCTGCGGCATGGATGGCAGTCTACGGCGTGCCCAGGGGTGGCCCAGCCGGGAGTGCCGCCTCGGAAGTCGGCCACGCCCGAGTCGCGGAGAGCCCCAGCCGCCTGACACAAGGCACCCGCCCGCCCCGATCGGTCGGCTCACCTGGGTCAGATGGGTCGGAGCGTGTCGCGGGGTCTGAGACGATGCGTGGATCGGTCACGCTCCGATCGGGCCATGGATCGGCCGTGGGGCGTGCGGACCGCGTTCGCAGACCGGGCGGGGCTCGTCTGGGAGATCGCCCACTGATGACGCGCGGCCCGGTCCTGGAGGGAGCGCGGGGTGTCGCGGGGGTCATCCGCGGTACCATCGGGGAGCCGCGCGCGCGGGTCCGTCGCGCAGCGTGCCCTGACCACCGGCCGCACCGGAGTAGGAGTCCTCGACGTGCCCGACCAGACGAACCTGCGGATCCCCGGTCCGACCAGCCTCCCGGAGGCGGTGCGGGTCGCGGGCTCGCGCCAGATGGTCAACCATCGAGGACCCGAGTTCAAGGCGCTCCTCGGCCGGGTCACCGCAGGCCTCCAGCGCGCGTTCCGCACGGACAACGAGGTCATCCTCCTCACCTCGTCAGGCACCGGGGCGCTCGAGGCGGCCATCGCCAACGTCCTGTCGCCCGGCGACCCCATCCTCTCCGTCTCCATCGGCGCATTCGGCGAGCGCTTCGCCGCCATCGCGGCGGCGTTCGGGGTCGATGTCACGCGATATGCGACCGAGCCGGGTCGGGCGGCGGACCCTGCGGTCGTCGCGGAGCGGCTGCGCGCCATGGCCGCCGCTGGCACACCCGCCCGGGCGGTCCTCGTGACCCACAACGAGACATCGACGGGCGTCACCAACCCGCTGGCGGCGATCGCGACCGCCATCCACGAGACGGCCCCCGATGCGCTGATCCTGGTGGATGGCATCAGCGGCCTCGGCGCGCTGCCCTTCGAGACGGATCGATGGGGCCTCGACCTGGTGGTGACGGGCTCGCAGAAGAGCTGGATGTCGCCCCCCGGGATCTCCATGGTGAGCGTCTCGGAGCGTGCGTGGGCGGCGAGTGAGACCGCCCTCCTGCCACGCTTCTACTTCGACCTGCGCAAGGCGCGCGCGAGCGCCCAGTCGGGCGAGACGCCGTTCACGCCA
>WBZO01003946.1_pt1 | contig 16568 bp, 12 predicted proteins | sample 5204261 | NCBI WGS metagenome assembly WBZO01 (sample SAMN12412400, study PRJNA552823) | activated sludge metagenome | isolation source: activated sludge from anammox sidestream of wastewater treatment plant... | place: USA: North Carolina | collected 2017-09 | reverse complement strand
TTGATTGGTTTTGTGTAGTTTTTATATTATAAATCATCAAACGGGCTTTTGATGTTTTGCAGACTTTTAGAGTTCACGTGGGTGTATATTTCGGTGGTTGTGATGTTGTAATCACAAGTTAAAATTATTTTATAGTATTTACTCTAAAATACGCAAAAAAATCTACTGTCTGTTTTAAGTTCAGATAGAACATAACATGGTATTAGCAATTACACACAGGCCTAATAATTTCTGAAAGAAAAAATATAACAACCTATTACAACTTTAAAAACTTATGAAGCGAAGCAACAATTTTTTTGGCTTCATCGTCTTCAATTTGCAAGCCAAAGCGTTGTAACTTATGTTGGGTATTAAATTCTATTCGCTCTCCACCTTTTACCCAATACGATTGAAAAAAAGAGTCCACAAAACTGGATTCTTTAATAGGTAATACCCTAAATTCAGAAATAAGATTGATGTCATATTCTTTTATTTTACCACGCCCATTGATATCTTGCTGATAAAATAAAGTACCATTTTTAATCCATAGTTTTTCTTTTCCAAAGCGTTTCCACATGTACACCCGCATAATCTTAAATTCAAAATATGCCCAAAATGCCAACCAAACAATTAATACTGTTTTTTCATTCTCATTCGTTAATGTAAAGTAATTAGCAATTACTAAAACACCACTCACACTCCAAGCCATTAACCACAAGAATAACAAATTGAGTTTTCGTTTCTCGGAAGTGGGTAAAATAACCAAACTATAAATTTGATTTTTGATTAATAACGAACTGCGCTTACCTAGTGTTTGAGTAGATTCCATTCTTTATAATTTCACTAAATATTTTCCTTCCATTACCGGAATAACAGGGCATTGATTAGGTGTTAAGCAATATTTTATATCTCTTTCTAAATCTAGTTTTGCTAAACGGTTACGATGTGATGATGTTGCTAAAAATTCATACAAATCATCTTTAGCAGTTTCGTATAATAAACGTGAGGCAATGGCCGAATCGCAATTGGTTTCATAGCCAGCCTCTTTGGTTAATTTACTTACAATAGCTCCTGCAAAGGTTGAATCCTCTAAATTAAATTTGTTTTTCCAGCCTGCACACACTAATACCACATCTTTCTTTTGTTCAATTAAATACTCGCACAATACATCTAAGTTTAAAAAACTACCAATTACCACCTTCGATGCTTTTCTGCTAGCCTCAATAGCTTGTGTGCCATTGGTAGTAGAAATTGCAATGGTTTTACCTTTTACTTTATTATTCATATAACCAAAAGGGCTATTACCTAGTTCAAATCCTTCTATCATCTCTCCATTACGTTCGGCAGCCGCCATAAATCCATTACGCTGATATTCTTTGGCTTCATCAACAGTGGCTACCGGAATCATTTTATTAACGCCATTATAAAATGCTGTAACAATAGCCGACGTTGCTCTTAGTACATCAATTACAACTACAATGGCCTCGTCTTTGTGAAAAAGATGATAAGCTTGTGGTGTAAAACAGACTTCAATATTCATGTGCTTAAATAAATGGTTTATTTCTTTAAGAAAGGGATTTTACAAACTTTAGCTTTAATGGCTTTATCTCGAATTATAATAAAAATTTCAGTATCAACCTTTGAGAAATCTTTTGAAACATAACCCATACCTATTGCTTTATTTAATGTAGGCGACTGAGTACCAGAAGTTACTCTTCCGATGATAGTTCCTTGTGCATCTGCAATTGGGTAATCATGTCGAGGAATACCTCTATCAATCATCTCAAAGCCAACTAATTTTTTGGTTACTCCTTCTATTTTTTGTTTTTCAATTGCTGAACGATTTGTAAAATCTTTAGTGAATTTAGTTATCCAACCCAATCCCGCTTCAATTGGAGATGTGGTATCGTCAATATCATTTCCATACAAACAAAAGCCCATCTCTAAACGCAAGGTATCTCGTGCTCCTAAGCCAATTGGTTTAATCCCAAACTCCTCGCCAGCTTTAAAAATAGCATCCCACATTTTATTAGCATCTTCATTCTTAAAATAAATTTCAAAACCACCTGCGCCTGTATAACCTGTGTTAGAAATAATTACATTATCAAATCCATTAAACTTTCCTTTTGCAAAGGAATAATATGGAATATCAGCCAGTTTCACATCAGTCAGTTTTTGTAAGGTTTCTAATGCTTTAGGACCTTGAATAGCTAATAACGATGTTTCATCAGAAATATTTTTCATCTCTACTCCAAAAGTGTTATGCTTACTAATCCAATTCCAATCTTTTTCGATATTAGATGCGTTTACCACTAATAAATAAGTTTTCTCGTCAATGCGATATACAATTAAATCATCTACAATACCACCATCGGCATTAGGTAGGCAAGAGTATTGGGCTTTTCCATCTGTTAAAACAGAAGCATCATTACTAGTTACTTTTTGAATTAAATCTAAAGCTTTATCACCTTTTAAAATAAATTCACCCATGTGGCTTACATCAAATACACCCACGGCATTACGAACAGTATGATGTTCTTCATTTAATCCGCTATAAGAAACGGGCATATTATATCCAGCAAAAGGAACCATTTTTGCACCTAAGGCAATATGTTTTTCAGTTAATGATGTGTTTTTCATAATAGGTTTAAGTTGTTGATATAAAATGAGGTAAATTTACAATTATATTAGGGATTTCAAAACCTCTAAATAATGATGTTTGTTGGCTTCTACCGAGTATTTCTCAACAACTGTTTTTCGACCAGCTAAGCCCAATCGGTGTCTTAACTCAACATCTTCAATAAGTTGCGATAAATAACGCACCCATTCTTCATGTGTATGAGCTAAAAATCCATTTTCACCATGTTGTATAATTTGGGTATTAACTCCCACAGCCGACATAATAGTAGGCGTTCCACATGCCATATAAGTTATACCTTTTAAGCCACATTTTCCCTTTACCCATTCATTATCTGGCAAAGGCATAATTCCTATATCAAAGGCATTCAAATCAGCATTTTCTGTTTTAGGGTTCCAATTTTTACTCACAACTTGTAATACAGGGTGGGTATAATTTCCTTGCCCCATTACATGAAATTCTAATCTACCGGGATATTTTTTATCAAGCTCCAACAATGCAGGAATAGCCATCTCAAAATGTTTAATAGTACTTATACTTCCACTCCATCCAATAATAATTTTCCCATCTCTTTTATAATCCTCCACTGTAACTTTTTGAATTGGAAAATGAAACTGGGTATCTACCGTTGTTGGAATAACTACCACCTGCTTATGAAACTGCTTGGCATACTCGGCCAAATAACTATTTCCGGCAATAACGATATGAGCATGCTGAATATTAATTCTAGTTTTTTGAGGATTTTTTAAGAACTCAAATTTTTTATTTCCAGGAGAGGTGTCTAATAGCCAAATGCTATCATCAAAATCAAAAATTATTTTACGATGGCGTTTATAAAATTGTTTCTCAAAAAAAGAAGAACCAATTAATAAAGCTTCGCGTTGAATAAAAATAACATCAAACTGTTTGGCACGTTTCAAATCATTAAAACGAATAAGAATTGATTTCAATATCACCCAAGTTTTAGCAATGTATTTCTTAGATTGATAAAATATTTTATCATCCTTTTCACTAATAATCTCCGATAAAACCCACTCAAAACCTTGCTGCTTAAAAAATGTTAGATACTGTTCGAAGCGGTAACGCTGACTAGGCGAACGATTTAAGCGATGATCGACTATAAAAAGTATTTTCGGCAAATTATATATATTCAATTAAATTGTACAAATCTACAAAATACTACCAAACTAAAAGTGTAGGTAATAGTAAATAGCTTCTTTTAATCCAATCTATTTTGAAGTAATTGGTGTAATGTTTATATAATGAAAAGAAAATCAAAATAGTTTGCTCAGTATTTTTAAAAAGTATATTTTAGCTTAAACAACAAGAGATTTTTTCAAATATAACCACATCGCAACGTATTTATATGAATTTAATTGAGCAATACAATACACATAATCAATATGGTAAATACTTGGGTATGGAATTTAAAGTCATAGAACCTGGCTTAGTAAATTATTTTTTAACTATAACTTCAAATCATTTAGCCACTCCACAGGCTGCACATGGTGGTGTTATTGCTAGTTTAATGGATGGGTTACTTGGTGTTACAGCCTTATCAGCTACTCAACACCATCAGCAAATTGTTTCAACAGTTGAGTTTAAAATAAACTTTTTAAATGCTGCTTTTGAAGGTGATGTATTAAAAGGAATTGGTAAAGTAGAACAACAAGGAAAACGTTTATTGGTAGTTAGTGGTGATATTATATGTGAAAAAAGAAACTGCATCATTGCTAAGGCCATTGGTACTTTTAACGCCTATCCAGCAGAAAAAGCAGGTTATCAAATCTCACAAGATTAAATATAAAAATCATTCGCCTACTGTAAACTCGTCATAAAACAACGAGCCAATCCGCCAAAAAGTCGCAGTATAACACGGTTTCACGACTTTATTTCATAAAATATGAACTGGAACATTTGTTGAGGATAGCCCATTGTTATTGAAATAATGTTTTGTAAAAAAAACAATTTTAATCTTAAACCAAAAACAATATAAATATGAACTTAAATAATTTCACTATTAAATCGCAAGAAGCTATCCAACAAGCCATCACCCTTGCAACAGCAAATGGCAATCAAGCCATCGAAAACGGTCATATACTAAAAGCTATTCTTGAAGTAGATGAAAACGTTACCCCTTTTGTACTTAAAAAATTAGGTATTAATCAATCGGTATTTTCCAAAACAATTGATGCCATTTTAAATTCTTATCCTAAAGTAAGTGGCGGACAGCCGTACTTGTCTAATGCCGCTAATCAAACCATTGCAAAAGCCACTAACTATTTAAAAGAGTTTAAAGATGAGTATGTTTCTATCGAACATCTTTTATTGGGTATCTTAGCCAGTGGCGATCAAGTATCGCAATTAATGAAGGATAACCATATTAAAGAAAAAGAATTAAAATTGGCAATTACTGAATTACGAAAAGGCTCTAATGTAACCAGTCAAACAGCCGAAGAAACGTACAACTCACTCAATAAATATGCCATTAACTTAAACACGCAAGCTCGAAATGGAAAACTCGATCCCGTTATTGGGCGCGATGACGAAATACGAAGAGTACTACAAATTTTATCTCGTCGAACTAAGAACAATCCTATTTTGGTGGGTGAACCAGGCGTTGGAAAAACAGCCATTGCCGAAGGTTTAGCACATCGTATCATTGCAGGTGATGTACCTGAAAATCTAAAATCAAAACAAGTCTATTCCTTAGATATGGGCGCGTTAATTGCCGGAGCTAAATACAAAGGCGAATTTGAGGAACGTTTAAAATCGGTTGTAAAAGAAGTAATAAGTTCGGATGGAGAGATTATTTTATTTATTGATGAGATTCACACACTAGTAGGTGCTGGTGGTGGCGGAGAGGGCGCTATGGATGCCGCTAATATTTTAAAACCTGCATTAGCTCGTGGCGAGTTAAGGGCCATTGGTGCCACCACACTAAATGAGTATCAAAAATATTTTGAGAAAGATAAAGCACTTGAACGTCGTTTCCAAAAAGTAATGGTAGATGAACCTAGCGAAGAAGATGCGATTTCTATTTTACGTGGTATTAAAGAAAAATATGAAACACACCACAAAGTACGAATAAAAGATGAAGCAATTATTGCTTCTGTAGAACTTTCTACTCGATACATCAGTGATCGTTTTTTACCTGATAAAGCCATTGATTTAATGGATGAGGCAGCCTCTAAATTAAGAATGCAAATCAATTCCATGCCTATTGAACTTGATGAAGTGGAACGTAAGATTATGCAACTTGAAATAGAGCGTGAGGCCATGAAACGCGAAGGAGAAGACTCTAAAGTAACCGAATTAAATAAAGAATTAGCAGAGCTTAATGATAAACGTTCAGCATTAAAAGCTAAATGGCAAAGTGAAAAAGAAGCAATTGAAGGTGTTCAAAAAATAAAATTACAAATTGAAGACCTAAAATTGCAAGCATCGAACTACGAAAAGCAAGGCGATTTTGGAAAAGTAGCCGAGATACGCTATGGCAGAATTCAGGAGGCTGAAGCTAAATTAAAAGAATTAGAAACTAAACTTACTGAAGCTAAAGAAAGTGGTTCTCAATTAGTAAAAGAAGAAGTGGACAGTGAGGATATTGCAGATGTTATTAGTGCGTGGACAGGAATTCCTGTATCCAAGATGGTACAAAGTGAAAAAGAAAAATTATTGTACTTAGAAGATGAATTACACAAACGTGTAGTGGGGCAACATGCCGCAATTGAAGCCATTTCTGATGCAGTAAGAAGAAGTCGTTCGGGTTTACAAGATGCTAAAAAACCAATTGGTTCGTTTATTTTTTTAGGTACCACGGGTGTTGGTAAAACCGAATTAGCTAAGGCATTAGCAGATTATTTATTTAATAACGAAAACGCTATGACTCGTATTGATATGAGTGAGTATCAAGAACGCCATTCTGTAAGTCGTTTAATAGGTGCACCTCCAGGCTATGTTGGATTTGATGAGGGAGGTCAACTAACCGAAGCTGTGCGTCGCCGACCATATAGTGTTATATTATTAGATGAAATAGAAAAAGCACATCCCGATGTTTTCAATATTTTACTTCAAGTATTAGATGATGGAAGATTAACGGATAACAAAGGTAGAACAGTGAATTTTAAAAACACCATTATTATTATGACAAGTAATATTGGTTCGCATCTCATACAAGAAAACTTTGATGCCATGAATGAAGGCAACAAAGAACAAACATTATCTAAAACTAAAAACGAAGTATTTGAATTATTAAAGAAAACCATCCGTCCTGAGTTTTTAAACCGAATAGATGAAATCATTATGTTTGAACCTTTATCTCGTGAAGATGTAACTGAAATAGTTCGATTACAATTTATGAGTATTGCTAAACGATTAGAAGAACAGCACATTAAAATAAGTGCTACCGAGGAAGCAATTGATTGGTTAGCTCAATTAGGTTACGACCCACATTTTGGTGCCCGTCCAGTAAAACGTACCTTACAAAAACAAATACTGAATGAGTTATCTAAACAAATACTTGCGGATAAGGTTAATAAGGATAAAGAAATAATTGTAGATATGTTTGAAAATCAAATTGTGTTTAGAAACTAAAGATTTTTTGCTTTGATAAGATAGGCTGACTTAAGTTAAATCAGCCTATTTTTCTGACTAAAAACAACTTGCTACAATTTATAGCAAGCTATCGTTTGTATTTATAGTAATTTTGTAACAAGATTTTGTTAATAATTATACCCATGAATACAGTACAACTTAATTCAACACAAGGAGTGGCACAGTTATCACTGTTTCCATCAAGCAATGCAAGTACTCAAGAAAGTAATCAACTTAATACTGTGTATCAGTATTTTTTTGTAATTAATCTACCCCCTACTCTTTCACAGTCAATTAAACAACTAAAGCTAAGGTTACATAAATTAATAGGATTAAGTGATTATAACGTATTTGCTACGCCCAATATTACGTTAATGTCGTTTCATACTATGCGTCCCGTAAATCAAAATTTTATAACGGCGGTTCAGCAATTACTTGATAGAATTACCAATTTCGAAATACAAATAGATGGCTTTGCTCATTTTGAACATGGTTGTGTGTCAAATACACTTTATGCTCACGTTCAAAAAACAGATTCCTTAAATCAGCTTTACCACGAATTGCACCAGTTATTAGGATTAAAAGTGCGTACATTTATTCCACATCTTACCATTGCACGCACCATACCTCGACATAAATTTGATAAAATAGCCTCGCTTTTCAAAAACAGAAGTATAAAAGATCAGTTTAACTGTTATCAAATTAGTATTTTACAACGCACCATCGAGTTTGGTACAGCTAGTAAATTTAGTGTACTTAAAGAATTTGATTTAAAACATTCTTTGAAATTTGCTGCTTAGTAACCATCTAAACAAAAACTTAAAACTTAACGTGATACACATCCATTTCATTGCGAGGAATGTTAAAAACTTCAAACCCACCAGCTTGAGGGATTTCTTCTACCAAATCAAATGATTGACAAGATTTGCTTAATCCGGCAAAAATCAAAGTAAATCCTTTGCCATCATTTAATGTCCATTGAGGTGCAAATGAAATATTAAAAGCTGTAATTAAACGTACTTTTTTATTTGTACCATGTTCAATTAAAAAAGTGCTTGGCCAAATACGATAGGCGCTATCATCGGCGGCAGGGCACATGCAATGCACAATGGTTTGTCGTTCTTCACTTTCTAAAGTTTTTACCTCTGCTTCAGATATAATTTCGGTTTCCATAATGAAAGTTCAAAATTAAAAAAAATTCTTTATCAACTCTACTATATACTTCAGTCATATTCGTCAACTATTAAATTTTCTACCCTTTGCAACGGGTTTAGCCTGTAATGGGTTTTCAGGCCAAGCATGTTTTGGGTAACGGCGTTGTAATTCTTTTCGAACTTCAAAATAAGTATGGTTCCAAAAACTATCCAAATCATTAGTAACTTGTACAGGTTTGTACCCTGGTGATAATAAATGTAAAAGCGTTTTTATTTTTCCATTATTAAGTAAAGGTGTATGTAACCAACCAAACACCTCTTGTAATCTTACAGCAATTACAGGACTTTCTCCATTAAAAAAATACGTAATTCTAATTTTTGAACCGCTAGGCACTTCTATCTTTTCTGGAACCAACTGTTCAAGCTGTTGTTGTTGTTCCCAAGATAAAACATGCAAAAGACATGCCGATAAATCTATTTTCTTTAAATCTTCAGAATACTTTATATCGTTTAAAAATGGTGCTAACCACTCGTAAGCGTTTTTAATTAAAGCATCTAACTCAACATTTGGAAAAGTGTCATCTTTATTCCAAATTTTTAGGCTATTAATTCGGTTTTGTAACTGATAAAATGCTTCATTAAAATGAAGCAAAGTATCAGCCTCTGTTTGAATAGCTTTAATAATTACATCTACATTTTTTGATTTATCAGGATTTTGTAAAGGTTTCGATTGAAGAACGATATTTCCTATTTTCAACTCATTGGCACATATTAAGCCACCTTTATGTGTATCCCAGTATATTGTTTCTGTTTCTTTAACTAAATGAATTAAGTCTTTAGGGTTAAGCGGCGCAGCTAAAAATATTTTACCTATTCCATCTCGTAAACTCATATTTGCTACAGCCAGCCACGATTCGTGAGCTAAGCTATCTTGATGACCTATTGCCGCTATCTTTCCATTAGAGAGTTGAAATTGAGCGTTATTCCCTGGTTTTGCCGATGCAATTCTTTCAGGGAAAGCATAAGCCAAAAGTAAACCTGTATCATAAGCATCTACTACAGCATTATTTTCTGGTATGTTTAAAAGTTTCCGAAAACTATCAGCGTTTTTATCAACCCGTTTTAATTTATTATTAAATGTGTTTTGAACTCTAGCCCTTCTCAATGTTTCAATTCTTAAATTCAAATCAGCACCTGCATCTTTTGATAAAAAATCTCGCTCTTCTAAAATACCAGCAATGTCACAAGCTAATTGTTTTAATAAAGTAGTATCAGCCATTAATAACATGTGTGCAATTCGAGGATGACAGGCTAATTGATGAATTTGCTTCCCATGTTCAGTTAATTTAAAATTCTCTAAGGCTGAAATTTGATGCAAGGTTTCATAGGCTTGTTGAACAGCAGATTTTGGTGGTGGTGATAGCCAACAAAATGAGTTTACATCATGGGCACCCCATTTACTTAACTCTAAAATTAAGCTACACAAATCGGCATCCATAATTTCAGGAATACGCTGCTCGGCTAATCGTTCATGAGTTGCTAATGACCACATTCTGTAACAAACACCTGGAGCTAATCTTCCAGCGCGACCCGCTCTTTGATCGGCTGCATCTTTTGAAATTCTTACTGTTTCAAGTTTTGATAAACCCGATGCAATATCAAATCTTGAACGACGTGTAAAACCAGTATCAATCACTACTCTCACACCTTCAATGGTTAATGAGGTTTCGGCAATTGATGTAGCTAGAACTACTTTACGTTTTCCGAATTTACTTGGAACTAAAGCGACATATTGTTCTTTATAAGGTAAAATGCCATATAAAGGGTGAATGCTTATATTAGGAATTTGAGATTGTAAAATGGATTCGCATTTTTTAATTTCCGATTCACCAGGCAGAAAAACCAACACATCACCTTGTTGTTCATGTATGGCTCGTGAAACCATCTGAGCGGCTAACTCAGGAAGCAGAAATTCATCCGCATCGTTTGAATAAATTAGTTCAACAGGATGTTGCTTGCCTTTGCTTTCTATAACTGGAGCTGAAAGTTTTTGTTGTAGTTGAGGCACATTTAAAGTAGCCGACATGATCACAATTCTTAAATCAGGTCTTAAAATTTGTTGAGACTCAATACACAAAGCTAAAGCTAAGTCGCCTTGTAAATTTCTTTCATGAAACTCGTCGAACAATACTACACTTACTTGCTCTAAAGCATTATCATGTTGCAACATGCGAGTTAAAATACCTTCGGTAACTACTTCAATTTTTGTATCTGCGCTTACACAAGTTTCCATTCTCACTCTATAACCAACTGTTTTCCCAACATCCTCACCCAATAAATCAGCCATACGCTTAGCAATAGACTTAGCAGCTAAGCGTCGAGGCTCAAGCATGATGATTTTTTTACTGTTTAAAAATGATTGATTTAATAGTGCTAACGGTAGAATTGTACTTTTTCCTGCACCTGGAGGCGCAACAACAATCAGTGTTTGATGAGTTTGTAGTGTTTTTATAAACTCCGGAATAATCTCGGTAACAGGAAGTTGTATATGTGAATAATCAAACAAATTAATAAAAATAAAAAAGCCTCTCATTTCTGAGAGGCTTTGTACCCCAGACGGGACTTGAACCCGTACAGCGTTGCCGCCACAGGATTTTAAGTCCTGCGTGTCTACCAATTCCACCACCGGGGCGTAACAGTTAAACTGTTGAGCGAAAGACGGGTCTCGAACCCGCGACCTTAACCTTGGCAAGGTTACGCTCTACCAACTGAGCTACTTTCGCCTGTAATTATCTAAAAGAACAACCAATTTTTCAATCGGGAGTGCAAAGATATAGGTTTTTTTACTTTTGCAAAATTTTTTTGAAAAAATTTAATCCTTAATTACATAACTGGATGTATAAAATATGCACAGCCATTATATTGCATAACCTATGCACAAAATTACTCTCTAAAAAGACTAATACCGTATTAGGTTTCTTATAGGTAATTAAACAAAGTTACTCAATAAAAGCTTTAGATTCCAATACTATTCCTTTCCAGTAATCATTTTCTTAATTTCATGTAATTTCATTAAAGCCTCTACGGGAGTAAGCGTATTGATTTCTGTACCTAAAATTTCTTCGCGTATATGTTGTAATATTGGATCGTCTAACTGAAAAATGCTTAATTGAAAATCATCTTGCTTTGCAATTTTAGAAGGTTTTGATTTAAGTGCAAATTGCTCAATAGTATTGCCTTCAGTTTCTGCTAGTTCTAGTTCATGTTCTCTCTCTAGTTTTTTTAAAATATCATTTGCTCTATCTACCACTTGTTTAGGCATACCAGCCATTTTGGCAACATGTATCCCAAAACTATGTTCACTTCCACCTTCCTGTAACTTACGTAAAAAAATAATTTTATTATTAATCTCTTTTACCGATACATTAAAATTCTTAATACGCGGAAAATAAGTAGTCATTTCATTTAACTCGTGATAGTGTGTAGCAAAAAGAGTTTTCGCTCTATTTTTAGATTGAGAATGAATAAACTCAGCAATTGCCCAAGCTATTGAAATACCATCATAAGTAGAGGTTCCACGTCCTATTTCATCAAGTAATATTAAACTTCTATCGCTTAGGTTATTTAAAATGCTAGCTGTTTCATTCATCTCTACCATAAAAGTTGATTCGCCAGACGAGATATTATCACTAGCACCTACACGAGTAAAAATTTTATCTACAATACCTATTTCGGCATTTTTAGCAGGCACATAACAACCAATTTGAGCCATTAATGTTATTAAAGCTACTTGACGTAATAAAGCCGATTTACCACTCATATTAGGCCCTGTAATCATCATGATTTGTTGCGAATCATTATCTAAATAAACGGTATTACTAACATATTCTTCGCCAATAGGTAATTGTTTTTCAATAACTGGATGACGCCCATCTACAATATGAATTGCGTACTCATTACTTAATTGAGGGCGTATATATCGATTTTCACGAGCTAACTTAGTGAAATTTAATAAACAGTCTAAGCGAGCAATTAATGAAGCATTTAATTGGATTGGAATAATAAAGTCTGTCAAATCACGAACTAAGGCCTCAAATAGCGATTGTTCCAAAACCATGATTTTATCTTCTGCGCCTAAAATCTTCTCTTCATACACTTTAAGTTCAGGAGTAATGTATCGTTCTGCATTAGTTAATGTTTGTTTCCTAATCCAATCATTGGGTACTTTATCCTTATGAGCATTAGTAACTTCTAAATAATATCCAAATACATTATTATAGGACACTTTAAGTGAAGAAATACCTGTACGTTCAATTTCACGTTGTTGTATTTGTAATAAATAATCTTTTCCGCTATAAGCAATACTCCTTAATTCATCTAATTCTGAATTTATTCCACTATTAATAACATTACCTTTAGCCACTAAAACAGGTGCTTCTTCGTTCAATTCCTTTTGCAAACGATCACGCATTAAGTTACATGGATTAAGCTGTCCGGCAATTTTTTGAAGAGGATGACTGGCACAAGATGCCAATTGTTGTTTAAAATTTTCGATATACGTTAATGAGCGTTTTAATTGTATCAACTCTCTAGGATTTACCCTACCTGCAGCTACTTTAGAAATTAATCTTTCTAAGTCTCCTATTTCATTAAATTGTTCGCAAAGTTGGTGGTGCAATTCGGTATGCTGATAAAAATATTCAACTATATCTAAACGTTCATTTATTACTTCCAATTGTTTGAGTGGGAGTGCTAACCATCGTTTTAAAAGACGCGATCCCATTGGTGTAACTGTGTCATCTAAAACATCAATTAAACATTTACCATTTTCATGGCTCGTTCCAAAAATTTCCAAATTACGAATAGTGAATCTATCTAACCAAACATATTGATCTTCTTCGATCCTACTTACTGATGTGATATGTTGTAATTTATCATGTTTGGTTTCGCTTAAATAATGTAAAATAGCGCCACAACTCATAATAGCAAGTTGTAGATGTTCCACTCCAAAACCTTTTAAACTATTTGTACCAAACTGTTTAATAAGAGCTTCATATCCAAAATCTTTAGTAAAAGCCCAATCGTCTATCCCAAAAATATAAAAACGTTCACCAATTAAATTGATTAATTGCTGGCGTTTGTTTTTCTCAAATAAAATTTCATTGGGTTTAAAGCTTTGAATTAATTTTTCAATATAAGTTAAAGTACCCTCTGCAACTAAAAACTCACCTGTAGAAACATCTAGGAAAGAAATTCCAGCATGTTCGTTATCAAGATAAATACTTGCTAAGAAATTATTTGTCTTATGTTCTAAAATTTTATCATTAAAACTCACACCAGGCGTTACCAACTCAGTAACACCACGCTTCACAATCCCTTTAACCATCTTAGGATCTTCCAACTGATCGCAAATAGCCACTCTATATCCTGCTCTTACTAATTTTGGCAAATAAGTATCAATACTATGGTGTGGAAATCCAGCTAACTCAATGTGTGATGCCGATCCATTTGCTCGCTTTGTAAGTGTAATTCCTAATACTTGTGCCGTTTTTATGGCATCTGCTCCAAATGTTTCATAAAAATCACCCACTCTAAACAATAATATAGCATCAGGATATTTTGATTTTACCTCATTATATTGCTTCATTAAGGGTGTTTCCTTGGTATCTACTGATTTTGCCATTCCTTAAAAATACAGAATAAGTAAAGTGCAGATTGAATTAATTTTTAACAGAATGAGTAAAATTGTTAATATAAAAAAAGAGGCTCCTCGCCTCTTTTTATCGTATTTATTTATAGAAATTAACTACTAATCATTTACTTCAAGTACGTTATCTTCTGTAGAATTTGCAGCTCTAGAATTTGCTTTCGCTGCTCTTTGTTCCTTAGCTTTAGCTTTTACTTTCTCTAGTTGTTCAGGAGTTAAAATTGCTTTCACACTCTTTCGGTAATCTGCCTGTGCCGCTTCTACCTCTTTGTGCATGATTTCCTTATTTTCAGCTTGCCCTTTATATTTTTGTCTGATGTCATGTACTTTAGATATACGAGCTAAGGCTAATTCCTTCACTTTCGATTTTTGTTCCTCAGATAATGAAGCAATTTCGTTTAATCTATCAACATTCTTTTGTGCTCTTTGTTCTGGGGTTAATTTTTCTTTAGCTGGTTGTTGAGTAGGTGTTGCTTGAGCTTTAGTTGCTACTTGTGCATTTAGTGCAGTTGTAACTGCAAATAAACATACAGCTAATACAATTATTTTTTTCATGTGGTTATTTTTTTAAAGTTAATATAAATATAAGGTCAATTATTATACAATTTATCAAGTTGAATTGTTAAATTTACTGAAAACTAATTAAGTTCAACTGAAAGTCCTTTTTCTAAAAGTGCTTCACAAATTGGTTTCAGTTTCATAAAATCACCCTTTTTAATAGAGCATTTTCCATTAAAATGCACAATATGAGCACATTGCTCAGCTTGAATCACATCATGATGACAATAACGAACCAGGCATTCTATTACCCATTCAAATGTATTCACATCGTCATTAAATAAAACTAAATGACTTTCTTTATTCTCTTTAGTTAGAACTTTCTCATCTAACAAAACATCAACTTCAGTTGAAAAGGTTGCATTCATACTTTATTATTATATTTATTAATGCTTACAGATTATACATAAGTATAACTTTATTGTTATATAAAGATACAGCTTTTTTTTATCTCGTCAAGTATTGAGAGGCTTCTGCCCCATATAATTTTTTACCGTCTTTAAATACGGTAATAAATGCATCGGTAATACCCAGCGAAACCGCTTCATCTTTTAATGATTTAGCAAACGATGCATTTATAAAATTACCAATGGTGTATATATACAAGCCATTAATTACCGTATTTTTAACTGGCCAAGTTTTAATATTTAAAAATTTAGCGGCAACTTCGTTAGGCACTTGATTTTTATAAGCGCCAATTTGTACTTTAAAAGAAATACCCGATTCATCGGCTTTTACGCCATTATCGGCAGTAGGTTTTGGTCCTTCTGTTACACCGTTATTAAATGCTTGGGTTGACGGATTTGCTGAAGCAGTTGTTATATTGGATGTAGTTGAATTAGATACAGGTTGTGTTGAAGTAACTGGATTTTCCCCAGGGAAAATAATCGGATTTTCAGGTTCTAACTTTAAATTATTATTTTCTGATTGTAGTTTTTGAGCCTCAGTATACGGAACACGTTTTGCATTGTAATATGCAGATACAAAGGCATCTTTCACACCTAAATCAACTACCTTGCGTTTATCTTCAATAAGTTTATTAGTTTGATTGTAAATACCTGCAGTGTAACGGTACAATCCATTTGGTAATTTCTCGGTATAAATTGGTTTTAAATTAAATAATTGGGAACGCGTAACTTGTTTAGAATAAACACCAATTTGAACTGTATAAAGTAAGCCATTTATTTGCTCTAATTGTCCACTTACCTCAACAGGTTGTGTTTCTGTTGGCGTAGAAGTTGTGAGATTAGTTGTTGTACTTGAAATGGTATTCCTAGGAATATTGGCATCAGCTGTTATACCAGCACTTGTGTTAGTAGTCATCTCTATCACTTGTCCTTTAACTTGTGCTTGAGCTGTTGCTTCACTCAATGTAATACGTTTACCATTATAATAAGCTACCACAAAGGCATCGGAATAACCTAAATTTCTTAAATCATTCTTTACTGCATTAGCACTTGCATACTGTTCAAAATTTCCAGCCATGTATCTTATATAACCATTAGGTGTTGTTTGAGCAATAACTGGATCTAATCCTTTAAATGTATTATTAGGTAATCTTGTTCTAAATGCACCTACTTGAACTTTAAATACTAAACCATCTGGCATCTTTTCATCAATAGGAATGGGTTTACTATCCGAATAAGCATCTGATTTCTTTACCTCTAAACCTTCTACCTTTATAACCTTGGTAGGAGCAGAAGAAGTTGTTGCATTATTTTCATTTGAACTGATTAGATTTGTATTAGATGTCGTAGTATTGGTATTAGTTACAGCTGTATTTGTATTATTCTCGTTTGCTTCGGTTCTATTCGTATCAGTAGTTCCTACTGTATTATTATTAACTACAGAATCGGAATTCACATTTATTTGATTTAGTACATTAATAGACTCTTGGCCGGATTGAACTGCTTGTACTAACAAAGATTTACGACTAGCC
>WBZO01003944.1_pt1 | contig 16571 bp, 17 predicted proteins | sample 5204261 | NCBI WGS metagenome assembly WBZO01 (sample SAMN12412400, study PRJNA552823) | activated sludge metagenome | isolation source: activated sludge from anammox sidestream of wastewater treatment plant... | place: USA: North Carolina | collected 2017-09 | reverse complement strand
CGCGGACGCTACGTCGAGTTCAACCTCGTCTACGACCGCGGCACGCTGTTCGGACTGCAGTCGGGCGGCCGCACCGAGTCGATCCTGATGTCGCTGCCGCCAGTGGTGAAGTGGCGCTACGACTGGAGGCCGGCGCCGGGGACGCCCGAGGCGAGGCTGTACGAGGTGTTTCTCGTGCCGCGGGACTGGGTCTAGCACCCGAGCTTCCGCGCCAGGTCCACGAAGTCCTTCGCGTTGACGTCGAAGCGCGGCTCGAACGCGACATCCTTCTTCGCCGCGTCGCCGAACTCGAGCGGCCGCTGAACGAACGCGGTGCGCAGGCCGGCGCGCGCCGCCCCGTCGAGGTCGTCCTTGTGCGCGGCGACCATCAGCACTTCCTCCGGCGCGAGGCCGAGCAGGCGCGCGGCGCCCTGGTAGGACTCGGGATCGGGCTTGTAGTGCCCGAAGAGCTCCGCGGAGAGCACGCAGTCCCACGGCAGGCCGCCGTGCTTCGCCATGTTGGTGAGCAGCGCGACGTTGCCGTTCGAGAGCGTCGCGATCACGTACTTCTTCTTGAGCCGCTTCAGCCCGGCGACCGCCTCCTTCCACGGCGCGAGCCGGTGCCACGCGCGGTTGAGATGATGCTTCTCCGCCTCGGTCAGCGCGTCCAGCCCGAAGCGCGGCAGCAGGCCGTCGAGGATGAGCCGGTGCAGCCCGTCGATGTTCGTCCACGCGAGCTCGCCGCGGCGTACGCGGTCCATCGCGGGGCGGTAGCCGCCGCGCCAGGCGTCGGCGAACGCCGCCCAGTCGGCCTTGATCCGCTTGCGGCGGCCGAGCCGCTTCCCCTCCTCGATCAGCGAGCCGCGCCAGTCGACGACCGTGCCGAACACGTCGAACGTGAGCGCCTTGATCCCGCGCAGCGATGCTTTCATGCCTTCCTCTTCCCTTCTTCGGGCAGGAACAGCCCGAGCAGATCGTTCAGATAGCGCCTTCCCAGCGCCGTTGGGCGGATGCGCACGTGGTCGCGTTCCAGCAGCCCGCGCGCCTCGGCCCGCGCGAGGGCGCCCCCGGCAACGACGATCGGCAACCCGGTGCGCTCCGCGAACATCGCCACCGGGAAGCCCTCGGCGAGGCGCAGCGCGTTCATCATGAACTCGAACGCCAGGTCCGCGCGCGCGAGCTCGCGCCGCTCGACCACGTGCTCGCCTGCAGCGACGCGCCGCAGGTACTCGGCCGGCGTGCGCGCGCGCACCTCGCGCACGATGCGGTCGGCGAACGAGATCTTGGCGTGCGCGCCGGCGCCGATCCCGAGGTAGTCGCCGAAGCGCCAGTAGTTGAGATTGTGGCGGCACGCCCGGCCCGGCCGCGCGTAGGCCGAGGTCTCGTAATGGTCGTACCCCGCCTCGACCAGCCGGCGTTCCACCATGTCGCCGATCGCCGCGGCCGCGTCCTCGTCGGGGAGCGGCGGCGGCCGGGTGAAGAACGCCGTGTTCGGTTCGAGGGTGAGGTGGTAGAAGGAGAGATGCGGCGCGCGCGCCGCGAGCGCGGCGTCCACGTCGCGCCCGGCCTCGTCGAGCGTCTGGTCCGGCAGCGCGTACATCAGGTCGAGGTTGAAGTTGTCGAAGTGCGCGTGCGCGATCTCGACCGCGCGGAGCGCCTCGCGCCCGTCGTGGATGCGGCCGAGCGCTTTCAGGTGCGCGGGATCGAAGCTCTGGATGCCGATCGAGAGCCGGTTGACGCCGGCCGCGCGGAAATCGCGGAACTTGTCCGCCTCGAAGGTGCCGGGGTTCGCCTCGAGCGTGATCTCGGCGTCGGGGTCGAGCGGCAGGCGCGCGCGGACCGCCGCGAGCAGCCGGTCGATCGCGCGCGCGGAGAAGAGGCTCGGCGTCCCGCCGCCGAGGAAGACGCTGTGCACGCGCCGCCCCCATACCGCGGGCAGCGCCGACTCGAGGTCCGCGATCAGCGCAGCGACGTACTCGTCCTCCGGCAGCGCGCCGCGCACCTCGTGCGAGTTGAAGTCGCAGTACGGGCACTTGCGCACGCACCAGGGCAGATGCACGTAGAGCGCGAGCGGGGGCAGCGACACGAGTCGAAGGCGGTGCCCGACGGCGGGAGCGTTGACGAGGGGGGCGGGCATGAGGCCTTGCGTGCCGGCGGATGATAGGGCAAGGCGCATGATCCGTTCCGGTCCCTTGCACAGCGGGCGGCCGACGCCCTCATCCGGCGCGATCCCGCGGGCCGTCCGCCGAGCACGCGCGCGAGCCGGCTGAAGCGGGCTGCCCGCGCCTGCGAGGCAGGCCTCTCGCAAAGGGGTGTTCGCGCACTCGTAGTAGGTTCGCTGGCATACGGCGACGTGCGGCCGGAGTCAGACCTCGATCTGCTCGTCGTCTCCTATCCGGGGAAGCGGTGGAGCGAGGTGAGCGCGATCGCGGCCGCCGCCGCGCGGCCCTACGGGGTGCCGGTGGACGTCATCTTTGCCGACACCCTGCCACCGTCGGTGCGGGACGCGATGCTGAAGGACGCGCGCCGTGCCAGCCGGCTTTAAAGACCAGCTCGCGATCGTCGCGGAGCTGCTGCGCGAAGTCGCGCGCATGGAGGAGGGCGAGCGGCGCTCCACCGCGCGAACCCGCTCGGGCTACGAGCGGGAGTTGCGGCTCGCAGGCCTCGCCCAGCGCGTCGCACAGGCGTACACGATGATCGAGGGCGTGCTCGCCTACGTCGCCCGGCGCGTCTGCGATGCCGCAGCGCGGACGGCGAACCCCACGCCGCTGAATCGAGCAGCCGCGGGGTTCGCCGTCACCCCCGCTCGCGCAGCGCCGCGAGCAGCCGCCGCAGCGCCTGCCCGCGGTGGCTGAGCGCGTGCTTTTCCTCCGGCGCGAGCTCGGCCGCAGTGCGCCCCAGGTCGGGCAGCAGGAAGTGCGGGTCGTAGCCGAAACCGCCCGACCCGCGCGGCGTCGCGATCACCTCGCCGTCCCAGCGCCCCTCGGCGATCAGCGGCTCCGGGTCGTCGGCGTGGCGCACGAGCACGATCACGCAGTAGTAGTGCGCGCGGCGATCGGGTTGCTCCTGCAGCAGCGCGACCAGCTTCTCGTTGTTGCGCGCGTCGGACGTCGGCTCCCCGGCGAAGCGCGCCGAGTGCACGCCCGGCTCGCCGTCGAGCGCTGCGACGCAGATCCCGGAGTCGTCGGCAAGCGCCGGCAGGCGCGCGCGCCGCGCCGCGTGCCGCGCCTTGGCGAGCGCGTTCTCGACGAACGTCGCGTGCGGCTCCGCGGCCTCGGCGATGCCGAGCTCGCCCTGGGGCACCACGTCGAGATCGAGCGGCGCGAGGAGCTCGCGGAACTCGCGGATCTTGCCCGGGTTGTTGGAGGCAAGGACGAGGCGCTTCACAAGCCGAGCGCGGCGCGCTGCTGGGCGATCAGCGCGCGGATGCCGCGCTCCGCCAGACCGACGAGCGCATCCATCTCCGCGCGCGTGAACGGCGCGCCCTCCGCGGTTCCCTGCAGCTCGACGAATCCGCCCGCGCCGGTCATCACCACGTTCATGTCGGTGTCGCACGCGGAGTCTTCCGCGTAGTCGAGGTCGAGCACGGGCTCGCCCCGGTAGACCCCGACCGACACGGCGGCGACGAAATCGCGCAGCGGCGCGCCGGTCACGAGCCCCGCGGCACGCAGCTTCTCGACCGCGTCGTGGACCGCCACGAACGCGCCGGTGATGCTCGCGGTGCGCGTGCCCCCGTCGGCCTGGAGCACGTCGCAGTCCACCTGGATCGTGCGCGGCCCGAGCGCCGCGAGGTCGCTCACCGCCCGCAATGACCGCCCGATCAGGCGCTGGATCTCGAGCGTGCGGCCGGACTGCCTCCCGCGCGAGGCCTCGCGATCGGTGCGGGTGTTGGTCGCGCGCGGCAGCATGCCGTACTCGGCGGTGACCCAGCCGCGTCCCTTGTCCTTCAGGAACGGCGGCACGCGCTCCTCGACGCTCGCGGTGCAGAGGACGCGCGTGTCGCCGAACTCGACCAGCACCGAGCCTTCGGCGTGCTTGGTGTAGCCGCGGACGATGCGAACCGGGCGCAGCGCATCGCGTGCGCGACCGCTCGGCCGCGCCCATCCTTCCACCGCCATGCGCGCCCCTTCCCTACTTGGAGTGCTTCTGGATCGCGTTGCGGATCTCGTCGATCGCGCGCTCGATCTCGTCGTCGGTGAGGTAGCCGCCGGAGGCCGGCGGCGTGGACTTGCCGAACTGCTCCACCGTCGTCTTGACGTCGGTCGGGTCCATGCTGACGGTCGAGATCCCCGCGGTGTCGGCGGTGCCCGCCTCGTCGAACCAGGTCATCGCGACGACCGAGGCGTTGTCGCCTTCCTTGCCGGCGCGCACCTCGGCCATGTCGAGCAGCTTCGGCACCGCCTGCATCACGTCGGCGCGCAGCAGTTCCTCGCAGATGTGCCGGCTGGTGAGCGGCCCCCACAGGCCGTCGGTGGCGAGCAGGATCACGTCGCCGTGGCGCAGCGCGACGCGCCGCGAGAGGTCCACCTTCGGCGGCCCCATCTGGCCGAGGCAGTTGAAGATCTTGTTGCGGTCGGGGTGCGCGGCAACCGCCTCCTCGCGCACCCGCCCGGCGTCCACCAGGATCTGCACGCGCGAGTGATCCTTCGTCTGGCCCTCGATGCGGCCGTTGCGGACGAGGTACAGGCGCGAGTCGCCCACGTGCGCCCAGTGCGCGAGCCCGTCCTGCACGACGCATACGACGCAGGTCGTGCGCGGCGTCTCGAGCAGGCTGCGCACGTTCGCATAGTCGACGATCGCGTGGTGCGCGTTGGTGATCGACTCGAGCAGGAACCTGAGCGGGTCGGCGAGCCGCGGCTGGGCGTTGCGCTGGAACGCCTCGGAGATGAACTGGCTCGCGATCTGCGCCGCGACCTCGCCGTGCAGGTGCCCGCCCATGCCGTCCGCGATCACCATGCACAGGGCGTCGCGGCTGTAGCAGTAGGCCACGCGGTCCTGGTTGGACTTGCGCGGACCCTGGCGGCTCTCCTGGTAGATCGAGAACTTCATCGCGGCCCGCCCCGGGGTCTGCCCCCTGTACCGGTCACCTGCGCGCGAGCCGGCCGAGCGCGCCGCGCAGGTTGGTCACGAACGTGCGCCGGCTCGGCCCCTCCGGGTCCTTCTCGCGCAGCAGCACCTTCTGCAGCGCCATGACGCTCTGCGGGCGCTTGGAATGGTCGAGCTGCAGACACCAGTCGATCGTCTCCAGCAGCTGGTCGGAGTACTTGTCGGCGAAGATCTTGGTCGCCGAGACGTAGCGGTCCTTCTCGACGCGCATGTCCGCCGCCTGCGGCGCGGCGCCCGCCAGGCAGGCGAACATGCTCGCGCCGACCGAGTAGATGTCGCTCCAGGGGCCGAGGAGCTCGCGCCGCTGGTAGTGCTCCGGGGAGGCGAACCCGGGCGTGTACATCGGGTTCAGCTTGAAGCCCTCGGCGGTGAGCGTCTGCCGCGCCGCCCCGAAGTCGATCAGCACCGGCGTGATGTCGTTGCGAATGTAGATGTTGGCCGGCTTGATGTCCAGGTGCAGCAGCTTGTTGGCGTGCACCTCGCGCAGGCCGTTGAGGAGCAGCGTGAAGACGCGGCGGATGAAGTTCTCCTTCATCGCCCCGCGGCGCGCCTGGATGTGCTCCTGCAGCGTGCGCCCGCGCTCGTAGCGCATCACCAGGTAGACGGTCTCGTTCGCGCGGAAGAAATTAAGCACCCGCACCACGTTCGGGTGCGAGAGCTTGGCGAGGGCGCGGCCCTCCTCGAAGAAGCACTTCATCCCGTAGCGGAACGTGGCGAGGTTCTCGTCGGCGATCGACGGCAGCACGTCGCCGTCGCGGCGCAGCGCGAGCGAGGACGGCAGGTACTCCTTGATCGCGACCGGCTGGTCGGTGTCGTCGTGCGCGAGGTAGACGATCGAGAACCCGCCCGCGGACAGCACCTTCGTCACGCGGTAGGTCTGGAGCTGGTAGCCCTCGGGCAGCGGAATGTTCGCTTGCTGCGGCATGGCGCAGAAGGAGAAGAAGGGCCTTTGTTAAGATAGCGAGGGAGCGCCGCAGAGCCTTGCCGATTCTCTGTGTTTGCCTCCCCGATGTAAAGCGGCCGCACCCGCTCTCGTCGCCGCGTTCCGGCAGTTTTGCCGGATGTGCGGCGCACGGCACGCGACCGGGCGCCCGCGAAACGGAAGGGATCGATGGTCTCCAGCATGACCGGCTATGCCACCGTCACGCGCGAGCTCGCGCAGGGCACGCTCGCGCTCGAGCTGCGCAGCGTGAACGGGCGGTTTCTGGACGTGCAGTTCCGGATGGCCGAGGAGCTGCGGGCGGTGGAGCCCGTGCTGCGCGAGCTCGTGACCGGCGCGGTCGCCCGCGGCAAGGTCGACTGCCGGATCAACCTCGCCGCGGCGCCGCTCGCGCGCGGCGACGTGGAGCTCGGCGCGGAGGTCCTGGCGCGACTCGCCCGGCTGTCGCAGGCCGTCCGCGCCGCCATCCCGGACGCGCAGCCGCTGCGCGTGAGCGACGTGCTGCACTGGCCCGGCGTCCTGGGCGACGAGACCGCGGGCGCCGAGGCGCTGCGCAGCGCGGCGCTCGATGCGATGCGCGCCGCGCTCGACGAGCTCGCGGCGGCGCGCGCGCGCGAGGGCGAGCGCCTCGCGGCGATGATCCGCGAGCGGGTGACGCGCATCCGCGCGCGGCTCGGCGAGCTCGCGCCGCTCGTCCCGCAGGCGATCGCCGCCTACGAGGAGAAGCTCGCGGCGAAGCTGCGCGAAGCGCTCGGCGCGGGCGACGAGGACCGCATCCGCCAGGAGATCGCGGTGTTCGGCGTGCGCATCGACGTGGCCGAGGAGCTCTCGCGCCTCGCCTCCCACCTCGACGAGGTCGAGCGCGTGCTCGCCGCCGGCGGCGCGGTCGGCAAGCGGCTCGACTTCCTGATGCAGGAGCTCAACCGCGAGGCGAACACGCTCGGATCGAAGTCGGTGTCGCGCGAGCTGTCGGCCGCGGCGCTCGAGTTCAAGCTCGCGATCGAGCAGATGCGCGAGCAGGTGCAGAACCTCGAATGACCGGCTGCCTCTTCATCGTCGCCGCGCCCTCCGGGGCGGGCAAGAGCTCGCTCGTCAACGCGGTGCTCGCGCAGGATCGGCAGCTGCGGCTGTCGATCTCGTACACGACCCGCGCGCCGCGCCCCGGCGAGGCGGACGGCCGCGAGTACCACTTCGTCGACCGCGACGCCTTTCTCGCGCTGGCGGCGGCCGGGGAGTTCCTCGAGAGCGCCGAGGTGCACGGCAACTACTACGCCACGTCGCAGCGGCAGATCGAGGCCATCCGGGCGGGCGGGCACGACGCGGTGCTCGAGATCGACTGGCAGGGCGCGCAGCAGGTCCGCCGCGCCTTTCCCGACGCGATCGGCATCTTCATCCTGCCGCCGTCGCTCGCCGCGCTCCGGGAGCGGCTGGTCGCGCGCCGCCAGGACACCGAGGCGGTGATCCAGCGCCGTCTCGCCGCCGCCGAGGAAGAGATGAGCCACGCCGCGGAGTTCGATTATGCTATAATAAACAATGACTTCGAAGACGCTCGCGACGATCTGGCCGCGATCATCCGGGCGGCGCGGCTGACGCTGGCGCGGCAGGGCGCGCGGCATCCCGAGTTATTCCGCTCGCATAGGACATAATCGCGCAATCGAACGAGGAAACAGGGAAGGGTCGGGACCTTTCCCCGCCCAACCAGGCCCCCCGTGCACATCCCCCAGACCAGAGATACCTAGACAATATGGCCCGCATCACCGTCGACGACTGCCTCAAGCGCATCCCCAACCGCTTCCAGCTCACCCTGGCCGCCACCTATCGCGCGCGCCAGCTCGCCCAGGGCGGCACGCCGCTCCTCGAGAGCGTGCGCGACAAGCCCACCGTCCTCGCGCTGCGCGAGGTCGCGGCAGGAAAGGTCGGCGTGGAGATGCTGAACCGCGTTCACCAGAACTGACCGGACCCTTTGCCGCGCCGCGACCGTGACCTGATCGAAACGAAACCAGTCCCGGCGCGCGCGGGCGGTCCGGGGGCGGCGGCATGACGGCCGCGGTCGCCTCCCTCGAAGGACTGAAGCAGAGCGTCGCGGCGTACCTCAAGCCCGGCGACCTGTCGCGCCTGGAGGAGGCCTACCGCTTCAGCGACGCCGCCCACCAGGGCCAGTACCGCAAGTCCGGCGAGCCGTACATCTCGCACCCGGTCGCGGTGGCCGAGATCCTGTCCGAGTGGCAGCTCGACGCGCAGACGCTCGTCGCCGCGCTGCTGCACGACGTCCTCGAGGACACCACCGTCTCGAAGGAGGACATCAGCGCGCGCTTCGGCAAGCCGGTGTCCGAGCTCGTCGACGGGGTCTCCAAGCTCGACCGCATCGAGTTCCAGAACGCGCAGGACGCGCAGGCTGAGAACTTCCGCAAGATGCTGCTCGCGATGGCGCGCGACGTGCGCGTCATCCTGATCAAGCTCGCCGACCGCCTGCACAACATGCGCACGCTGGACGCGGTGGGCATGCACAAGCGCCACCGCGTCGCGCGCGAGACGATCGAGATCTACGCGCCGATCGCCAACCGCCTGGGTCTGGACGGGCTGTACCGCGAGCTGCTGGAGCTCGCGTTCCGCCACCTCCACCCGCTGCGCTTCCGGGTGCTGGCGAAGGCGGTGAAGTCCGCGCGCGGCAACCGCCGCGAGGTGGTGAACAAGATCCTCGAGGGCATCCGCGCGCGGCTGAAGGAGGCCGGCATCGAGGCCACGGTGAGCGGGCGCGAGAAGCACATCTTCTCCATCTACAAGAAGATGGTCGAGAAGCACCTGTCGTTCTCGGAGGTGCTCGACATCTACGGCTTCCGCGTGATCGTGAAGGACGTGCCCGCCTGCTACCTCGCGCTCGGCGCGCTGCACAGCCTGTACAAGCCGGTGCCCGGGAAGTTCAAGGACTACATCGCGATCCCGAAGGCGAACGGCTACCAGTCGCTGCACACCGCGCTCATCGGGCCGCACGGCATCCCGGTCGAGGTGCAGATCCGCACGCGCGAGATGAACCGCGTCGCCGAGACCGGCGTCGCGTCGCACTGGCTGTACAAGGAGGACGACCCGGCGACGCTGTCCGAGGTGCAGAGCCGCACGCACAAGTGGCTGCAGTCGCTGATCGAGATCCAGAACGCGAGCGGGGACTCGACCGAGTTCCTCGAGCACGTCAAGGTCGACCTCTTCCCCGACGAGGTGTACGTGTTCACGCCGCAGGGCAAGATCATGTCGCTGCCGCGCGGCGCGACCCCGGTCGACTTCGCGTATGCGGTGCACACCGACATCGGCAACCGGTGCGTGGCGGCGAAGGTGAACTACGAGCTCGTGCCGCTGCGCACCGAGCTGCGCAACGGCGACCGCGTCGAGATCGTCACCGCCGCGCACGCGCACCCGAACCCGGCGTGGCTCTCGTACGTGAAGACCGGCAAGGCGCGCTCGCAGATCCGCCACTTCCTGAAGACGATGCAGTTCGAGGAGTCGACCGCGCTCGGCGAGCGGCTGCTCGGCCAGGCGCTGCGCCACCTCGATGCCGACACCCTGAACATCACCTCGGAGCGCTGGGAGAAGCTGGTGCGCGAGTCGGGGGCGAAATCGCGCGAGGAGATCCTGGCCGACATCGGGCTCGGGAAGCGGCTCGCGGCGATCGTCGCGCGGCAGCTGCTCGCGCTCGCCGACCACGCGCCGGCCGAGGGCAAGGCGGCCGGCTCGATCGTGATCCGCGGCTCCGAGGGCATGGCGGTGCAGTTCGCCAAGTGCTGCCGGCCGATCCCCGGCGACCCGATCATCGGCTTCATCAAGAAGGGCCAGGGGCTGATGATCCACACGCACGACTGCCCGACCGCGCTCAAGGCCCGCTCCGATCCCGACAAGTGGATCGAGGTCGACTGGGCGAGCGAGACCGAGCGCACGTTCGGGGTCGGCATCCGCGTCGTCGCGGCCAACCAGCGCGGCGTGCTGGCCAAGGTCGCCGCCTCGATCGCCGACGCGGGCTCGAACATCGACAACGTGAGCATGGACGACGAGCAGGGCGTCTACACCGCCATGTACTTCACGATCGAGGTGCGCAACCGCCTGCACCTCGCGCGGCTGATGAAGACGCTGCGCCGCATTCCGGAGGTGATCCGGATCACGCGGCTCAAGGACCAGACCGGACGCTGAAGACCCCGGGCGCCCGGACGCCCGTGGTCCGCCGACCGCCGGCGCCGCCGCACCGGAGCGTTGACTGGCGCGGCCGAACGGCCGATCATTTCAGGCCTCATCTATTCAGACCTGAATATTTCCCATGACGCAGCTCGCAGGGCAGCACGCGCTGGTGACCGGAGGCGGGCGCGGCATCGGCGCTGCGATTGCGCGGGCGCTCGCGCGCGAGGGCGCGACCGTCTCGGTGCTCGGCCGCGACGCCGCGCGCCTGGCGACCCAGGTCGAGGCGCTCGGCGGCGCCGCGCGGGCGCAGGCGGTCGGCGTGGACGTGACCGACGAGGCGTCGGTGCGCAGCGCCTTCGCCGCGGTGCGCGAACGCTTCGGGCGCATCGACATTCTCGTGAACAACGCGGGCCAGGCCGAGAGCGCGCCGCTCGCGCGCACCGACCTCGCCCTGTGGCAGCGCATGCTGGCGGTGAACCTCACCGGCGTGTTCCTCTGCACGCGCGAGGCGCTCGGCGAGATGGTCAAGCGCGGGAGCGGGCGGATCGTGAACGTCGCCAGCACCGCGGGGCTGGTCGGCTATGCGTACGTCCCCGCCTACTGCGCCGCGAAGCACGGCGTGATCGGCCTCACCCGCTCGGCGGCCCTCGAGACCGCGAAGAGCGGCGTGACGGTGAACGCCGTCTGCCCGGGTTACACGGAAACCGACCTCGTCCACGACGCGATCAGGAACATCGTGACGAAGACGGGCAAGACGGAAGCCGAGGCGCGCGCGGCGCTCGTCGCGCGCAATCCCCAGGGCCGCATGATCCAGCCCGACGAGGTGGCCGCCGCGGTGGTGTGGCTGTGCCTGCCCGCCTCCGCGTCGGTCACCGGTCAGGCGCTCGCGCTCGCGGGCGGAGAGGTGATGTGACCCGCCGCCCGCCCGCCGCGGGGCCCGGTGGCGAAGGCGCCGGATGAACGACGCCGTCGCGATCCCGGTGGACCGCGAGTCCCAGGCCTCGCGCGGCGACCACGAGGCGCTGCGCCTGTGGCTGCGCCTGCTCACCTGCACCAGCCTGATGGAGGCCTCGGTGCGCGCGGAGCTGCGGCGCGACTTCGACTGCACGCTGCCGCGCTTCGACCTGATGGCGCAGCTCGAGCGCCACCCGGAAGGGTTGCGCATGGGCGAGCTCTCGCGCCGGCTCATGGTGACCGGCGGCAACGTCACCGGGATCACCGACCAGCTCGTGCGCGAGGGACTCGTCACGCGCGCGGCGCCGCCGGACGACCGCCGCGCGTTCGTCGTGCGCCTCACGCCGGCCGGGCGCAGGCAGTTCGAGCGCATGGCGGAGTCGCACGAGGCCTGGGTGGTGAGGCTCGTCGGCGGGCTGGCCGCGCCCGAGCGCCGGCAGCTCTTCGAGCTGCTCGGCCGGCTGAAGCGCAGCGTGAACCGCGCGCGCAGCCATTGACATCGACGGAGGGAGAGGTCAGGTGAGCGACAGGAGCTATCTCGACTGGCCGTTCTTCGACGACTCGCACCGCGCGCTCGCGCGCGACCTCGACGCCTGGGCGAGCGAGCGCCTCGCCGGCGGCCACGGACACGTGGACACCGACCGCGCCTGCCACGACCTCGTGGCGCTGCTCGGGGAGGCGGGCTGGCTCGAGTACTGCGTGCCGAAGGCCTTCGGCGGCCGGCACGAGCGGATCGATTCGCGCAGCCTGTGCATCGCGCGCGAGACGCTCGCGCGCCACGCCGGCCTCGCGGACTTCGCGTTCGCGATGCAGGGGCTCGGCTCCGGCTCGATCTCGATCGCCGGGTCGGACGAGGTGCGCGCGCGCTACCTCCCGCGCGTCGCCCAGGGCGAGGCGATCGCCGCCTTCGCGCTGTCGGAGCGCGAGGCGGGTTCGGACGTGGCCGCGATGCAGACCCGCGCGCGCGCCGAGGGCGACACGGTGATCCTCGACGGCACCAAGACCTGGATCTCGAACGGCGGCATGGCCGACTTCTACTGCGTGTTCGCGCGCGAGATGGACGCGCCGCTCACTGCGAGCGGGGGACAGAGCGCGCGCGGCATCAGCGCCTTCGTAGTCGACGCGGACACCCCCGGCCTGAGCATCGCCGGCCGCATCGACGTGATCGCGCCGCACCCGCTCGCGTCGCTCGCGTTCGAGAACTGCCGGGTCCCGGCGGCGAACCGCCTCGGCGCGCCGGGCGAGGGATTCAAGGTGGCGATGCAGACGCTCGACATCTTCCGCGCCTCGGTGGCGGCGGCCGCCCTCGGCTTCGCGCGCCGCGCCCTGGACGAGTCGATCGCGCGCGCGACCTCGCGCAGGATGTTCGGCCAGACGCTCGCCGACTTCCAGCTCACGCAGGCGGCGATCGCCGACATGGCGACCGGCATCGACACCGGCGCGCTCCTCACCTACCGCGCGGCCTGGCTGCGCGACGTGAAGCAGGCGCGCACCACGCGCGAGGCGGCGATGGCGAAGATGGTGTCCACCGAGACCGCGCAGGCGGTCATCGACCGCGCGGTGCAGATCTTCGGCGGCCTCGGCGTGGTGTCCGGACAGGCGGTGGAGACGCTCTATCGCGAGATCCGCAGCCTGCGCATCTACGAGGGCGCGACCGAGGTGCAGAAGCTGATCATCGCGCGCGAGACGCTGAGGGGTTGAACCATGGCGCACACGGCCCACGTCGACACCTTCGCGCGCGACAACCTCCCGCCGCCGGCGGAGATGCCCGAACTCCTGTTCGACCGGCCCGAGTTCCGCTACCCCGCGCGGCTGAACTGCGCCGCGGAGCTCCTCGACCGCATGGTCGCGGCCGGGCACGGCGAGCGGCCGGTCATCCACACGATGATCGACGGCAGGAAGTACTCCTGCAGCTACCGCCAGCTCCTCGCGCGCGCGAACCAGATCGCGCACGTGCTCGTGCACGACCTCGGGCTCGTGCCCGGCAACCGCGTCCTCCTGCGCGGGCCGAACAACCCCATGATGGCCGCGTGCTGGTTCGGCGTGATCAAGGCCGGGTGCATCGCGGTGGCGACGATGCCGCTCCTGCGCGCGAAGGAGCTGAAGCAGATCATCGACAAGGCCCGGGTCGGGGCGGCGCTTTGCGACGTGCGGCTGCGCGACGAGCTGTCGCTCGCGCAGGCGCAGTGCCGCGACCTCAAGCAGGTGCTGTGGTTCAACGGGGAGGGGACCGGCTCGGTCGAGGCGCTGCTCGAGGGCAAGCCCGCGCAGTTCGCCAACGTCGACACCGCGGCCGACGACGTGGCGCTGATCGCGTTCACCTCCGGCACGACCGGCCAGCCGAAGGGCTGCCTCCACTTCCACCGCGACGTGAGCGCGATGTGCGACGCGTTCCCGCGCTCGTGCCTCCGGCCCACGCGGGAGGACGTGTTCTGCGGCACCCCGCCGCTCGCGTTCACCTTCGGGCTCGGCGGCATGCTCTGCTTCCCGATGAGCGTGGGCGCCTCGACGGTGCTGATCGAGCGGCTGACTCCCGACCTGCTGCTGCAGACGATCCAGGATTTCGGCGCCACCGTCTGCTTCACCGCGCCGACCTTCTTCCGCATGATGGCCCCGCTGGTGAAGGGCTACGACCTCGCGCGCCTGAAGAAGTGCGTGTCCGCCGGCGAGGCGCTGCCCGACGCCACCCGGCAGCTGTTCAAGCGCGCGACCGGCATCGAGATCCTCGACGGGCTCGGCTCCACCGAGATGATCCACATCTTCATCTCGCACGCGGTGGACCGCGTGCGGCGCGGCGCCACCGGTTACGCGATTCCCGGCTACGTCGCGACCGTGCTCGACGACGAGGGCAAGCCGTGCGCCCCCGGGGTGGTCGGCAAGCTCGCGGTGAAGGGCCCCACCGGCTGCAAGTACCTCGCCGACGAGCGCCAGCGGGTGTACGTGCAGAACGGCTGGAACGTGACCGGCGACGCCTATGCGATGGACGAGGACGGCTACTTCTACTTCCAGGCGCGCGCCGACGACATGATCATCTCCGCGGGCTACAACATCGCGGGGCCCGAGGTGGAGTCCGCCCTGCTCGCGCACGAAGCGGTCGCGGAGTGCGGCGTGGTCGGCGCGCCGGACGAGGAGCGCGGCATGATCGTGAAAGCGTACGTCGTGCTCAAGCCGGGCTACACGGGCGACGCGGCGCTCACGACGGCGCTGCAGGAGCACGTCAAAGCGTCGATCGCCCCGTACAAGTACCCGCGCGCGATCGAGTACCGCGACGCCCTCCCGCGCACCGAGACCGGCAAGCTCCAGCGCTTCAGGCTGCGCCAGGAAGCGGCGTCCGACGCGGGGTTGCGGCCCTAGCGGCCCGCATGCGCGCCTGGCGCATCCGCCGCTACGGCGGCCCGGAGGTGCTCGCGCTCGAGGAGGCGCCGGCGCCGCAGCCGGGCCCGGGCGACGTGCTCGTTCGCGTCGCCGCCGCGAGCGCCAACCCGAGCGACTGGCTCCTGCGCGAGGGCCGGCTGCAGCGGGCCTTTCCCGTGACGTTTCCGCGCACGCTCGGCCGCGACTGCGCCGGCACGGTCGTGGCCGTCGGCGGCGACGTCGCCGATCTCGCGGCCGGCGACGAGGTGCTCGGCGTGAGCGCACCCGACCGCGACGGCACGCACGCCGGATTCGCGCGCCTGGGCGCGGGCGCGGTGGTGCCCCGCCCGCCGACGCTCGCCCCCGCTGCCGCCACGACGCTCGGCGTCGCGGCGCTGTCGGCGTACATCCCGCTCGTCGAGCTGGCCCGAGTCGCCGCCGGGGAGCGCGTCCTCGTCCACGCCGGCGCGGGGGGCGTCGGACACTTCGCGATCCAGATCGCGCGCCACCTCGGCGCCGAGGTGAGCGCGACCTGCAGCGCGCGCAACGCGGACTTCTGCCGCGCCCTCGGCGCGCACCGCGTCATCGACTATGCGCGCGAGGACTTCGCCGCGGTCGCGCGCGGGTGCGACGTGATCCTCGACACGCTGGGCGGCGAGGTGCACGCGCGCTCCGCCGCCGCGCTCGCGCCGGGAGGGCGGCTCGTGTACCTCATCGCCGGCCCGCTGCCGCCCGTCACCCGCACCGACATCGAGGTGCTGAACGGCCCGATCGTCGCGACGCGCGAGCGCCTCGGCCGCATCGCCGGCTGGGCCGCGGCCGGCGTCCTCAAGCCGCACGTCGAGCGCATCTACGCCTTCGAGGACGCGCCGGCGATGTACGCCGCGAGCGAGCGGCGGCACGGGCGCGGGAAGCTCGTGCTGGAGACGGGCGCCGGGGCCGACGCGCGCTGACGCGTCAGGTCTTCTCCGACTGCGCGCCGTCGGGCAGCCCGCCGCCGTTGCGCGCCGGCGCCTCCGCCACGTCGGTGCGCAGCCGGCTGCGCGCGAGCACGCCCGCCTCCTCGAGGATCGGGTAGGCGATGGCGCAGAAGTGCGAGTTGATGCGCTTGAACTCGTTGATGATGTCCAGGTGCAGCGAGCTCGTCTCGATCGACTCCGGCGTCTGCCAGGCGAGCCGGTCGAGGTGGGTGCCGGCGTAGGCGCGCTCGAGGTCGCGGAACTCGGCCTTCTGCGCGATCAGGAGCTGCGCGCTCTTCAGGTCGCCGCTCAGGAACACGTTCAGCGCGAGGCGCAGCGTCGCCATCAGGCGCCCGTGCAGCTCCTCGATCTCCTTCAGCCCCGCCTCCGAGAACGAGCGCCCCTGCGAGATCTTCTTCTGCTCCAGGTCGTCGACGATGTGCTCGACGATGTCGCCGACGTGCTCGAGGTTGATGGTGAAGGACATGATCTCGGCCCAGCGCCGGCTCTCGCGCTCGTCGAGCGCCTCGCGGCTGATCTGGGTGAGATAGAGCTTGATCGAGGTGTACAGCTCGTCCACCACGTCGTCCATGCGCCGCAGCTCGCGCGCGAGCTTGCCGTCGTTCGTGCGCGTCGCCTCCAGCACGCCGCCGAGCATGCGCTCGATCACGTCGCCGATGCGCAGCGCCTCGCGCGCGGCGTTGGCGAGGGCGAGCGCCGGGGTGTCGAGCGCGTCGGGGTCGAGGTTGCGCGCCTGCGCCGCGGCGGCCTTCTGCGGATCGTCGGGCAGCAGGCGCTCGACCAGCCGCGCCACCGGCGCGGTGAAGAAGATGAGCGTGACGGCGAGCAGGAGGTTGAACGCGGTGTGGAAGTTCACGACCAGGCGCTGCGGGTCCGGGTCGAGCCAGGCGAGCGCGTCGGTGATGAGCGCGAGCAGCGGGAGCGTGAACACGCAGCCGGCGAGCTTGAAGAGGAGGTTCCCGAGCGCCACGCGCCGGCCGGCCGCGCCGCTGCCCGCGGTGGCGAGCAGCGCCACGAACCCGCTGCCGAGGTTGGCGCCGAGCACCAGGAACAGCGCCACCTTGAGCCCGATCAGGCCGCTCGCGACGAACGCCGCG
>WBZO01003219.1_pt2 | contig 16577 bp, 13 predicted proteins | sample 5204261 | NCBI WGS metagenome assembly WBZO01 (sample SAMN12412400, study PRJNA552823) | activated sludge metagenome | isolation source: activated sludge from anammox sidestream of wastewater treatment plant... | place: USA: North Carolina | collected 2017-09 | reverse complement strand
GAACCCAGGCCACGTTCCACTGATCGTCGGTCATTTCGGATCCATCCGTGCTGTACCAGATCACATCACGAATGTCCTGACCACGAATCAGACGATGCTGAAAGAACTTTGGTCGGCGTAGGCTGGGGTGGCGCATTCGCAGTGCAATCAGGCGGCGGGTGAAATCCAGCAGTTCCTGTTGGCGTTGGTCGATGTGCCAATTGATCCAGCTGATTTCGTTGTCCTGCGCGTAGGCGTTGTTGTTGCCGCGCTGGGTACGCCCGACCTCATCGCCGGCATTGATCATGGGGACACCCTGGGACATGAGCAGGGTGGCCAGGAAGGTGCGTTGCTGCCTGGCGCGAAGTTCGCTGATGACCGGATCGTCGGTCGGTCCCTCAAAACCGAAGTTGTAAGAGATGTTGTTGTCCGAACCGTCCCGATTGCCTTCTCCGTTGGCCTCGTTGTGTTTGCGTTCGTAAGAAACGAGATCGGCTAGGGTGAACCCGTCGTGGGCCGTGATGAAATTGATGCTGGCGTATGGTCGGCGACCATCGTGCTGGTAGAGATCCGAGGATCCGGTGAGCCGATAGGCCATCTCGGCGGCATGACGGTCGTCTCCACGCCAGAAACCGCGGACGGCATCGCGATATTTGCCGTTCCATTCCGCCCAGAGCACAGGAAACTGACCAACCTGGTAGCCGCCGGCGCCAACGTCCCATGGTTCGGCGATGAGTTTGACCTGAGAAATGACTGGATCTTGCTGAATGATGTCAAAAAACGCGGAGAGGCGATCGACGTCATAGAACTCCCGGGCCAGCGCTGAAGCCAGATCGAAACGGAATCCGTCGACATGCATATCCAGGACCCAATACCTCAGTGAGTCCATGATTAACTGCAGAGTATGGGGATTGCGGACATTCAGCGTGTTTCCGGTGCCGGTGTAATCGAGATAGTAACGATGGTTACCGTCGGTTAGCCGGTAATAGGCGAGATTGTCGATACCCCGAAAGGAAAGCGTCGGTCCCAGATGGTTGCCCTCGGCCGTATGGTTGTAAACCACATCGAGAATGACCTCGATCCCCTCTTCATGCAGTGTCTTGACCATCTGCTTGAACTCGTTGACCTGACCGCCGGGGCGATCTCCGTGGCTGAAACGGGAATCGGGGGAGAAGTAGTTGATCGTGTTGTAGCCCCAGTAATTGCTCAGTCCCTGATCGACGAGACGCTTGTCATTGAGTGCGGCATGGACCGGCATCAGCTCGATGGCGGTAATGCCGAGTTGATGCAGGTGGGCAATGGTGGCCGGGTGGGCAATACCGCTGTAGGTGCCGCGCAGTTCCGGTTCGATGTCGGGATGGAGCTGCGTGAATCCCTTGACGTGCGCTTCATAGATGACGGAGTGGTGGAGTGGGGTGCCAGGGGATCGTGACGTTCCCCAGTCAAAGGAAGGGTCAATGACCAGAGATTTGGGCATTCCCGGCGCGCTATCGTTGGTGTCGCGCTGCAGGTCAGGGTTTGATCCCGCGCCCACCGGGTAGCCGAACACCGGTACGCGCCAGTCAACGAATCCATCCAGGGCCTTGGCATACGGGTCGATCAGCAGTTTGCTCGGATTAAACCGGTGTCCGTGATTCGGATCGAATGGTCCATCGACTCGGTAGCCGTAGCGTTGTCCCGGCCGGATACCAGGTACGTAGCCATGCCAGACCAGTGCGGTCGTCTCAGTCAGAGGCAACAGTTTCTCAGAACCAGCCTCATCGAATAAACATAACGTGACACTGGTGGCGTTCTCGCTGAAAAGAGCGAAATTGGTGCCATTCTCGTCAGCAGTGGCTCCCAGCGGATAGGGGACACCTGGCAGAACCTGAATGCTGGCACCGTCCTTCATCAATCATTCCGATCGACTGAGAGATGGAAGACTTTCTCCCCAAGTTCCGTGAGCACAGTCCAGTCGAAGTCGACACAGGTGGAAACACCGGCGGGGATCGAATAGACGCCGTTCGGGGCGGTCAAGTTCTCGGTGATGACGTCTCGCTCAAAATAGGCGCCGCCTGGCGAGAAGTGATCACCAGGCAAATTGACGGCGCTCAGCGAGTTCAATTGAAGATTCATCGCTTTGCCCCAACCCGAATCGAGCATACCGCCAATCCAGGTTTTGACGCCGTGGTCGCTGCAGGTATTGATGATCTCGATTGCTTCGCTGAAACCGGACACGCGAGGCGGCTTGACGTTGATGATCAGTCGATCCAGGATGCCATTTTGTCGCCAGAGATGCATCGCCGCCTGTGCGTCCCGCAACGAGTGAATCGATTCGTCGAGGCAGACAGGCGTCTGGAGATCCTTCGAAATCTCGCTGTGGAGGACGATGTCATCGTCGAACAGCGGCTGCTCGATGAGGAGCAAATCGAGGCCATCCAGTCCCTTCAGCACAGGCCAGGTGCTGAGGTCGTACGCCGAATTCGCGTCGACCTGCAGGAGAATATCCGGATGCGCTTTTCTCAATGCACGGGCCACCTCAACATCAAAGCCCGGCCAGATCTTCACCTTCAATCGCGAATATCCGAGGTCAACCGCCTTCGCCGCTCGGTTGAGCACATCCTCCACATTCGTACCGCCGATGCTGACTCCCACGGGAAATTCGGTCCGGGATCCTCCCCAGAATGTGGCGAGCGATGTACCGCGTCGTTGCGCTTCGATGTCCCAGAACGCGGCTTCGACAGCGCTCTTGGCGAAGCTCGCCCCCTTGATCCAGGCGTAACTCGCTCGCAGATCCTGAATGGTGCCGATTGAACCAATCTCATTTTGACGCCGAGCCACGGCCGGCAGCACAAACTCCCTCAGGGACGTGACCACCGATGGAGGATCGACCTCGGCCTTGTAGGCGGGATCACTCAGCGTCGGTACCTCCCCGACACCGGTCAGTCCGTCCTCTGTGCCAATAACGACGAAGGGGCGACTGAGTTCGCGATAGGTACCGAATGATGTGGTGAAGGGAGCTCGCAATGTGAGTTTGATGAGATAGAGATCAATGTTCTGAATTCTCAAGACGGAGACCCTTTCGTCAGAATGTAATAGCTCAGTCGTTCATCCGCGCTCTCGTCGATCCAGGAGGAGAAGCCAGTGGCCAGATACTCTCCCGGTTCGATACCCGCCGAGACGGCAATCGGACCTTCATGCAGGGTCTGGGGATCGATTGCCGCCCGTTTGACTGTCATGAAGGCGCCCAGAATCTGGCGCATCTCCTGCCTCCACTGAACCGCTGCGGCGGGCGATATCGAAGCGCCCGCGGTCGCAGGGCCGCCATCTCCGGAAGGTTGCTCAGGTTCACTTCCGGGATCGCTTCCAGATCTGGTCCATTCAACGGCTGATATCGGCCGTCGCGAACGCTGTCGAGGCGTTCATGCATCCGGGAATCGAGGAGGTCCCAATACGCGGTGAAGCGATCGGTCGGCACGTCGCCGTAGAGCGAACTACGCATCACGCCATATTTGTCGATGGTCAGATTGACCATAGATGCACCGAGTTTTTCGATATTCAGACGCGCATTGGCTCCCCGGAGTGGGTCAAAGGTCCAGGTCATGGCATGGTGACCAGTCTCGACCGCCAGGCTGGCCTGCAGCACTTTCAGGCTCCAACCCAGATTTCCCGTGCCCCGCACATCCTCCCGCACACCGAGCATGTGGGAATACATCTCTCCGGATCGGGTGCCCATGCCGATGGCAAAACCGAGCCATCCGTCCGCATTGAAGCCTTTTTCCGGTTCATACGCGACGATGATGCCTCCGCCGGTGTCCCTGAGAATGGATAGCACATTAACCGGCACGGTTTCTTCCGGAGGGAAGCCCCAGACTTTTTGCTGGAGCGAGACCAGCAGAGCTAGTGCGTTGGTACTGGTCGCTCCAGCAGTTTCATAGTCGTAGGTCAGTACCTGATTGTGCGGCCAGGCAAGCGAGGCAAAGGCCACCGGTCCGATGTATGCAAACTCGCGCACCCAGCCATGCAGATGAGGAACAAAGCCGAACCGTTCCGGGGCTAGCGCCTGGCGCGCGCGTTCGAATGTACTGTCTGTGCGATTTCCACCTTCGAAACGCATTGATTGCTCCAGATGGCGCCCGTTAAGCCCGCAACATTCTACCCAGTTGCCGCAATTGAACCATCCTGCAGCGGCGTGATTGTTCGAAGTCCCAGTTTTCTTTCATCAGACTCAAGGCGAATCTGGTGATCTGCGCTGCAGAGTATGACCAGACAACCGGTCCATGGCCCGCAGAGTTGCGAGTGCATCCGGTTCGACCGCAGTATCAAGAAGGGAGTTCACAATGAAACGCTGGTTTTTGGTGATCGGAGGGTTTGCCCTGGCGCTGACAATGGTGGCAGGTGGTACCGCCCGTCTGGTCAACGCACAGGATTCGATGGGAACGCCGACAACAGAATCACAGGTATCAGATCAATCGTACCTGTCCGCGCTTGCCGGAGAACTCGGCGTGACGGAGGAAGTGCTTCAGGCCGCGATGGAGTCGGCCAGAGAGCAGGTCGGCGTCGGACAGGGTGGAGGCTGGCACAAGGGTGGCGAACGAGCGGGGGGCCGTCATGGCAACGCGAGAAACTGGTCGTTTACCGGGGAGGGACTGCAGTCATTTGCCGCCCTGCTTGGAATTTCGACCGACGAGCTGCTGGACGAAATGCAGTCCGGTATGAATATTCTCCAGGTCGCTGAGGCCCATGGTGTGACCCAGGATGCAGTGCGGGACTATCTGATCGAGCAGGCCACGACCCGCATCGATGAGAAGCTGGCTGAGCTCGCCAGCGCGGCGGTTGGAGGCGAAGCAGCCGAGACCGGCACACCAACGGCGTCAATCTGAGTCCAGATCGTCATCCGGTGCCCAGGGGTCCGCGAAGCTCGCGGACCCCTTGTCATCTCCGGTCATCCGATATGCCTTGTGCGCGCCGGCTGTATCATCTGCACGATCAGCCGAGGGGCGTGACAGACAGGCATCTGAGGTCGTGGCGAACAGCAGGATCTCGCGGACGGGAGCGATATGACGCCATTGCAGGGAATCAGGGTGCTGGCGCTGGAGCAGGCTGTGGCGGGTCCTCTGTGCACAAGACATCTGGTCGATCTCGGCGCGGACGTGATCAAAATCGAACGACCGGGCGTGGGGGATTTCGCGCGTACGTACGACCGCACCGTCCACGGTCTCTCTTCCTACTTCGTGTGGCTGAACCGGGGCAAACGTTCCCTTTCACTCGATCTCAAACACCCGCGAGCGAGCGAGATTCTGGACCGTCTTATCGAGCGGTCAGATGTGGTGGTGCAGAATCTTGGGCCTGGCGCCATCGATCGATTGGGGTACCCGCCCTCGGGACTCCGGTCACGCTTCCCGGCGCTGGTGATCTGCACTATCTCGGGTTATGGCACAAGCGGGCCGTACGTCAATCGCAAAGCATTCGATCTGCTCCTGCAGGGAGAAACCGGGGTCATTGCCACGACGGGCAATGGCGACGCCACGGCCAAACTTGGTATTTCCGTAGGGGATATCGGTGCTGGCGTGTATGGAGCGATGGGCATCCTGGCGGCGCTCTTCGAGAGGCGGACAACCGGGCAGGGGAGTATCGTCGAGACGTCGCTTTTCGACGCCCTGGCTGAATTCATGGGGTATCCGGCCTATTACACCCTCTATGGGGGATCGCCGCCTGCCAGGGCAGGAGTCAGACACGCCACAGTGGTGCCGTATGGCGCCTATCGGTGCGGTGACGGACAGCAGGTCCTCTTCGCCGTACAGACTGATCAGCACTGGAGATCGTTCTGCACGATCGTCGTCGATCATCCGGAGTGGATTGACGATCCTCGTTATGACTCACCCACGAACCGGCGATTGCATCGGGATGCGCTGGAAACGGCAATCGAGGCTGCGCTCGGTCCGCTGACCAGAGGCGAGGTCAATGACCGACTGGAGGCAGCTGACATTCCCTACGGTGATTTGAATGAAATCGCCCAGTTTCTGGAGCATCCGCAATTGATCGAACGCGATCGCTGGCGCGAGGTGCAGTCCCCCGGAGGACCGGTGCGATCGATTCTGCCGCCCTGGTCGATCGAGGGAACCGAGCCGGTCATGGGCGACATCCCTGCTCCAGGTCAGCACACCGATACTATCCTGGCTGAAATTGGGTTCAATCCGGATGACATCGCCGGCTTACGGGCCGAACACGCGATCTAGGAGTCACCGGCGATGAATCAACCGGAGCAGGACATCCCGCCTCTCGCCAGCACCCCGCTGAAACCAGCGTCGGGTTTGCGTGGCTACTACCAGCAAATCAAGTCATCTGCCGAATTACGAAGCAGACTCAATCGTTACGGGACGATTCTCTGGCTGACCATCATCGCCATTGCGGCGGGTTGGGCCGTGTTCCGAGGCCGCGACGATCTGGTCAACACGTTTCATGAATTGAAAAGCAGCGATCCCGGGTGGCTGATCGTGGCTATCGTGATCCAGATCGTTCTGCTGATATTCAGTGCGCTGACCTACTGGGTTGTGTTGCGACGACTCGGGCATGGTCTGCCGTTGCCGAATCTCCTCGACGCTCATCTGCAGCGTTCGGCGATTTCTGTGGTCACTCCAGCCGGTGGACCGGCCTCCGTGTTCATGTTCGTCCGTTATGTGGGCAACAAGGACGTGCCTGCTGAGGATGGGCTACTGACCATCGGAGTGCGATCAGCAAGTTCGACGGTGACCTTTATCGCGGCGCTGATTCCCGCCGCATTGATCGGCAACAGCCTGGCTGGAGGGGTCATCGCGGCGGCGCTGACGACGCTGATGATCCTGCTTGGCATCGCCCTCATCAAAGGAGAGCGTGACGAATGGCAAACGCCGCTCGCCTGGTCGCGCCGACTGCCATCGTGGGCCAGATCGCGTGCTCAGCAATTCATTGAGAATTTTCGCGACCATGGTTTGAAACCGGTCGATCTTGTGGCTCCAATCATCCTCGCGCTGCTCGTCCGGGTATCTGTGGTTGCTGTGCTGTGGGCATCGCTGAGAGCGTTGGGCGTGGAGCCGGGTCTCGAAACGATGATGAACACCTACTTTGCCGCGCTCCTTGCTTCGACCGTCATCCCGGTGTTTGGTGGGGCGGGGGCGGTCGAGGCGGTTTCGATTGTCACACTCCGCCAAGCTGGGATTTCCGCGGACATTGCCATCGGAGCCACGCTCCTGTGGAGACTCATCGATCTCTGGATTCCGGTCGGTGTCGGTTTGCTCCTCCATGCCCATTCTGAACTGCCTTCGATCCTGCCGGACAGTGGAGAGTCCGTTGCCACTGGCAGGGACTCCGGATCGTCCCCAAAGTAAGTCATCGGGTGCACCTCCTCTTTCTGCGAGGGATTTGCGCGAGGCGCTCTCTGGACAGGGATCGTCGGGAGGGTGGCCTGATTACGCGCCGATGGCACGCCTGACATACTGCTTCACGAACGTGCGCGCATCGGCCTGAGGCGCTTCGATCGTCGGCTCATTCAGAAGCGGCATAGCATAATGAACGGATTGCAGGAGAGGTGAACCGGGGACCCGGTTGAGCCACTCAACGGTGATCAAAGGAGATCAGATTTGCCAGCAACAACCGACCACAGGCTCGAAGAACGGGCCATAAACACGATCCGCATGCTCTCGGTCGATGCGATTCAGAAGGCCAATTCGGGTCATCCTGGTCTGCCGATGGGGGCAGCAGGCATGGCCTATGTTCTGTGGACCGAGTTTCTGAAGCACAATCCGGGGAATCCTGCCTGGACCAATCGCGATCGCTTCATTCTCTCGGCTGGGCACGGTTCTGTGCTCCTCTACTCGTTGCTGCATTTGACCGGATATGACCTATCGATGGATGAGGTCAGGAATTTCCGCCAGCTTGGTTCGAAAACTCCTGGTCATCCGGAGTTTGGATTGACTCCGGGAGTGGAGGTGACAACGGGTCCCCTCGGGCAGGGGTTCGCCAACGGTGTGGGAATGGCAATCGCCGAAGCGTACCTCGCCGCTCGCTACAACAGGCCCGGCCATTCGATCATCGATCACTACACCTACGGACTGGTTTCGGACGGAGATGTGATGGAGGGCGTGGCCCTGGAGGCGGCGTCGATCGCTGGTCACCTCCGTCTGGGCAAACTGATCTATCTCTATGACGCCAACGACATCACGCTGGCGGGTACAGCGAACATCACGCTGACGGAGGACACCGCGGCCAGGTTCGCGGCCCAGGGTTGGCATGTGCAGTCGATTGACGGGATGAACACTGATGACGTTCGTCAAGCGCTGGCTGCGGCCAAAGCGGAAACCGCGCGCCCATCGATCATCATATGCCGGACGATCATCGGTTACGGTTCCCCCAAAAAGGAAGGGACCTATGGCGTGCATGGTTCGCCACTCGGTCCCGACGAAGTCATCGCCACGAAAGAGCATTTGGGCTGGCCGGTCGAACCGCCGTTTTACCTCCCTGATGACGCGCTGAAACTCTTTCGCTCCGCTGTCGATCGTGGCGCGGATGAAGAAGCGCAGTGGGAGGCGGCATTTAGTTCGTATGCCGCCGCTTACCCCGATCTGGCTGCGGAACTGTCGATGTCGCTGGCGGGTGAGTTGCCGGCGGGTTGGGATCGTGATCTGCCGGTCTGGTCCTTCGGTGACAAGCCGATTTCGACTCGCAAAGCGTCCGAAGCGGTGATTCAGGCGTTCTTCCCGAATGTGCCGGGTTTCATCGGCGGTTCCGCCGACCTCAATCCATCGACCAATACGGGGATGAAAGGCGGCGGAGATTTTGGTCCGGCCCCAGACTCCGGAGACATTCAGGGTGCGTTGGGGGGTGGCTGGTCCTTTGGCGGTCGCAATGTCCACTGGGGAATTCGGGAACATGCGATGGGTTCCGCCGTCAACGGTATGGCAGCGCACGGCGGCGTGCTTCCCTTTTCAGCGACCTTCCTTGTTTTTGCCGACTATATGCGTCCTCCGATCAGATTGGCGTCACTCTCGCACTATCGGTCGATCTTCGTCTTTACTCATGACAGCATCGCCGTTGGCGAGGACGGACCGACCCACGAACCCGTCGAACAGATCATGTCGCTGCGAGTCATCCCGAACCTGACGGTCATTCGGCCTGCCGACGCGAACGAAACCGCGGACGCCTGGCGCGTAGCGCTGGAAAATCGGCATGGCCCAGTCGTGTTGGTGTTCTCGCGACAGGATCTGGGGATTCTGGACCAGACTCATGCCCGGGGGTCGCTCCGGGAAGGCGCCTACATCCTGTCTGAACCAGACCGGCGACCGGACGTCGTGCTGATCGGAACGGGTTCAGAGGTTGGGTTGGCAGTCAGCGCTGCGGAACTCCTCCGCGAACACGATATTGCTGCTCGCATCGTCAGCATGCCCAGCTGGGAACTCTTCGAGCAACAGCCTGAGCACTATCGAGAGTCGGTGCTGGGTCCGGAAGGAACGCATCGACTGTCGGTCGAAGCCGGCGTGACCACTGGATGGCAGCGGTACACTGGAAGTCATGGCGGCAGCGTCGGCATCGATCAGTTCGGCGCCTCCGGTCCGGGTGGAGCGGTCATGCGGCGATTTGGCCTTACCAGAGAACACGTTGCCGCCGAGGCATTGCGGTTGCTCAATCGGCATGCTGAGGCGGCTGCCATCGAGACGGCGAATTGAACGCCACGATTGATGACAATATGAGCCCTGCGTCCCGCAAAGAGAGGAAATCATGAATACACGAGTGGCGGCATTGCTCGAACAGGGTCAGAGTATCTGGCAGGACGATATCGCCCGGTCGATGCTCACCTCCGGTAGTCTGCGATCGATGATCGACGATGTGGGGGTGCGCGGAGTGACCTCGAACCCGTCTATCTTCGAGAAAGCCATTGCGGCAGGATCAGATTACGACGAGCAACTGGGGAGACTGGCTGGCGATGGCGCTGACGCAGCCACGATCTTTGAAAAGCTGGCCGTCGCCGATATTCGGGGAGCCTGCGACCTTTTCCGACCGATCTATGACGCTTCCGACGGCGCGGACGGCTTTGTGTCGATCGAGGTTTCGCCTGATCTGGCTCGCGATGCCGATGGAACGAGAGCGCAGGTGCGTCATCTCTGGGAAGCAGTCAATCGGCCAAACCTGATGATCAAGATACCAGGAACGATCGAAGGTGCGCCGGTCGTCGGTGAGATGCTGGCGGAAGGCATCAACATCAACATCACCCTTCTCTTTTCCATCGAGGCGTATGAGCGGGTGGCGATCGCCTATCTCGAAGCGCTGGAAAAGCGGAGCAATGACCTCGCGAAGCCGATCGATCATGTGGCCTCGGTGGCGTCCTTTTTTGTCAGCCGGGTCGACACGGCGGTGGACAAGCTGCTCGACGCGAAAATCGCAGCCGCCAGCGACGCGGCGACGAAGGCTCAGCTGGAGAGTTTGAAGGGGAAAGCCGCTGTGGCCAATGCCCAGCTGGCCTATGCGTCGTTCAAAGAGATCTTCAATTCTGAGCGATTTGAGAAGCTGAAGGCTCACGGCGCCCGGCCGCAGCGCCCTCTGTGGGCCAGTACCGGCACGAAGAACCCGGCGTATAGCGATGTCCTCTACGTGACAACGCTGATCGGACCGCACACGGTCAACACCATGCCGGGCAAGACGATTCAGGCGTTTCTCGATCATGGCGAGGTGCGCCGCACCGTCGATGAAGATGTTGAGGCGGCTCGGCGGGTGATGAGTGATATTGAGGCAGCCGGTATCGACTTTGCCGCGGTGACCGATCAGCTGGAAAACGACGGCATCGACCTGTTCATCACGGCATATAACAACCTGCTGGCCGGGGTGGAGCAGAAGCGGTCCGCTCTGGTAAACGCAGGGGCGGCGCAGTGAAATCCGGTCTGACCAGCCATTGGCGGTGCCGAGCGTCCCTCGAAGTAGTTACGTGGCGGCGTCTGGTTCACGCTGATGATCCACTCGGAAGGAACCCGGCAACGGGCGATTGTCGAGGCTGATCACCACAATTCCGTGGGCTGCCGGCGCCGAATCGGCAATCCTGCTTGTTGAAAGCACTACAATCGTGCGCGGCGAAAACGCGCCGTCAATCGATCGATCCGGGGCAAACGATGACACCAACCGCAGAACGACACACTGGCCTGATCGGGCTGGCCGTGATGGGCGAAAACCTCGCCTTGAATATCGAGCGCAATGGTTTTCCGCTGGCGGTTTTCAATAGAACCTATGCCCGCACTGAGGCCTTTCTGGCCGACCGCGCCAGCGGCCGGGATATCGTCGGGGCATCGTCAATTGAAGAGTTCGTCGGCGCTATCGAGCGTCCTCGCCGGATCATCATCATGGTCAAGGCCGGGGCGCCGGTTGACGCGGTGCTGGCTGAGCTCCGCCCATATCTCGATCCGATGGATATCGTCGTGGATGGCGGCAACTCGCTCTTTTCTGACACAGCGAGAAGATCAGCGGAATACGATGGGGTTTTTCAGTTCGTGGGGATGGGGATATCCGGAGGTGAGGAGGGCGCGCTCCATGGTCCCAGTCTGATGCCGGGTGGACCACAGGCTGCCTACGACATTCTTGAACCGATGCTCGTGGCCATTTCCGCCAAAACCGAAGCTGGACCGTGTGTCACACACATCGGTCCCGGTGGCGCGGGCCACTACGTCAAGATGGTGCACAACGGCATCGAGTATGCCGATATGCAACTCATCGCGGAAATCTACGATGTGCTGGGGCGAGCGCTGGGTCTGACCGCCCCGGAGATCGGCGAAGTCTTCGCCAGGTGGAATACCGGGCGCCTCTCCTCATATCTGGTCGAGATCACCGCCGAAGTGCTGGCCACGGTCGATCGGGAGACTGGCAATCCGCTTGTCGATATGATCCTGGACACTGCGGAGCAAAAGGGCACTGGTCGCTGGACGAGTCAGAATGCCCTCGAACTCGGTTCTCCGGTTCCGGCGATCGACGCGGCGGTCAATGCACGGTCAATGTCATCCCGAAAGCGTGAGCGGGAAGTGGCCAGTCGGTATCTTACGGGTCCGAGCGGTGCAATGCTGACCACCGCCGCGAATCGACAGGCGACGATCGATGCTCTCGAAAGTGCGCTCTATTACGCCAAGATTTCGGCGTATGCCCAGGGAATGGCCCTTCTTCAGGCCGCGTCGGCGGAACATGACTGGAATCTGAATCTGGCGGAAATTGCCCGCATTTGGAAAGGCGGCTGCATCATCAGAGCTGCGCTGCTGGACCCGATCCGCGAAGCGTATGGTTCGGATCCCGCATTGAAGAGTCTGTTACTGGCTCCTCACTTTACCGAGGCGATGAATGCCAACGCGCCAGCGATTCGCCAGGCGGTGGCGACGGCGGTTCAGCTCGGGATTCCGGTGCCGGCGCTTTCGGCATCGCTGACGTATGTTGATACATGGCGCGCTCAGCGTTTACCAGCCAACCTCTTACAGGCCCTGCGGGATAACTTCGGCGCGCACACCTATCGGCGCACCGACCGCGATGGCGTTTTCCACACCCACTGGGCGACTGGTGAGACGGAGCAGGTGGGATGATCGAGACGGATACTCAGCAGTCGGTTGTCGACATTCCGGCTTCTTCGGACCACGACCTGCACGACGAGCCCCGTATCGCCTTCGAACAGATCGTCAACCCGTTGCGGGAAGGGATGACGCAGATCGCCACGGCACCACCCTGCGCGATGGTCATCTTCGGAGTCTCAGGTGATCTGACATCTCGCAAGCTGATGCCGGCCCTGTACGATCTGGCCATGACATCGCGACTGGCTGAGGGATTCAGCATCATTGGCGTCTCTCGGCGCGACTGGTCTGACGAGCAGTTTCGTCAGGAAATGCGCGTGGCGGTGGAAGCGCATGCGCGGACGCCCGTCACTCAGGATCGGTGGGATTCGTTCGCCAGTGGGTTGTTCTACGTGCAGGGCAACTTCGACGACGATGCCATGTATGACCGCCTTGGCGCGCGGCTGCTGGAGGTCGACCAGGAACGTCGCACCGATGGCAATCGGCTGTTCTATCTGGCAACTCCGCCAAGTTTTTACATCACCATCATCAACAGTCTGGGTCGATTCGACCTCGTCGACCGCCAGGATTTCTACCGCGCCCCCAAAATTGGCTGGATGCGACTGGTCATCGAAAAGCCCATTGGTAAGGATCTGGCCAGCGCGCGCGAACTGAACCACGCGATGAGCGAGGTCGTTTCCGAGAGCCAGATTTACCGAATCGATCACTATCTCGGCAAGGAAACGGTGCAAAACGCGATGGCGTTCCGTTTCGCCAATGTTCTCTTCGAGCCGGTCTGGAACCGCCACTACGTTGACCACATGCAGATCACGGTGGCAGAGTCGCTTGGTGTGGAAAACCGGGGCACTTACTACGAAGAAGCCGGCGCTGCTCGCGATATGCTGCAGAGTCACATGATGCAGCTCCTCTCCATCGTGGCCATGGAACCACCGGCGGTGTTCAGGGGCAACGCCGTTCGTGACGAAAAGGTGAAGGTACTGCGATCGGTGATTCCGCCGAGTGGCCCGACCGTCAGGGAACTGACGGCGCGAGGTCAGTATGCGGCGGGCTTTAACGAGGGCAAGGCAGTGCCGGGATATCGGCAGGAAGCAGACATCAGCCCCACCTCGGTCACAGAAACCTTTGTAGCCATGAAACTGAATATCGACAACTGGCGCTGGGCCGATGTGCCATTCTATCTGCGCACCGGTAAGCGGTTGCCGCGCCGAGTGACCGAGATTGCCATCCAGTTCCAGCGGGTGCCTCACCTGATGTTTCAGGCTGCCGGCACGACTGACGTCGAACCCAATCTGCTGACACTCCGTATTCAGCCCGACGAGGGCATCAGTCTGCGATTCGCGGCCAAGATACCTGGTACGACGATGGAGCTCCGCACTGTGCGCATGGATTTCGCCTACGGAGCGTCCTTTGGGAGTGCCGGCGCCGATGCCTATGAACGGTTGCTGGTCGATGCCATGATGGGTGACCAGACGCTATTCGCCCGCCGGGACGAAGTGGAAACGGCCTGGAACATTGTCGATCCCGTGCTCGAAGCGTGGCAGGCGGAAGAGGTGACTGGGTTGCCGTTGTACGAAGCCGGCACGTGGGGACCGGAAAAATCGGACACGCTTATCCAGCGCGATGGCCGCGTCTGGCGTCGACCGTGATGACCGCCATCGCGTCGGCCACGCCGTCCGATCAGCGGCAATCCACCAGCTGGAGTGCGCCTGCCGTCGACGTGCCCAGAATTCGGACGGAACTCAGACAGCTCTGGCTGCATCGGGATCAGCGCTCAGAAACTCCCACCAGCGCCGTTGCTGCGGGCGACTTCGACTTTATGCGCCCCTCGACGGTCAACGTCATCGCGGTGACGGAGACGGCTGAGCAGGCAGCAGCCACCGCCGAACTATTGCTGAAGCTCCCTGACTACTCACCGTCGCGCAGTATCGTGCTGGCTCGTAGTGCCCCCAGTGCTGAAGACCTCTTCACCGTCCAGCTGGTTATCGACGAACGAGTGCTCCATCGTTCCAGTTCACCGATCCGAGTGGAGGTGATCGTGATCTGCGCTCCGCCGGGGAACGATGAAGCACTGGCGTCGCTCGCAACAACATTGCTGTTGCCCGATCTGCCGGATGTGCTTTACGTACCAGGCGATCCGGTCGCCACCAATCCGCTGCTGCTCAACCTCAGAGAGCGGACCGATGGCATGCTGGTCGATACCGTTGCCACTCGCGATGTCGGCGCTTCCCTTGAGTTCCTGCGGACCACCGCGGGAATCCGCAACCGACTCGGGCTGGGCGATCTGGTCTGGACCAGACTGCGAACATGGCGAGATCTGATCGCGCAGTTCTACGACCAACCGGCCGCGCTGGCCAGTCTCGAGGCGATCACCAGCGTCAGCATCGTGCATGCTCCGGTGGCCGCCGGCGGGCGATCGGGTCTGACCGCCTCGTTGCTCATCGCCGGGTGGCTGGCGTCGCGGCTCGATTGGCGCACGCCTGGCGAGCTCATTCCGGAAGAATCGGGCTATCGATTGACGTTGCGCGCAGGAGGAAAAGGAAAGAGCCGGGAGGTGCTTCTGACCATCACAGAGGGTACAGGAAGCTTCAGTTGCTCGTCGTTGGAACGAGTTACGTTGACGGCTACGGGCTCGCAGGCATCGACATTTCGTGTTGAGCGAGTGGGGGAGTCGGTGATCATGACATCGAGCAGCACCCCACATGTACCGGAAATGTCTCGACTTGTGCACTCATCCTGTCCATCCGACAACACTATCCTGGCGGCCAAGTTGCGCCGACTCCGAATCGATTCGGTCTACTGTGAAGCGCTCGATGTTGCCTCTATTCTCTGGCCAGAGGGATTTGCGTGATGAACGAGGCTGACCGGTTGATGACGCTGGCCCGCCATGTGGCGAGCATGGTCGAAGCCGGTGCGATTGTCGGTCTGGGTTCCGGCTCGACAGCGGAGGCCTTCGTCGCTGCGCTGGGAGAGCGGGTGGCCAGTGGACTCCGAGTTCGCGGCGTCCCCACGTCCGAGCGCACACGCGAGAAGGCATTGGCAGTTGGCATCGAACTGGTGACGCTGTCAGCGTGTGAGCAACTCGACATCGGCGTCGATGGAGCCGACGAGATCGATCCGCATCTAAATCTGGTCAAAGGACGAGGCGGTGCGCTTCTGTACGAGAAGATCGTGGCCGGTGCCTGTCGAACCTGGGTGATCGTCGCATCAGGGGAGAAGCTGGTGGACCGTCTCGGGTCGCGGATCGCCTTGCCGGTGGAGGTCGTTCCGTTCGGATGGGAGCGCACCGCAGACGCCATCTCCATGTGTGGCTTGTTCCCGCAACTGCGGCAGACGGCGACCGGTGAACCGTTTGTCACCGATGGCGGCCACTTCATCCTGGACTGTGCCACTTCTCCGCTGGACGATCCCGCCGGTCTGGCTGAGACGCTCAAGGGCATGACAGGGGTCGTCGATCATGGTCTGTTCATTGGGTTGGCGGATTTCGCAGTGACGATCGATGCAGATGGCCACTTGACGACCCACGAACGACCTGGGTCCTGAACAGATGATTGACCCTGCTCCATCAGATTTCCCCGAGGTCGATCCGGCCGCCGATCCCGGTTTCGATTTGAAACGTGGACTGGTCGCGCTGGTGATCGTCATCACACTGATGGTGGTCATCACGTTAATCTGTCTGGCTTTGGCAGATCAGTAATCCCAAATACACAGACCGGGGCTTGTAAGACCCCGGTCTGAGACCATTCAAAATCACATGGATGCATTTGAATGTGGTTGTCTTCGAGTCGACCTTTCGGCTTGCGTCACCCGCCGGGTGCGCCGGCTCCCTCTGCGGCGCCGTTATGTGCCGATCGAGGTCGCTCCTTCATCTGCCCCGCCAACCGGGTCGACGGGGCCTGACCTGTCGACTTGCCACACTCCCCAGAGGACGCGATTACATCGCATGGCGATTGCCTCCAAGCCTCGCCGTTTCAACTGTGGCTGCCATCTCACGGCCGGCGCATTTCCATTGCGTCGCGTCGATGTTTGGCGTCATCCACCAGAGACGAGTGCTGG
>WBZO01002552.1_pt2 | contig 16578 bp, 17 predicted proteins | sample 5204261 | NCBI WGS metagenome assembly WBZO01 (sample SAMN12412400, study PRJNA552823) | activated sludge metagenome | isolation source: activated sludge from anammox sidestream of wastewater treatment plant... | place: USA: North Carolina | collected 2017-09 | reverse complement strand
GCTTCCGGTGATCGGCTCGCCGCTCTTCATCGTCTCCGGTCCCGAACTCGTCATCGCCCAGTGCAAGGCGGGCATCGTCGGCTCGTTCCCGGCGCTCAATGCGCGGCCCGCGCATGTGCTGGAAGAATGGATCAAGCGGATCAAGGGCGAGCTTGGCGAGTATCAGGCGAAGCACCCCGAGAAGAAGGTCGCGCCCTTCGCCGTCAACCAGATCTGCCATGCCTCGAACGACCGCCTCGCGCATGACGTCGAGGTCTGCACCAAGCTCGAAGTGCCGATCATCATCACCTCGCTCCGCCCGCCGGCGGAAGTCGTCGAGGCGGCGCATTCCTATGGCGGCCTCGTCTTCCACGACGTCATCAATGTGAAGCACGCGCGCAAGGCGGCCGAACAGGGCGTCGACGGGCTCATCCTCGTTTGCGCGGGCGCGGGCGGTCACGCGGGCACACTGTCGCCCTTCGCGCTGGTGCGCGAGGTGAAGCAGTGGTTCAAGGGAACGGTGCTGGTCTCGGGCTCGATCTCCGATGGATGGGGCATCGCCTCCGCCCTCGCGCTCGGCGCCGACCTCGCCTATATGGGCACCCGCTTCATCGCCACGCAGGAAGCCAATGCCGACGCCGCCTACAAGGAGGCGCTGATCGCGCATACGGCCGAGGACATCGTCTATTCCAACCTCTTCACGGGCGTGCATGGCAACTATCTCGCACCGTCGATCGCGGCCGCCGGCCTCGATCCGCACGATCTTCCCGCCGCCGACAAGTCGAAGATGAATTTCGGCTCGGGCGGCAACATGAAGTCGAAGGCGTGGAAGGATATCTGGGGCTCGGGTCAGGGCATCGGCCAGATCTCGGACGCGCCGCCCGTGGGCGAACTCGTTGCGCGCATGAAGAACGAATATGTGCAGGCGTGCCGCGAATTCGCCGAGCGCATGCCGCGCGAAGCGCTTGCGGGGCTCAAGGCCGCGGCGGAATAATCCCCGCACACAGGACCAAATGCGAAGGCGGCGGGAGCGATCCCGCCGCCTTTCATATGCGCTTGCCAAGCCCTCTCTCCCCGTCGATCAATAGAGCCATGACAGGCGCTCCCACCGTTTCGGCCCTTCGCATCTCGCGCGAGGAGATGTCGATCCTCATCCGGGGAGCGACCATCGACGTCGCGCCGCATCGCCATCATGCGCTTCAGATCGCCGTGGCGCTCCGCACGCCATTCCATCTCTCTTGCGCGGGCGACGACCTCGCACTCGAAGGCGCGATCGTCGCGCCCGGCACGCCGCACCGGCTCGACAGTCGCGGCGGCGAGGTGGCCGTGCTGCTCGTCGAGCCGGAACTCACCGCCGCGCGCGAGGCAATGGCGCGATTGCTCGGCGGCAAAGCCTTCGCGCCCTTGCCGATGGAGGAAGCGCGGCAGCTCCGCGCGTTCTGCCTCGGGGACGGCACGCCCTCACACGCGCATATGCTCGGCCTTCTCGCGCCCGGCACGCGGGACATGCCGGAACGCGACCCGCGCATCGCCGCGCTGCAGGAGCGGCTGCGCGCGCTTCCAGAAAAACGCGCCTCACTTGGCGCCATCGCGGCGGAAATGGGGCTCTCCGAAAGCCGCCTCACCCATCTCTTCAAGGAAGAAACGGGCGTTTCCTTCCGCCGCTATCTGCTCTGGCTCCGCCTCGGCGATGCGATGGCTCGCGCGCTGGCGGGCGCATCGCTCACGGATGCGGCCCATGCCGTGGGCTTTGCGGACTCGGCGCATCTGAGCCGCACCTGCCGGGAAATGTTCGGCATCAATCCGCTCTCCGTCGCGCGCAATAGCCGGTTCGTTCAAGCGGGAAAGCGGGACGTCTCCTAGGTTGCCTTCCGAAACGCGGAAGGAGGCGACCCATGCATAGCGAATTGCGCGCGGCCTATGACGCCGAGATGACCATCGCCAAGGCGCTCTACCGGGAACGGGATTACGAGCGCTGCCTCGCGCATCTCGAGCGCGCCCATATTCTCGGCCAGCGCAACTACATCCCCCATGTCGTCAATCACTACTGGATGCTGAAGGCTGGCTGGCAGAGGCGTGACATGCAAGAAGTGCTGGGCCAGATCGTCCGCATCATCGGCTCGGCCGGATCGCTTGTCGGCGCCGTGCCCATCGGCAATACCGGACGGGCGAATGTCAGCGCCATCAAGCCGATGCCGATCCCGGCAGATCTCGCCCGCCATTTCGAACGCATCAGACGAGATGGTGTTGCGCCGTCTCCTGCGGAAAATCGAGCGCATGGATCGTGAGCGCGGCGCTGGCCGTGAACATCGCGACATAGGTCACGATGACGGACATGACGAGCGCGACCATGATGCGCTCGGCGCGATGACGGATGACAAGCGGCATTTTCATCAGAGCCTCCCTTGAAGGCGCGGGGCGGAAAGGCCCGCTGCGCGCGGCTGGACATCGAGACAACCAAGACCTTTGAGCGTGACGCGCAGCGCCTGTTCGGCGGGTGTGTGGGGTTCCTCGCCGAGAAAGGCGACGAGCTTTCCGTTATCGAGCCGGAGGGGGTGCTTCCAGAGATAGCGCATCTCCAGAACCTCGCGGAACATCTCGACGAAGGGCGAAGCGAGCCAGACCGCGATCCAGGGAAAGCCGCGGATCGGCGCATCGGGAACGCCCGCCGCGCGGCGCGCCGCCTCGGCAATCTCGACGCCCCGCTCGAACCAGTGGCCGCCGAAATGGAAGACCTCGAAACCGCCGAGATCCTTCTCGCGCTCGACAAGGCGCACGATGGTTTCGGCAAGATCGGGAAGAAACGCCCAGGCGTGACCCACCTCGGGCCGGCCCGGATAGGTGATCGAACGGAGCGGCTTTCCCGCCTTCACGAGCCCTTGCCCGAACCAGTTATTGCCGCCACGCGGTCCGAAGAAATCTCCGGCACGAACGATCAGCACACGGAGCCCATGGGCGGAGGCTTCCCTGAGCCGCGCTTCCATTGCCACACGGATGGCGCCCTTGCGCGTTTTCGGGCGCTGCGGCGCGCACTCGTCCACGAGAGGGAAAGTCTCGGGGCCGAAATTGTAGACCGAACCGGGAAAGACGATCCGCGCATTCGCCTCCATCGCGGCGGCGATGGAGCTTTCGAGCATGGGGAGCGCCGTTCTGTTCCAGTTGCGATAGCCGGGCGGGTTGGCGCCATGGACGAGGAGGCTCACGCCCCGGGCGGCGGCGACCACATCGGCCGCGTTCATCGCATCGCCCTTCACCCATTCGACCGGGCCGAGCCAGGCGAAATCGCGGGCGGCTTTTTCGGGATTGCGGTTGAGGGCGCGGATGCGCCAGCCCCGCGCGGCGAGGGCAAGGGCCGTTTCGCTGCCTATGCCGCCGGTGGCGCCGATGATGAGAGCTGTTCGGGTCATGTCCGATCTCCGGTTGAATTCGACAACCGGACGATCTCTCATTCATATTTGAATATGAATTGCCTTTTATCGACGAACAGATATACGTTTTCGTATGACAAAATCACAACCCGGCTGGGAGCTTTACCGGACCTTTCTCGCCGTCATGCGGGAGGGCAGCCTTTCCGGGGCGGCCCGGGCGCTGAACCTCACCCAGCCCACTGTCGGGCGCCATGTGGACGCGCTGGAAGAGGCGCTGGGGCTCGCGCTCTTCACCCGCTCGCAGACGGGTCTCAACGCCACGGAGGGCGCGCTTGCGCTCGTCCCGCATGCCGAGGCGATGGCGAGCGCGGCCGAGGCGCTCCAGCGCGCTGCGTCCGGCGAAGCCGAAGAGGATCGCGGCACCATCCGCGTCACGGCGAGCGAAATCGTCGGCACGGAGGTGCTGCCACCCATCCTGGCCGCCTTCCGCGAGGCGCATCCGCGCATCGCCATCGAACTCCTGCTCTCGAACCGTGCGGAAGACCTGCTGCGGCGCGAGGCGGACATCGCCATCCGCATGGTGCGGCCGACGCAGAGCGCGCTCGTCGCGCGCAAGATCGGCACCATTCACCTCGGGCTTCACGCGCATCCGCGCTATGTGGAGGCGCATGGCAAGCCAGCGACGCTGGAGGAAATCGAGGCCCATCCGATCATCGGCTTCGACCGCGAACCCTCGCTGCGCCGCCTCGAGGGGCTCGGCTTCACGCCCTCGCGCGAACTCTTCGCCTTTCGCTGCGACAGCGACGTCGCGCAATATGCGGCGCTTCGCGCAGGCTTCGGGCTCGGCATCTGCCAGAACGCGCTCGCCCGGCGCGACGGGCTCCTCCCCATCCTCCCCGGGACCATCGGCTTCAAGCTCGAGGTCTGGGTCGTGATGCATGAGGACCTGAAGACGAGCCGGCGCGCCCGGCTCATGTTCGACCATCTGGCGGAACATCTGGCTGCCCACATCGCCTCGGAAGGACATTGATCCTACGCATACTGAGGGTCGCCAGGCCAAATGGCTTCTGCTATATGAGCCCAAACCCCAGGATTACGCGAGGTCAAGTTGCATGTCTGAAACGAGTACCAAGCCGGCCGCCGGCGCCAATCCACCGCTCCCTCCCTTCAACTGGCAGGACCCCCTGCTCATCGAGGAGCAGCTCACCGAGGAAGAGCGGATGGTGCGCGACGCCGCCCGCGCCTTTGCCGAGGAGCGGCTCTTCACGCGCGTGAAGGAAGCCAACCGCCACGAGATCTTCCACCGCGAGATCATGAACGAGATGGGCGCACAGGGGCTTCTCGGCTCCACCCTGCCGGAGAAATATGGCTGCGCGGGCCTCTCCTATGTCTGCTACGGCCTCGCCGCGCGCGAGATCGAGCGCGTGGACAGCGGCTATCGCTCGGCAATGAGCGTGCAGTCCTCGCTGGTGATGCACCCCATCAACGCCTATGGCACGGAGGCGCAGCGCGAGAAATATCTGCCTAAGCTCGCAACCGGCGAATGGGTCGGCTGCTTCGGCCTGACGGAGCCCGACCATGGCAGCGATCCGGGATCGATGAAGACGCGCGCGAAGAAGGTCGATGGCGGCTACATCCTCAACGGCGCCAAGATGTGGATCACCAATGCGCCCATCGCCGATCTCGCCGTCGTCTGGGCGAAGACGGATGATGACGTCATTCGCGGCTTCATCGTCGAGCGCAGCTTCAAGGGCTTCTCGACGCCCAAGATCGAGGGCAAGTTCTCGCTGCGCGCCTCGGTGACGGGCGAAATCTCGTTGCAGGACGTCTTCGTGCCGGACGAGAACCTGCTGCCGAATGTGCGCGGCCTTGCCGGCCCCTTCGGCTGCCTCAACCGCGCGCGCTACGGCATCGCCTGGGGCGCGCTCGGCGCCGCCGAGTTCTGCTGGCATGCCGCCCGCCAATACACGCTCGACCGCAAGCAGTTCGGCCGGCCGCTGGCGGCGAACCAGCTCATCCAGAAGAAGCTCGCCGACATGCAGACCGAGATCACGCTCGGGCTTCAGGGCTGCCTCCAGCTCGGCCGCCTCTTCGATGCCGGCAAGGCCGCGCCTGCCGCCATTTCGCTTATGAAGCGCAATAATTGCGGCAAGGCTCTTGATATCGCCCGCACGGCGCGCGACATGCATGGCGGCAATGGCGTCTCCGACGAGTATCACGTCATCCGCCACGTCATGAACCTCGAGGCCGTCAACACCTATGAAGGGACGCATGACGTGCATGCCCTTATCCTCGGGCGCGAGATCACGGGCATTCAGGCCTTCTCCTGAGGCGCCGTGCCGCAACGGAAAGATGTCGTTGCGGCAAGGTGCGCTCCGGATTTTTCGAGACAGGGCATGAGTTGATCTGGAAAGTCGCTCCTTTCCGGCTCATGCTCCGGGAGCCATGCGCTCCAAGGAGAGCATCTTGACCGAGACGACATCCTCCGCTTCCGCCCCTTCGGCGACGAACACGACTTTCACCGTGCTTGCGGCCATCAGCTTCTGCCATCTGCTCAACGACATGATGCAGTCGCTGCTGCCCGCGATTTACCCGATGCTGAAGGAAAATTACGGTCTCGATTTCGGTCAGGTGGGTCTGATCACCCTCACCTATCAGCTCACCGCCTCGCTCCTCCAGCCGCTTGTCGGCTATTACACCGACAGGCGCTCTAGCCCGTGGTCGCTCGCCATCGGCATGGGCTTCACGCTGGTGGGACTGCTGCTTCTGTCGTCGGCCGCGCATTTTCTGCTGCTGCTGCTCGCCGCCGCGCTCATCGGCACGGGCTCGTCCGTCTTCCATCCGGAATCCTCGCGCGTCGCGCGCATGGCATCGGGCGGGCGACACGGACTTGCGCAATCGCTCTTTCAGGTGGGCGGCAATGCGGGCTCCGCCATCGGTCCGCTCGTCGCCGCCTTCATCGTCATCCAGAGGGGCCAGGGCAGCGTCGCCTGGTTCTCCATCGCGGCGATGATCGGCATCGTGCTCCTGTGGCATGTCGGCATCTGGTACAAGCGCAACGCGATGCCGCCCGTGACGGGAGCCGCAAGATCCGGCGCCATTCGCACGAGCGCCGTTTCGCCCGAACGCGCGCGCATGGCCATCGCCATTCTGCTGGTGCTGATCTTCTCCAAATATTTCTATCTCGCCAGCATCACGAGCTATTACACCTTCTACCTCATCGACAAATTCCATGTGTCGATCGAGAGCGCGCAGGTGCATCTCTTCATCTTCCTTGGCGCGGTCGCGGCCGGCACGATCATCGGCGGCCCGCTCGGCGACCGCTTCGGGCGCAAATATGTGATCTGGGCCTCGATCCTCGGCGTGCTTCCCTTCACGCTCATACTGCCTCATGTCGGCCTTTTCTGGACGAGCCTCCTCAGCATTCCGATCGGCCTCATTCTCGCCTCGGCCTTCCCTGCGATCATCGTCTATGCGCAGGAGCTGATGCCGGGCCGCGTCGGAACGGTCGCGGGCCTCTTCTTCGGCTTTGCATTCGGAATGGGCGGCATCGGCGCCGCGGTGCTGGGCGAGCTTGCCGACTTCACGAGCATCGAGTTCGTGTATCGGGTCTGCGCCTTCCTGCCGCTGCTCGGCCTGTTCACGGGCTTCCTGCCGAATATCGAGCGCGCGGCCGCGCCTGCCCGCTGAGAAGCGGGCAACGCATCTTCAGGCGGGCCTCACGCCTCGTGCTTTGGCCCCCATTGGCGAACGCGCCCGACATCGACATGCACGAAATCCGATGCCGGATAGTAGCCGACGCCACCGCGCCGAAGCGACAGCGCCGCCTTGTGCACGCGGGCGAGATCACGCCCCGGCACGCGAATGTCGATCGCCTCGCCAACCATGTGAAGACTGCGCTTGGCGACGCCGTGGCTCGCCCGGGCGAGAAGGCTGTTCGTCTTCGGAGAGCGATAGCCGGAAATGACGTGATAGGGCTCATGCGTATCGAGCTTGTGGCGCAGTTCCGACAGAAGATCGAGCAGCCGCACGTCGATGTGATGCTCGTCGCCCGAGCGATGATCGCGAAGAAGTTTCTTCACGTCACGCAACGCGTCGGGAATGTAGACGCCATCGGCCCAATAGGTCGTGGAAAGGCTCTCGCCCGTATGCGTGTTATAGAATTTGAGCATGCGTGGCGTCGCCACCGACGCAATGGAAGGCCGCGGCAGAATGACGGAAGCTGCCGCGGTTGCGCCGAGAGCCAATACGCCTCTGCGTGTGATCACCGACCTCACACCCACCTCTTGAGTTCGACGTGAAGCCCACCCGCCCGATCCCCGTATAGGGTTTCGGGCCCGATGCGTCAAACGCAATGACGCGATTGCCGTTATGGAAAACGCGCGTCGCGCCTCACGCGCCGCAGCTTTTCGCGGCGGCAGCGGGCTCTCCCGATTGCGCAAAACGGTGCTGCCTCAGCGCATCGAGCAGCCTTTCGTCGCGGCCATATATGTCGTCGCGAAACTCGACCGTTCCATCCTCATCGACGAAGCTCGTCCAGTAGACGATGACGATCGGCACTTCATCCGCGAGCGGAATACGCTGCGTCTTCCCGTCCGCGATCATGCCCTCGATGCGTTCGCGCGGCCAGCCGGTATCGTTGCCAAGCAGATGTTCGGCAAGCGCGAGCGGCTTTTCGAGGCGGACACAGCCATGGCTTCGCGCGCGATCGTCACGCGCGAAGAGGCGGCGCGCGGGCGTGTCGTGCAGATAGACATCGAACGAACTCGACAGCTCGAACTTGATGCGGCCGAGCGAGTTCCTGTCACCAGGCGCCTGCACGATCTGATTGTCGCGCCAGTACATGTCGTTCTTTTCGAGATAGTCGGGCTCGCGCGTCAGCGCCGGCAGGATCTCCTTGCGCATGATCGACGACGGAACTACCCAGGGCGGGTTGACGACGATGGAACTTATGACGCTGCGCAGGATCGGTGTCGGCGTTTTCTTCTTGCCGACCACGGCACGCATCTCGAGCACGGGGGCGCCACCGACGATGAGCTTCGCGGTCGCGGCGGCCGCGTTGACCTCGACGCGCGTCGGCGGGATCGCGCCCGACAGCATGCGCCAGCGCTCGAGATTGACGGCGATCTGCGCGGCGCGGTCCGCCGCTGCGACATTGAGCGCTTCGAGCGTCTTTCGGCCGACAACGCCATCGGCGCCCAGGCCGTGGCGGTCCTGAAATCGCTTGAGCGCCGCGACGAGCGCGCCATCTAGACGGCTGCCGGTGGCGGAAGCATCCGCCGCATCGAGATCGCCCTCGGCCGCAAGCCTCCGGCGCAGGGTGGGCACAAGCGGGCTCGCCTCCCCCGACTTCACCGCCTTTGCGGGCGCATCAAGCATCGCCCATCCGCCCTTTGCCGCCATGTCGGCATAGCGCGCATAGGCGACGACGAGGCGCGCATATTCCGGCTGGGATGGCGGCAGCGAAGCAAGCCAGGCCGCGAGCGAATGTGTGGCGAAGGCATCGCGCAGCCCCGCGACGGGATCGGTGACGGGCCGGGGAAAGTCGATATCGCTCTCGATGCTTTCAAGCTCGAGGCGGCCGTTCCGCATATCGCGCGCATATCGGAGGGCGGCGTCCGTCAGCAGGAGATCGCGGGCGCGCGCATCCCTGATGGCGTCGCTGCCCTTCAGTTCGGCAAGATGAAAGTCGCGCGGGTCGAGCCCCTGCTCCCCGACAGCGGTGAGCGCCTTAATGAGCGTGGCTGCATCCGCCGCCGACCAGACGCAGACACCGTCCGATCCGCCATAGAAGCGGCGCAGCGAATTGAAATCGAGCGTCGCGCTTACGGAGCCGGGCAACGCCGCAATCGCTGACAATGGATCGGAACAGGCTGCGGCTTGCGCGGAAGGTGCGCCCGCGATGCAGGCAAGCGCGATCGCCACAGCGCCGGCGAACATTCGGAAATGATGCCAGGCGGCGAAGGAGTGCCCCTGCGAACGGGGCTTCGGATTGGAACGCAACACCTGAACGAAACCCTGCTTTCAATATCGAGCCGCCCGATTGCGCCGTAAGTGACAGGATACACCGAAACGGGTCGCCCTTGTGGGCCGATCGCCGGGACCAGGCGTCGCGTGGATAGCTTGCGTCCGGGCACGGCCGGCTTTCGCTTTCGAGGCTGACGGCGAGCGGCACTTCGATCATCATCGCCCTGCCCCACCGGCATGGCCGGATCGCCACCGAGACAGAAAGACGAGAGATCGAGAATGACGATGCCCCTGCCAGACGGAATCTGGATTTCAAACGAGAACCCGACGCGGCGCGAGGGCGCGGCCGCGCTCTTCCTCGATCGCGATGGTGTCATCGTACGGGAGGTCGATTATCTCTCCCGCCCCGAGGATGTCGTTCTCGAGCGCGGGGCGGCGAAGCTCATCGGCTGGGCGCATGCGCAGGGGCTTGCGGTTGCCGCCGTCACCAATCAGGCGGGTATCGCGCGGGGGCGTTTCGGCTGGCCGGACTTCGAGGCGGTGGAGGCGGAGATCGCGCGCCAGCTCCGGGCCGCCGGAGTCGCGCTCGATCTCATCGTCGCCTGCGCCTATCACCCCGACCACACGGATGGCTATGACGATGCCCATGCACGCTGGCGCAAGCCCGGCCCGGCCATGATCGAGCTTGCCGCCGAAAAGCTCGGCATCGACCGCAGCCGGAGCTTCATGATCGGCGACAAGGCAAGCGATGTGGAAGCGGCGAGAAACGCGGGCCTTGTCGGCGCCATTCATGTGCTCACGGGCCATGGGCGCGAGGAACGCGAGGCCGCCATGACGCTGGCGCGGCCAGGCTTCGAGGTCATCGCCGCCGGCGATCCCGAGGAAGCGCTTGCGCTTCTCGCCGCCCGGCGCTTCGGTGCCGCCCGATAGGCAGCGCCGCCCCTTGCGCGCAAGGCAGTGGGCCTGTTCAATGGCCGCACGATTCCACCGCTGCCCCGGACATCATCCCATGAGCGTTCCCTATTACGAGCCCACTCTCGCTGGCCGCGAGAGAGAATATCTGGACGAAGTCCTGTCGGCAAAGCAGCTAGCGGGGGACGGGAAGTTCACCAAGGCTTGCCACGCATGGCTTGAGGAGAAGACGGGCGCTGCGCGCGCGCTCCTCACCCATTCGGGCACCGGCGCGCTCGACATGATCGGCCTGCTGCTCGAAATCGAGCCGGGCGATGAAGTCATCATGCCCTCCTACACTTTCGTCAGCACCGCCAATGCAATCGCGCTGCGAGGCGGCGTCCCCGTCTTCGTCGACATTCGCGCCGACACGCTCAACATCGATGAAAATCTGATCGAACAGGCCATCACGCCGAAAACGCGGGCCATCATGCCGGTGCACTACGCGGGCGTCGGCTGCGAGATGGATACGATCATGGCGCTCGCGGCGAAACACGGGCTCGCCGTCGCCGAAGATGCGGCGCAGGGTTTCGGCGCCTTCTATCGGGGCAAGGCGCTCGGCACTTTCGGCGCGCTCTCCGCGCTGAGCTTCCATGCGAGCAAGAATGTGGTGGCGGGCGAAGGCGGCGCGCTGCTTGTCAACGATCCCGCATACCGGCTGCGCGCCGAGATCGTGCGCGAGAAAGGCACGAACCGCAGCCAGTTCTTTCGCGGCGAGGTGGACAAATATACCTGGGTCGATCTCGGCTCGTCCTTCCTGCCGAGCGAGATCACGGCGGCGCTGCTGCTCGCCCAGCTCGAACAGGCCGAGGCGATCAACCAGCGCCGCGTCGCGCTATGGGGGCGCTATCACGAGGCGCTTCGCCCGCTCGAAGTCCGCGGCCTCGCGCGACGCGCGGAGATACCACAGCATTGCGCGCATAACGGCCATATTTATTGGCTCGTCTTCGAGACCGGCGACCTGCGCGCAAGGGCGCGCGAACTTCTCGTCGCACAGGGCATCATGGCCTCGGCGCATTACGCGCCGCTGCACAGCTCTCCCGCCGGTCAACGTCTCGGCCGCGCGGCGAGCGCGATGAAGGTTGCCGATCATGTCGGCGAAGGGCTGCTGCGCATGCCGCTCTATGCGCATATGCCGGACGACGTGATCGAGCGCGCGGCCGCCGCGCTCGCCACGCTCTGAGGGCTGGCGCCTTCCGCGTCAGGCGGTCTGCACGATCCGCGTTCCGTCCGGGAGCACGAACCGCGCCTCGATGCCGAGACGCCGCACGATCGCTTGCGTCTCATCGAGCGGCATCAGCGAAAAGGCGGTCGAAAGCGCATCCGCCCTCGTCGCGCTCGGCGCCAACACCGAAACGACGAGATAGCGCCTCGCCGTCAGGCCCGTTCGCGGATCGAAGATGTGGTTGCTGCGCCCCGCCGGGTCGAAGACCGTGCCATAGCCGCCCGACGTCGCAATGGCGAGATTGGTGAGTTCGACCGTTTCGGCGATGCGATCCGGCTTTCGCGGATCCTCGATGCCGACGCGCCACGGCTCGCCGGAAGGGCTCTCGCCCAGCGCGCGGATTTCACCCATGTCGACCAGCGCACGCTCGATCCCCGAGGCCAGCAGAAGCTCCGTCACGCGGTCGGTCATGTAGCCTTGCGCGATGCCGTTGAAGGTGAGCCCCATGCCGGGACGCATGAATTCCACCCGCGAGGCATCGAAGGCAACGGAATCATGGCCGACCGATGCGAGGGCGCGCGCACGCTCATGCGCCGATGGGCCGTCCTTGTCCGCGCCGGGTTTCGAGAAGTGCTCGGCATAGAGGCGCCAGAGCGGCTGCACAGTGATGTCGAAAGCGCCGCCCGTCATGCGGGCATAGTCTTCGCTTTCGCTCAGAAGCCGCAGAAAATCCGCAGGCGGTTCCGTTATGCGGCCCTGTCGGTTGAGAAGCGAGATCGCGGTGTCGGGCGCATAGAGACTGAATATCCGCTCCAGACGCCGCACTTCGGCGATGGAGCGCTCGATCAGGCGATCCGCCACCTTCGGGTCGGGATGGTTGATGCGGAGCATGGCATCGGCGCCAAGCGCCACGCCGCGCCAGCTTCTAAGGTTCGCCTGTCCACCCTGCGCCGCCGCGCCCGGCATGCGCGGCATGAGAGCAAATCCTGCGGCCGCCGCCGTGATGGTGATGAATCGCCTGCGCGTCACGCTCATCTCCGATCCTCCTTGTCCGTGGCGTCAGCAGATGCGGGCTCCGCGCCGGGGAAGACGTAATCGTCGGGCATGTCATTGAAACCGACCACCCTGCCGCCTGCCTTGCCCACGAAATCCTCCGCCTGCTGCCGTTCGCCGAAGGGAATGGCTTCATCCGCCTCCATGCCGCCACGCCGGCTGCTGCCGATCACGTACCAGGCCTTGCGCGCGTCGATCCATGTTCCGGGCTCGGGCTGGTTCCAGTTCTTCGCCTTGCCCATGTCGTTGACATAGATCGCGGTGACGTTCTTCGGCTCCTCCGCCAGACGCATGAAGGCGAAAAGCTGCCGCACGGACGAAAACCAGTATGGATCCGCCCTGCCCGCGACGAAAATCTGCGCCTTGGGGCCCGCATGTTCGGGAAGCGTCATCCCGCAGAAATGTCCGACGGCGACGTCGGACACTTCCGCAGGCGGCGGCGCCTTCGCCTGCTCCGGCCGGTCGCAACCGGACAGCGCGAGGACGAGAGCACAAACCGCAAAACTCCTCACAAGCGCATTCACAACTGTTTCCTCGCAAAAAGGAAGGTCGCAAGTCCGAGCGGCGCCAGAACCCACGCAACGAGCGTCGCGATCAGTACCGATGGCGCAAGATTGGCCTGCGATGCGATCCCCGCCATGCCCGAAAAGCGGGAGACATTCGCAAATCCCGTCAGATTGAGAAGGCGGTAGGCATCGGCCGGATTGAGCATGAGCAGAAGGTTGAGCCGCTCCGCCGTCAGTATGCGCCCCTGATCCGCCACCAGAATGCCGAGGATCGCCATGTCGTAGATCAGCACGAAGACGAGCCAGACGCCTATGGCGATGCCGCCCGCCGTGCCGCGATCGCGCACGGCCGCGCTGATGAGATAGCCGATCGAAACGAAAGCCGCGCCGAGCAGCACGCTCGTCCCGATCATCGCGGCGAACGCCTGCCAGGCGTCCGTATCGCCCTCGCCGTTCACCGCTTCGAGCGCGACGCCGGCAATGCCGTAACCGATCAGCGTGGCGACGGCGAGAATAGCGACATGGCCCGCGAATTTGCCGAGCATGACTTCCCAGCGCGAGACGGGATAGGTGAGAAGCAGGGCCATGGTGCCCCGATCCACCTCGCCGACCACGGCGTCATAGGCAAGCAGCAGCGCGATCAGCGGGATCAGAAAGATCGTGAGGCTCGAAAGGCTGACGATGGTGACGGCGAGCGCGCCGACCCGCACTTCGCCGGTGGGCGCGCTGCCGAGGAAGGCGAGCGTCAACGCCAGCGCCGCCAGCAGGCATGTGGTCGCCACGACCCACCTGTTCCGCAAGCCATCGCGGAATTCCTTGCCGGCAATGATCGCGACCGATCTCATGCGTCCTCGCGTGTCAGAAAATGCGCATACATGTCATCGAGGCCGGGCTGGTGAAGCTCGATGTCCTCGACGGAACAGGAAAGCTCCGACAGCGCCCGAATGGCGGCGATCTTCTCCTTCTCCGTGCAGCGAAGTTCGTATCGCGCCTCGCCGATGCGGCTCCAGCCGGCGGGGAGCCGCGCGGCCCCGGCCCTCTCGCTCAACCGAAGCTCGATACGTATGGGAAGGCCCGCCGCCCGTCGCAGATCCGACATCGTGCCGTCGGCGACCTTCCGTCCGCGGTTCATGATGACGACACGATCGACCCTGCCTTCGAGTTCGGCCAGCGCGTGAGACGAAAGAAGGATGCAGGCGCCCTCCTCGCGCAGTTCGCGAAGGATGTCATAGAAGCTCTGCCGCAAGGCCGGATCGAGGCCGGTGGTGGGCTCGTCGAGGAAAAGCATCCTGGGGCGCCCGAGCAGCGCCTGCGCGAGGCCGAGGCGCTGGCGCATGCCCTTGGAATAGGTGACGACCCGCCGTCGCGCCGCCTGCGAAATCCCGACACGCTCGAGCAGCCTCGCATTGCCCGCGAGCGGCTGGCGCTTCAGCCGCGCATAAAAGGCGAGCGTCTCGACGCCCGTCATCGCCGGATGAAAGGCGATGTTCTCCGGCAGATAGCCGATATCCATGCGCACTTGCGCCGCCGCGCGGCTGGCCGGGTCCTCGCCAAGCACGCGAACATGGCCCGCATCCGGGCGAATGAGCCCAAGCATCAGCTTGATGAGCGTGCTCTTGCCCGCGCCATTATGCCCCGCAAGCGCGACGCACTCGCCCGGCCGCAACACGAGATCCACGCTTTCGACGGCGGCAACGCCGTCATAGGTCTTCGTCACGCCGGAAAGCTCGACCGATACATCACTCACGGCTTCACCTCCAGCCGGCTTGCCGCCGCGACATGCGGCGGGCTCATCAACGGCGCGCTGTCGATCACGCCGCCAGGATGAATGGCGGGGAACTGCGACTGCGCCCAGCGCACGACTTCCGTCGCCGGGCTGTTGAGCAGAAGCTTCGCCGCTGGCGCGCGCCAGAGCACCTGATCGAGGATTCCATTCGGGCGATAGGCCGTGTCGGCGACACCGTCGCCATCGAGATCGAAAGCGGCATTGTCGCTCCAGTAATTGCCACGCCCCTCCACCTGCCAGTCGAGCGCGCGGGTGCCGACATACATGACCTGCGTCTGATTGCCGATGAAGGCATTCTCCGAAATCCGGTTGCGCTCCGATCCCGCCGTGAAGTGCACGCCGATCCGGCAGCCCTCGAAGAGATTGTCCTCGAAGCGGTTCTTGTTGGCGTTGTAGATGAAGACGCATTTCTCGCTGCCGCGCACGACATTGCCGCTGATCTCAGAGCCATTGGCGAAATTGAAGAGCAGCCCGTGCTCGCGGTCGCCATCCGAAACATTGTCGCGGATGACAAGCCGGTCGGAATACATGATGGCGTAGCCGACATCGTTGCCGATGGAGAGATTGCCGCTTACCTCGCTGTCATTCGTGTACATGTAGTGAACCGCGAAGCGGACATCACGAAACCTGTTTCCGCGGAAGATGTTGTTGCGGCTCGTCGTGGTGAAGATGCCATCGCGGCCGGCGCTTATGTCATTGCCGATGACGATCGAGCCCGGCGTGTTCCAGAGCTGAACACCATTGCCTCTCTCGCTACGCCGCAAATCGTGCCGGCCGACGATCCGGTTCTCGCGCACCGTCGCATCACGCGGGCCCCAGAGATAGACGCCGATCAGATTGTCGAGAATGTCGTTATGCTCGACCAGAACGCGATCGGCCGTCTTGTCGGCGAAGATCGCGGCGTCCATGTCGAACAGGCTGAGGCCGGAACCCTTGACCGTCAGATTGCGGATCGTGACATCCGCTGCCTCGATCCAGATCGCGCGGCCATCACCCTGCCCCTCGACGATGGCGGAACGATCATCCGGCCCTTCTATGGTGAGCGGCCGCGTGACGACGACATTGCCCGCGTAACGCCCCGGAGCGAGGCGGAGCACATCGCCCGGCCTCGCGCGGGCGGCGGCCTCCTGAAGACTGTCGCCCGGCTGAAGCTCGATGGTGGCGGCGAGGCCCGGAAGGATCGACACGAGATTGAGGACGGCGATTGCCGCAACCGCCGCCCTCACTCTCCCGAACCATGACGGGCTCCACCGCACCGGATCAGGCCGGTTTCGGATGAACGAGCATCCGACCAGACATTTCCATGTGGAGCGCATGGCAGAACCACTGGCAATACCACCAATGCACGCCCGGCCGGTCCGCCTTGAAGGTGACGGAGGCCGTTGCCTGCGGCCCGATCTCCATCGCGATGCCATAGCGCACCAGCGTGAAGCCATGCGTCAGATCCTCGACCTCGTCCATATTGCTGACGACGATGGTCACCTCGTCGCCCTCATTGACCTCGAATTGCTCAAGGCTGAAGGTCGGCGCGGTCGAATACATATAGACGCGCACCTTGTTGCCGTCGCGAATGACATCCGCCGCCTCGTCGAGATCGACGCCATCCTTGGCGGCCATCTTCCGCACATCTTCCCATGTCGGATCGTCGCGCTTCCAGATGCTTACGGGGTTCACCTTGGAGCGGTGGACGATGCAGATGTCATGCGGCTCGGCGAAGCTCGGCCCGTCATGCACAAGTCTCATCTTGTCGCCCGATATGTCAGCACCGGCGACGATCCGGGTGCGGGCGGCGATGATGGCATT
>WBZO01003942.1_pt1 | contig 16579 bp, 18 predicted proteins | sample 5204261 | NCBI WGS metagenome assembly WBZO01 (sample SAMN12412400, study PRJNA552823) | activated sludge metagenome | isolation source: activated sludge from anammox sidestream of wastewater treatment plant... | place: USA: North Carolina | collected 2017-09 | reverse complement strand
ATTGGCCAGCCCCTGTCCATCCTGTGCAATATCTCCCGCAGCCTGAAGCCGCAGGCAAAGGCAGTATTCACTGTTCTCAACGCACTGGCATCGATTCGCAGGAACGCGAATAAGGACGTTGAGGAGGGACGATTCGATCCTCTGACACTGGTTGAGTCTTCGGAATGCACGCCCCAAGAGGGGGTGGCTGCAGTTGCCGTTCGAGAGAGGGCTTTCGTGCCAACTGAGCTCGTCCTGCTCTTCCGCCTGGCAGGGATGTCTGTGATCAACATATGGGGCGGGACAGCAGGGAACTGGGGGAGAAGGCCCGTCGACCTGGATGAGATGGAGATCATGGTTGTGGCATGCAAAACAGGCGAGCCTCTGGAGGGGGATGGCGCCCGGTAGCCCTCAAAATTGTCTGCAGAATTAATATTGGGGTATCGGGCCTCTAATCCCCAGATCCCGGTCCTGATCCCCCCATCATCTCGGCTTGATGGCCCTTACCTTTATGCTGGATACGGAGTCTGCAAATCCGTTGACTTCTTCGGCGCTCATTTTCGGACTCTGATCAATTGCCTGATCTGTGCTGTCGCTGACAAAAAAGTCCAGTGAGAAGGGGGATTCCTCAATCACTTCTACATCGCCGAAGCCTGCAGATCCTATCGCATCCAGATAGACATCTTTCATAACTGCTCCCGAGATGCAGCCCACATAGCCTTCGATCGAATTCTCTATGCTAAGAGGCAGCTTCTGGCGCAATACGAGATCTGAGACCATCAGCCTGCCGCCGGGCTTAAGCACCCGGAATACCTCTTTGAAGACCTTCTTTTTGTCGGGCACCAGGTTGATGACGCAGTTGGAGATGACAGCATCCATGCTATTATCATCAACCGGAAGATCCTCCAGCTCGCCAGGCACAAACTGCACATTGCTGTAGCTTCCTTTATCGGCATTCTCTCTAGCCCTGTTGATCATCTCCGGGGTCATATCCACTCCAATGACCTTTCCTGTCGGTCCAACCCTGTTGGCGGCAAGGAAGCTGTCGAATCCCGCCCCTGAGCCCAGGTCAAGAACAGTCTCCCCTTCCTTTATCGATGCCAGTGCGATTGGATTGCCGCAGCCCAAGCCCAGATTAGCTCCCTGAGGCACGGCATTCATCTCTTCCTCTGAGTAGCCGATATTCTTGCTGATCTCCTCTGGGGGAAGAGTTCCACAGCATGAGCCCTTGGTGGGACAGCACGAGCCTCCCGTTCTCGCAATTTTTCCGTAGCTCTCCTTTACCAGTACCTTTATTTCCGAATCGTTCATCGTTAGTTCACCTCAAATTCTAAATATAGTATTATTTCTTGAATATGTCATCAATAACCGGCCCGAGCACAGACTTCACCATGCCCTCCAGCTCTTTTACCCTGATTAGTGATAGGCAGCAGATCTTGCCATCCTTCTCCATGCTCACCACTGCCAGCTTATCTCCCGGCCGGATCTTTGCTCTTTCCCGGATATCCTTGGGAAGAACCATCTGCCCGCGCTCATCTACGCTTACTATGGATTCCACCCGGCATGAGCTCATCGATCCCGGCAGGCAACAGGCCTTGTCTTCGGATTTAACCGCCATAATAATATCGTTATCTCTGATTATTTAAATATTTCTGAAAAATCAGAAAATTCTCTTTTTAAGCAACATCTCAAATCGATAAAAATTGATGCGTAATTCTCCAAACAAATATGACTTTGGATTTTAAAACCAGTTTAATGCTATGCACATCAAATCCTGACAGAATTCAGATAAAGCGCAAGCATTATATATCGGCAAATATTGATATGATCTGTGATTGCTATGGGGCTGAAAGATAAGATCTTCGGGGATAAGGGCAGCAGCAGTTGTTGCTGTGGCACCCGTATTGTGGGACTCAGACAGATCAACGTAGGTGGACGCAGCGTAGGAATCATGGGCCTGGATGAAGCCCTCCAGGATTTCTTTAAAAAGGGAATGAAGCCAGAGGACTCCACCGGAAGTGAGCTGGTCGAGGAGCTGAAAAAGCTCAACTTCATTGCCGAGGGAGCAGAGGAGATGTATAAAACCGCTTTTTTAGCAGAATATCTAAGGTACTTCGAAGCCAGGAAAAAATAGGATCAGATGCAAAAAGCCATAAAAGCCAGCTCTGCACTCATGATCCGACCAGAAATCTATGAGTAGTTGGTGGGTGAAATAGACAGTTATGCCAGATTCGACGAATGATGAGATCATTGAGGAATCAATCGACGAGGATGCAATATGCAGCCTGGCCAGGCTCATCGGAGATGAGGATCGGGCGCGGTCGAGGTCCAGAATGCTCATGTCACTGATGAAGGCGATCGACATTGATGGCCCGGAAGGAGAGGTGGAGGTCTTCAAGGCCGTTGCCGATCCCTGCAGGCTCAGAATTGTAAAGCTCTTGAAGGAAGGAGAGCTATGCGTCTGTGAGATCATGACTGCTCTTGATAAGCCTCAGTCCACCACTTCCCATCATCTGTCCATTCTCAGAGAGGCAGGACTGGTCAGGGAGCGAAAGGATGGCAAATGGTCCTACTACCGCCTGGCCGACAGCGCGGTCAATGAGATGATCAAGCAGGCCCGAGAGCTGAAGAAGATAAAATAAGATTAAAAGATTTTTAAGTGGTGGGATGAGATGTTCTATGACAACCTAGCGACGGCTATGAGCTTTTTCATAGAGATTGCAGTAGAATTGATAGTATTATTCATAGGGATAACCTTTCTCGTGGGCCTGATCCAGGAGTATGTGCCTGATGAAACCATAAAGAGAGCACTGGGCGGGCGGCACAGGATCCTGGGCAGCTTTCTAGGCGCCGGTTTTGGTGCGCTAACTCCATTTTGCTCCTGCTCGACCATACCTCTGCTCCTGGGAATGCTCAATGCGGGCGTGCCCTTCGCATCTGCGATGGCATTTCTATTTGCCTCGCCGCTGCTAAATCCGGTGATAGTGTCCCTGTTCATACTGCTGATGGGCTGGAAGATAACTGCTCTCTACTTTGCCGTCACATTCCTGGCGGCAATCGTAATCGGCCTGATGCTTGACAGTCTGGGATTCGCAGCACAGGTTAAATCCGTGGCCGCGGTGAGAGGCTGCTGCGACTGTGAGCAGGCTGAGGATGCAAAATCGAGAGTGCAGCGCTCGGCAAGATTCGCTTTCAGCCTATTCCGCCAGCTCGTACCCTATCTCCTCTTGGGAGCGGGCATTGGTGCCTTCATTCATGGATTCGTGCCCACGGAGCTGATATCAAGCATTGCCGGATCGGGAAATCCCTTTGCTGTTCCCGTGGCGGCAATCATAGGCGTCCCCATCTACATCCGGGCGGAGACCATGATCCCCATCGGCCTGGCCCTCATAGAGAAAGGGATGGGCACGGGAGCGGTGCTGGCCCTGGTCATCGGCGGAGCGGGCGCGAGCATCCCTGAGTTGACCCTCCTTTCCGCCATATTCAAAAGGAAGATGCTGGCAGCCTTTGTGCTCACCATCATCACAATAGCGGTTGCGGTCGGATATCTGGCCAACTGGTTGGCATTGTGATGTTTGCAGAAGGAGAAACGAAATAGAAATATTGCAGGCGAATTAGGGCGAAAAAAGAGTCCTGCCGTCATCCCCAAAGGTCTGAGAGATCCAATCCTTCATCTCATCTCTCACTTTTCTGAAGGCCTGCATCTCCTCTTCCTTCGATCCTCTTGTAGCCGCCGGATCCAGGAAGCTTCTGTGGATGACCTCTCTAGCTCGAGGCGTCCGGGCGGGAAGCTCAATCTCTGTGCTGCAGATGGGGCAGGCCTGTCTGGCCCGGTCGCATACTGTGACCGCCTGGTCGAAGACCGTATCCAGAAATTCCTGGGTGGATTTGGAGCGCTGGCCGGAGATATCAATGCCGATCTCGCTCATAGCCCGCACCGCGCGGGGGTCGACTGCCGTTGGATCAACCCCGGCGCTATAGGCCTCATATCGATCGCCGTACATGGCCCGCAGGAGCCCCTCCGCCATCTGGGAGCGGGCGGAGTTGTGAGTGCACAGGAACAGGACTTTCTTTTTTCCTGCCGAACTGGAAGCAGAGTCTGATTTCATCTGATGATCGGGTGCCTCCATTGTAAATCAGCATTTTGTCTGGCTGGATGGAGGCGTGATAAAAAGTGGGTCAGATGGGATCGAAGCCCATTGCCGGAGGGCTCACGCCTATCACCTGAGAGGGACACTCCTCTGCCACCTTCTTTGCGCATTCCTCTTGATCCTCAAAAGCGACTCCCTCATCCAGCTTCCCAGCTATGCGGAACTTCTCGGCGATTTGACTCTTGCCATCCTGTTCACTCTCATCGAAGAGATCGGGGCAGTCCCCCCAGCACTGACCGCAGCTTATGCAGCCCTCTCTATCGATTGATACATTGATCATGAAAATCATCCCGGCCTATGCCAGGGCCAGTTTTTCTTTTATCGCTTTAATGCTTTTTGGCGCAGGAGGCGGATTTGTGCTGAAGTTCTGTTGGGCGCCGGTTACATTAAAATCTCCTGTCTGCCATTTGCCCTGATGATGGCAAAGCAATATGGAGATCTAGAGATCCTGCAGGAGATCGAGAATCTCTGCATAAGTCACCAAAAGATCACCCAATCTTCTGAGTGCCGGGATTTCAACCATCGAGCAGCCCTATTGCTGCAGAGCCTGGAGGAGAAGGGATTTTTCCCCCTGGCGGATAGGATGATGGACCTTCTGGCCTGCTGCAATCCCAAGGACCTCTCCCAGTGCGACAGCGTGCAGAGGGCCAGGGACATACTAGAAAGATTGAGGTATCTGGCCAGGGAGAGCCTTGGAGAATGAATCTGCCATTAACTTCCTTTGGGTCGGTCTTGTGTTTTGGCCGGTTCTATTTTGGGAATGGAAAAAATTCTGGCGGTAGTAGGGACGTGGGATCTCTCCATCTCCTGCTATGTCGCCTGGATGATTACGGATTGGATGTTTCAATAATTGCAGACATCCATCGATCGATCTTTATGCTATTTTCTATCGGTTCCTTCGCCATCCATAATTCCGAGTGATGACTGCTTAAGCATGAGCCTGCACTGCTAGCCTGTGCTCGATGAGATCTTCTTTGGGGGACAGTCTCATAGTTTTCAGTAAGGCTCGTGAAGCATTTCGTGTTATTCAGAAAAGATGACAGTTTAAAAATTGTGGAAAAACTATATTTGAGTTTTTTAAATAGATTAAAAAACCCGAAAGAGATATGTGCAACTTAGTGTGATGTAATGGAACGGATAAGTATTCAAACAGGATGGCCTATGTCTACTAAAACAAGAAAAAGAGATGCACAGGCTGACGAGGAGGTCATAAGTTCAGATATTGACGCGATTTTTAGAGCACGTTACCACGGAGCGGCAAATATTAGAGGTATCAAGTATCAAATACTGTATTCTGTTCTTCGCGCTTTTGACCTCTACGCTGATGATAATGCGTATGGATCGATTAGACTTGAGGGAATTGAAGATTTGGATCTTCTTGGATTGCGTTTAGAGGATGAATACATCCAAGTCAAGACCTCACAAGAACCGTGGAAGTGGAGCCAGCTTAAAAGTTATAAAAATTCTAAAGGTCCAATTGAGAATTTTCTAGAAATTTATCGGTTAAATCCAAATTGTCATTTCGTTCTCGTGGTGAATTTTCAGCTAAAAGGTGACCTAGAAAAATTGGCTCAAATAGAGTCTCTGCCACCAAGAGATAAAAAAATTATTGAGGAAATGTTTCGTAAATTGTGCCATCAAATAGGGGCATCTACCACTGAAGCCGACGCTCTTGCTAGCAGATTATGCATCGTCTCGATGTCAGAAGATCAAATTTGGAGGAAACTTAGACCTGCCGTAGCTGACTCTTTTAATATAGGAAGCGAAGCAGTTGAAACTTACATCTCGGCGCTTGTCGCCAAATTTCTGGATTGGGCCAAGGATCGAAAGACGATAAATCGCACGGATCTTGAGGGTGTTCGAGCGAACGTTGGGGAACCTTTGTCACGAGAGGTGGAGTGGCAAGGATACGGACGTGGTCTTATTGATAGAATCTCATGGGATTCAGATGCGAATATCGAGGATTTCTTTGAAGGAAAGAGAACAAGACAGGGGCATATTGCATCTAACGTTGATGTTAGACGGCCAATTTGGCTTGAAAGAATTGATAAGGCAATCAATTCCTCAAAGATTTGTATCCTTCGATCTTCAAGCGGACAAGGCAAATCATCACTTTTATATCGGTATGCATACGAAAAATGGCCAGCGGAAAACACCTTTATTCTTCGAGTTGCCGAATCACAGGAACACGTTGAGCTTATTCGTGATCACCTTCGTTTCAGAGCGAATCTGGGCGTGCCTATTTTTCTTCTAATTGATAATGCTGGATGGAGCACGCGATTTTGGCCATTCGTCGCACAGGAATGTGCCGCTTTAGGAGTTCAGGTTTTGATATCAGTACGCAATGAAGATTGGCATCGTTTTGCAAGGGAGTGTTTGACAAATTACGAGATAATTGAGCCAATTTTGATTCTAGATGAAGCACAACAAATTTTCGAGGCATTTCGATCAAAAGGGAGACTCCACGAATCGATCAGCTCACCTGAATGGGCTTATGAGAAAATTGGTGAGCCCCACTTATTAATGGAATATGTTTACTTGCTCACACATGGTCACATGCTTGAAGAACGACTTCGGGATCAATTAAAGCAATTCTCCGAACAAGGCGAGGATCCCGCCAAAGTTGAAATATTGCGAAGAATATCACTGGCAGATTCGCTTGGAGCACCCGTCGCAGTTGACAAATTGTTGGTAGACATTCAGTTAACGGATGATCCGCAACAGGTATTGATGTCTCTTTCCGGGGAGTACATTGATTTAGTGGACGGAATTCTTACTGGCCTTCACTGGGTTCGTTCAGATCACCTCACTCATATACTCCATGAAGGATATCCAAATCCTTGCAAGACAGCTCTGGCAGTTTTTGGAGCTATTCCACTTGAACGCATTCCTGTATTTGTCTCCAATGCTTTAAGCAAAGACGACTTGGATAAAGAACTATTTATGAATGGTCTGATTGAAAAAGCAAAGGAAAATGATCTCAATATTATTTTAGCCATTGTTGATGGAATCTTCGAAGCGGGAGAACGTAAATTCTTTCAAGTAAATCAAAGCTTGTTCGACGAGGCATACGAGTTATTTGGTCCTAGCGGTATTTTACCATTAATTTTAAAATTTGCTCCAGTCATCAAGGTAGACATATTAACCAAGATGATCGGGATTCTTGGTGAGAATAAAGAAAATTTCAAAAAGTTAACAGAGATTGCGTCTCAAATCGTTGAATCAGACAGAGGCCTCGATTTAGTCAGGGATTTCTTAAATTATATCATACTAGACATCCCATCAAAAAAACTGCAAGAAACTCCTGATGATATGGGTCGCTTGTTTGACTGGTGTTCGTTATGCAATATCCACGTTTCAACTTGGACAAATATTTTTGACAATTACATCTCAGACATGAAAATATTTAATTATTCATTAGACGCATTTTCCATCTTTGCGCAGGGATTTTATCGATACGATGGACCCGCATATATGAAATGGTTTTCACAAAATAAAGAGAATATTCTGGGCTATCTTAAACTTCATGTTAATTGTATTGAATTGAATGTTTCAGACGATACGCTTTACATCGAATTCTTCACTGATTCAGATGAAAGTCAAAGTATCAATGAACAGGCAGTACAGCGTTTCAATAAGTTGAGATCTAGTATTCCTTTTTGTGAAAGTTATCAATCTCAGGGCATTTGGTTCTTGCCATCTGGCCTAACGCCATCCATTGACGATTCTCGAAAAAATATCCCCAAAGGGAATCTGCCATTCAAATCTGATATTGAAAAGAATTTGATATGGAAACACATAGTAGATAATTACTATCTATCGGATAGCTATTATATATATGAAAAATCTTGGTATAATCTCCGAAATGATGGCTTGTGTTTTGTAAAGGCCTTCTCAAAAGGTTTACAGAATATCCTTGTGGGCAAAAAATTTGACTTTCAAAAGGCCTTCGACGGAGGAAAACTCCCAGACAGATTGATGGACTTGCTGAGATATTTGCCAGATCCTCCTTCTCAGGCTCCGGTGCATTTGAGCAAGGCGCTTAAAGGAACTACCAATAAGTGGTCAACTAGTTTACAAAATTTCCTATTACAAATATTTGAATATTTCCAGGATGTACGTAAACAAAGAATAGGACGATTGGCAGTCCATAATTTCCTATGTGCCGTCAAATATCTTCCGGAGATGCACAGCATCTTTAATCAGCTTTTTGAGAATGTACCCGACTATTTTGACGTCAGTGAGTTGGATATTTCTGAAGTAAAGAACTACGAAATCCTCGCCGATCTACTAGATGTTTGGATAATAGAACCACCCAAGACGCCACAACGAAATATTATGCAATATATTAGGAAAAGAAGACAGCAAAAGAGACAGGAAATGCTCAATCGCATCCAGGATGTAAACGCTCATCTCAAAGAATACGGCATGATCATCATACCCCCTATCGATGCATATATAAAACATCCTCTTTGTTACATGCCGCTGGCATTTTCCGTAAAGGATCCAATCTACCCAGAAGCTTCACTGGATATCGTTATTGAAGCGATTTCGGACGTCAAAGATATTGCTGATATTTTCTATCTAGTGCCGATACATGAGGGTGTTCGTTTCCTTGAGGGTGGGTACCAAATCAGCTCAAACCAAATTACAAAATTTAATGAAGGGCAACTCACAAACTGGGAGGCTTTTGCATTACAGGAACTCTCTGAAGATATATTGAGATGCCTTCCTGCCTTGCCCTTCTGTCCATCTGTGAGGCTGCAAATTAGAGCAAGTATAACCTCATTGCTCATTGGAATGATAGTGTTTATTGAGCAAAAGGACAAGATTGAGACACTAAGGACATCTGAAAATCAATTTGAAGTTAAATTGTATGATCGCCATAAATCGCGACTTATTGAAATACAAGCGGATTTTGGCATTGCGGCATGCAAGATAATGGATTATCTGAAAGCCGAATATTCATCCCTGCAGGAAGACATAGACTTTAAGACATTGATAGGATTTCTTAAAATCACAGAAGAAGCTTCACAGAAGGATTCCATTGATACGCTATTTGTGTCTGGTGACTTTAATGCAGGTAATATTTTGAATGCTACGGAGCAATTGCTGCAAAAATGATTGTTTTTGAATGTATATCCAGCAGCTTGCTGCGGGGAGCGCTGTTTGACTTCTTTGCAGATTAGAAATTTTAGACCAATATTCGCTGTAACCAGTTGATGCTTCTTCGCCGAACGATTGCGATTGCTGGGCGACTGCATCTCCGCCCAGCTTCCCAAGATTGGCGACGTTGAGAAGAAGCATAGCCTGACATGCAAGCCACCTTATCTCACCACATCTTGAACCCCAGATACCTCACCGCATAGATCAATCCGATGACGATTACCGCCAGACCGAATATCTTTGTAATGTGCTTCCCCGCGGCGATGTATTTCTCACCGATCTGCCCGCCCACAGCTCTGGAGAAGGTGGCGATGGGAATCACCGGCACTCCATGGCCCACCCCAAAGACAAAGAGCATCAGGGCTCCGCCCAAAGGGGTCACGTCCTGGGATATAAGCCAGATGAGCACCGGAAAGACCAGGGACACGGCACATGGGGCCCATCCCAGGGCAAAGAAGACCCCCAGAGTGAAGGCACCGATGAATGCCGAGTACCGGAAGAGGTTCATAGAGACTGAAACCAGTCTCTCCATGATCCCCTTCTTCTCTGCTATCGTCTCCTCATCAATCGCATCGGAATTGCCTCTGCCAAAAGAAAGGCGTGAGCGCACCGGCTCGATGATCTCCCCAATGGGCTTGATGATGTTTATCCCCAGGATGATCATCAAAAGACCCGCAGCCAGGTCAAAGAAGCGGGCCTGGCGGATGAAAACGCCGATATCCGAGAGGAAAAAACCCACGATGAAAAATACCGCCGCCATGCCCAGAGTGAAGGCTATGCCGATCATAAAGCCCTCTTTTGATGCCGAGGCTGTCTTTCTCAGATACTCGTCCTTCCTGCGGGCGGTCATAACATAGGAGAACATGGCCAGGAGAAGCGCTATGGAGCAGGGGGAGAGGGAGGTGACAATTCCCAGGGCGAACATGCCCAGATAGTTTATGCCCTGGCGGGAGGCGATTCCCTCAAATCCGGAGGCTTCGCCTGCCTCTATTCTCTCCAGGTCGCTTTTCAACGACTCAGCACTCTGGATACCGTCTATCTCCCCCTTGCCCAGTTGATAGACGTGGTAGAGACCTGCCACATTTCCCTCTTTATCGATCAAGATCAGGGTGGGATTGGCAAATCCTCCCTCTAAAGTTGAGTAGTCGATGTACTTGCCGGTGAGGGGATACGGGTCAAAGTCCTCAATCCAGGGCCCGGTGATATTGGCATTCCACCATCCTTCTGCTAGTTCTCGCCCATCCAATGAGTAGGAATTCTTCCGCACATTGAGGGTTATGATGTTCACGCCGGGATCCATTTCGGCAAGCTGAGAGAGCTGGTTGGTCTGGGCATCAAGAGCATTCTCGCACTCCCTGCAGAGGGGATTTTCTATGTTTGTGATATGGAGAAGGACTGCCTCTCCTCGATAGCCAGAGAGGGAGACATTTTTCCCATCAAGATCTACTGCCTGAAAATCAGGGGCCATAGCTACCTGGGATATAGCAGGTGATGAGCATATGGAGAAGATGGAAAAGATAATGGAAATTATAACCGCAAAAAGTGTGACGGGTCCCGATATCAGGGATTTCTTGCATTTCGTGGACATGACAACGATCCCTTTATCTGAAATCCGGCTTTAATTATCCCAGTCTGCGTAGTTCTCATCATATAGGCTTATGGCGTCCTCCACATAGTTCCTGATCCACTCTTCGCCCGTTATTTCATCCGAGCTGTGCCAGACTGCCACGATCTCGCCTTCAGAATCGGGAGCCAGGGTCAATATGACGGTCAGAGGAACGAACATGTCGAGGCCGCCATTGGGATCATAGGCCTGCAGGGCTTCACCAGACCTGACATCACTGCCATCGGCACCCAACTCGAAGATCGTGATCTCTCCGCTGAATTCGTCGATTATCTTCTGCACGGCCTCGGTCTGTGGTACACAATAATCACATTCTTTATGCACATAGATCAGCACAGGCTTGCTCTCCAGAGCGTCCAATACCCAATCAGGATGGCTGACATCGCCGCCTGCACCCGTAGACTGATCGGGATATTCTTTCCACCAGTCATCGCTTTCCGATCCTAAGGAGTATTCAGCTCCCGCTGCATTGAAGCCAAAAGCGATAAGAATTAATGCAATTAATGAGGCAATGCCATATTTTCTCGATACAATATCCATGGTACACTCTCCTTTTCCCCACTCATTCCCATGCCGATCCAACTATCACATCGACATCTTGCTGTTGGTATGAGGAGCTAATCTCAGCACATCGACATTATTGGATATAAGACTTTCGTCAATTCGATCTATATAGGCATACCTGAGGAAAACATTTGCTTTGAGATCATGCATAGTATTATATTTAAAATGAATTATGAATCAATGGTTGTTAAATAAGATTTGCAGACAGCAGGAATACATATATCAATTTCATTATATATACTTATCGTCAGATGTCGTACCTGCTCTTCATCGCCTGACTGGAAACTCTTATATATCGAGATTGCTGGATATGGTGTTGTATTGCTTATTTGAGGTCACTATGGAATGCGAAATATGCAATAGAAGCGGGAAATCCTTTTTCCTGGTTACACATAAAGAAAGGGGAAGAATCAGGATCTGCGGCGATTGCTTGCAGAAAGAGAGAGACAATCTCCTTGCTCAAAAAAGCTGCACATGCTGCTGAGGTGAGAGGAGACTCATGTCATGCATATCCAAAGAGGCCGTCGATAGGATGACCAGGCTCATCGGCGATCGCGATAAGGCAGAGTGCAAGGTGAACAGGCTGCGCTCCCTGACCATAGATCTGGATGAAGAGGAGCTCAAGACCGAATCTGAGATCTTTCAGGCCATGGCCGATCCCTGCCGCCTCAAGATTCTCTCTCTTCTGCGGGAGGGGGAGCTATGCGCCTGCGAGATCATGATCGGCGTTGACCGACCCCAATCCAGCACTTCTCATCATCTCTCCATCCTCAAGAATGCCGGTCTGATCAAAGAGCGCAAAGACGGAAGATGGTCCAGATACAGGCTCTCAGAAGGGGCAGTGATTGAGATGCTCAATCTGGTAAACATATTGATTGAATCTAAAGACCGAAGAGGCAACTCCAATGACAAAAAATGATTTTACTATTCCAGCAATTCTCATGATTTCTTTGTTAACACTAGCTCCCCTGGCCAATGCCGGCTGCTGCAGTGAAGGCACCTGGGATCCCAGCGGATTTCTAAACTCCGATGCTGGCACAGGCATGCCCAGTCAGCCCATCCAGTCCGCACAGGCAGAAGGATCGCAAGAAAGCGCTGCAGTAAGCTCCAGCAGCCCTCAAAATCCGCCCGATAGGCTGGCATCATACCCCAATGGCATTATCATGAAGCTCATGAAGAGCGTCTCCAGCTCTGATGTGATAATAGATGCATCTAACGGAGATGGCTATGCCGCATCTCATATCAAGAACGCTATTCACATCCCCAGCAAGGACTTTCTGGACAGCAATGGCAATCTCAAGGGCGATGAAGAGCTGTCCAGGCTCCTGGGTGAGGCAGGCCTCTCGAAAGAGGACTCCGTGGTTGTATATGGAAGTGCAGAACGCTCTGGCGAGGCGCAGTTAGCATTCCTGGTCCTGAGACATCTGGGACAGGATGATGTGAGGCTATTGGAGGGAAGCCTGGATGACTGGAAGGCTGCAGGCCTGCCGGTTGAGGCCCAGAAGACGGTAATTCCAGCTGCTGAATATAATCCCTCCGTAAGGCCTGGCGTGATAGCAGAATACGATTATGTTAAGTCCGGCCAGGCTCGGATCGTGGACGTCCGGCCTTTTGTGGACTTTGGAAAAGGCCGCATACCCGGCTCCACAGCCCTGGACCCGGCCAATGTGATAAAAGGAGATAAAATCAAGAACGGTGGCGATCTAGGAACCGTCTTCAGCCGGCTGGATAAGGATATGCCTATTGTGGTCTATTCCGATGACTACAGCCAATCTGCTCTGGTGGCATATTCTCTGCAGCTCATGGATTACGAGGCTGCCGTCTACTCCTGGGGAGACTGGCAGTCGCATGAGGGCAAGGGAGATGATTCTGATTCTAAGTACGTAAAGCTCGGCAGGACATAATTGCATTTTTAAGGGGGATGGTGGAGCGATATGTCAAGTGGATCAAGTGGGTCAAATGGGGTGAGCAAGGGGCTGGATTTTCTCTCTCGCTACCTTACCATCTGGATATTCGTGGCCATGATCCTGGGAATCGCCCTTGGCTATTATGCTCCCGGGATAACCCGTTTCATCCTCAGCCTGCAGATCGGCACGACCTCAATTCCCATCGCCATCGGCCTGATACTGATGATGTATCCGCCACTGGCCAAGGTCAAGTACGAGGAGCTGGGACAGGTCTTTACAGATCGAAAGGTTCTGGGCCTCTCCCTGGTTCAGAACTGGATCGTGGGCCCCATTCTGATGTTCGCCCTGGCAGTGATCTTCCTGCGGGACTCGCCTCATCTCATGTATGGCATAATCCTCATCGGCCTTGCCCGCTGCATCGCCATGGTCATCGTCTGGAACGAGCTGGCCTGCGGCTGCACCGAGTACTGCGCCGCCCTGGTGGGACTAAACTCCATCTTTCAGGTGTTCTTCTACTCCATCTATGCATACATCTTCATCACCGTCCTGCCGGCAGCTTTGGGAATTGCAGCGGGCACGGCAGTTGATGTTACCATATCCCAGATCGCTGAAAGCGTATTCATATACCTGGGAATTCCCTTCTTGGCAGGGATAGTCACCAGGTTCAGCCTTATCCAGGCGCGGGGAAAGAGCTGGTATGAGAGGGATTTCCTGCCCAGGATATCGCCTTTAACCCTAGTCGCCCTGCTCTTCACCATAGTCGTCATGTTCTCTCTTAAGGGGGACTACATCGTGCAGCTCCCCCTGGATGTGGTGCGGGTGGCCATACCTTTGGCCATTTACTTCCTGCTGATGTTCTCAGTCAGCTTCTTTATGTCCTACAAGCTGGGCGTGAGCTACGAGAACACTGCAGCACTCTCATTTACTGCGGCCAGCAACAACTTCGAGCTGGCCATCGCCGTTGCCGTGGGCGTCTTTGGCATCGTCTCCCAGGAGGCTTTTGCTGCGGTTATCGGCCCCTTGATCGAGGTGCCGGTCCTGATCGCCCTGGTGAACGTGGCCTTGAAGCTGAGGGACAGGTACTATCCTTCCGCCCCGGAGAAGATATTCTGTGAAAGCCCTTTGAAGTCCGAAGACTAAAGATGCGACATATGGATGCGATATGAAGATGTGATGAAAAATGACTGGATCGCCTGCTGAGGTAAAGCTCGTGAGCAATGCCATGGCCAATGCTACGAGAAGAAAGATCATGGCCATGCTGGTGGAAAAGGAGAGGACAAAAGAAGAGATAGAGCAAGCAGTGGGAGGTACCATGCTCGACTACCACCTGCAAATGCTCAAGCAAGCCGGCCTGGCTGACACGAGAGGTGACAGGGTCCTCATCACGGATTTCGGAAAGAACTTCATGGAGACCAAATCCGACAAGCCGGCAGAAACGAAAAAAGACCTGGCTGGCACAAGACCCCTGCAGGTCGTCGATCTGCGTCAGCTACTGCCCTGCATCGCCGACAGCAGCAAGTTCAGGATAATCGCCCGCTTCGAGCCACCGCTGGAAGGAGCGCTAAAACTGTTGGAGCCCCTCTTCCCCCGGGCCAGGTACTCCGATCGGATCGGCGCTCTGATCATTCAGAGAGGTAACATTCTGATCACCGTCTATTCCACGGGCCGCGTGACCATGACCATGATCAAGAGCGAGGCAGAGGCCAGGGAGGTTTTGGAGGACCTGAAAAAGACCATCAATGAGGCTATTGCTAAGGGAGTCACTCCAGTTCCGCGGGAGAAGGTCAAAGTGGACCATGCTGAGATCTACCAGTACCTTCCCCGCACCGACTGCCAGATCTGCGGCGAGCAGAGCTGCTATGCCTTTGCCATCAAGCTGGTGGGCAGGGAGACCGAGATTGATAAATGCACGCCGCTCCTCGAGCCCAGGTATGCCACCAATCTCGAGCACATCAGGACTCTGCTGGAGTACCTTTGAAGATGCCATGCAGGTGAGCAGTTGAAGACCCTGACCATCATACTCACAGACGGGCCTTATATCTCCCAGTATGCAGATATGGCCTATAAGATCGCCTCCCGGGCGCTCAATGTGTTCCAGGTGAACATATTCCTCTACCTGGATGCAGTCCATATTCCAAAGAGCGGCCAGAATCCCTCAAATTTTAAAATTACTGGCAAGCTCTTCCAGGAACTGGCGGATAGAGGAGCTGTGGTCAGGGCCTGCGCTAGATGCGCTGCTGCCAGAGGCTATCGGGCAGAGGAAGACGGAACATGCCCGGATTACCTGCAGGGGATAAAGATCACCAGCCTCTATGACCTGGCAGAGATGCTGGAGAAGAGCGACCGGGTGATTGCACTGTGAGATCGATCTTCATGAGATCATAAGTCGTGAGGTTAGCTATTCATGCGATCGATCTTCTATCTTCTCGACAGCGCTCCCTACGGAAGCGAAAAGGCTTATGGCGTGCTCAATGCGGCAGCGGTGAGCATCAAGATGGATGTAAATCTGGGCCTGTACGCCGATGGGGTATATCTTGCCCTTGCCGGCCAGGACACCAGCCTTCTTGATGTGCCAAACCTCTCCGATATCCTCTATGCCTACCCCGAGCTGCGGGTCATGGCACATGAGCCCTCCCTGACGGAGAGGGGCCTCTTGAGCCGCGGGCTGGTGGAGAGGGTGGAGCTTGTGGATGAGGAGGATTTTATGAAGCAGGCCCTTGCTGCCGACGGTCTGATTGCACTATAAAGGTTGAATTATGGCAAATAGAGATATCTTCCTTTTGACCAAGCCGCCCCAGAGTGAACGGGCAGAGCTGTGCCTGCGCCTGATGGAGCACGGCGATGATCCAGTTCTCTATCTGGCGGGAGACGGTGTCTACAATCTTCTGGATGAAGCCCTCTTGGAAAAATGGCCTGGAAAGGTTATGGCCTGCAATGAGGATCTGGAAGCCAGAGGATTGCAGGCGGGAGAAAGGGTGAGGGTGCCTGAGGACTTCTACCAGCTGCTGGTGGAGGAGATGGTCGCAGAGGGCAGTCGGATTTATTCTTTCTAAGGAATTCGGGTAGTCACCCCCTTATGCGTTGATACTTTCAGGAACCACTAGCAACATCATCATCTCGTCAATAGTCCAGATATGATCAGTTATGCCAGCTGCCATAGCTGGAGATCTGGGATCCCATTGTCTTTG
>WBZO01003941.1_pt1 | contig 16582 bp, 18 predicted proteins | sample 5204261 | NCBI WGS metagenome assembly WBZO01 (sample SAMN12412400, study PRJNA552823) | activated sludge metagenome | isolation source: activated sludge from anammox sidestream of wastewater treatment plant... | place: USA: North Carolina | collected 2017-09 | reverse complement strand
CGGCACCCGCCTGCATCTGGCGCATGAAATAGATGAGCAGGCCGATGAAGATGAGGATCGGCACCCAATCGAACAGGATGCGCAGGAACGGGTTGATGGTATCGAGCGGCTGCTGCGTCACCTCGACATTGTTCTTGGCCAGGATGGCATTGAACTGCTCGTTGGCGCCCAGCGGCACCATCGTCCACAGCGTGTTGCCGTCCTTGAGCTTGGCGGTGGCGCGCGCGGGATTCTCGGCGCTGATCGTCACCGCCGAGATGCCGCCATTGCCGACCTGCTGGGTGAACTGCGAATACGTCACCTCGGAGGGCTGCGCGGTATGCGGATTGAAGCTCTGGAACACCGCCAGCAGCACGACGGCGATGACGACCCACAGCAGCAGGTTCTTGACCATGTCATTCATGGCGTGAACTCCCACACGGCGCCGGCACGCAACACCGTGATCGCCTGGACGAATCGGGATGGATCATGAAAAACCTGGGTCATGCCTGCACCGTAAACACCTGATTGAACTCAACCGCGCTTGCCCGTGGCCAGCGCGTACACCTCGGGGCTGCGCGCCCGCGAAGCCTTCGGCTTGCGGATGCTGACGCGCTCGTACCCGCTGCGCAAGCGACGCACGAACTCGTCGAACCCCTCGCCCTGGAACACCTTGGTCAGGAATGCGCCCCCAACCCGCAAATGATCCGTCGCAAACTGCTCCGCCAGTTCGACCAGATGCATGGACCGCGGCTGATCGACGGCCGTCATGCCACTCATGTTGGGTGCCATGTCGGAAAGTACAAGGTCGACCGCCGCCCCGGCGAGCAGATTTTCCAATTGTTTCAATACACTGTCCTCGCGGAAATCGCCGTGGATGAACTCCACGCCGCCGATGCCCTGCATCGGCAGGATATCCAGCGCGATCACCCGCCCCTTGCCACCCAGGCGCTCGCGGGCAATCTGCGACCAGCCGCCCGGCGCGGCGCCCAGGTCGACCACGACCATGCCCGGCTTGAGCAGATGGTCGCGCTCGATCAGCTCCTCCAGCTTGAACACTGCACGTGAACGCCAGCCTTCCGACTGGGCGCGCTTGACGTAGGGATCGCTGAAATGCTCCCGGAGCCAGCGGGAACTGGACTTGCTGCGTGACATTGACCGGGATTTCCGCCGATTCCAGAACAGGCGAAAGTCATGACCTGCCGCGGCGGCCACATACTTCGCTGCGCCGCATGATACCCTGTCGGGCTCGCGCCGCGGCGCTTTCAGCTTGATTTGCAATGGCTTTGACCGCCTCCCAGAAACGCTACCTGCGTACTTTCGCCCACGACCTCAAGCCCGTGATCCTGGTGGGGCAGAAAGGCGTGACCGAGGCCCTGCTGGCCGAATTCGACGGCGCCCTGAGCCATCACGAACTGGTCAAGGTCAAACTTGCCGACGACGACCGCGAGCAGCGCGCGCAGTCGATCGAGGCGATCCGCGCGCACTCCGGCGCCGAGCTGGTGCAGTCGATCGGCAAGGTGGCGTGCTTCTACCGGCACAACCCCAAGCGCAACCAGTTCAGCCTGCCCAGGTAACGGCGTGCAACTCGCCCACGATCTCCACGAAGGCTATCTGTTCTTCCGCCGCTGCTCGGATGAAGCGGTCACGGTCATCGACCGCGTGCTCACGCGCAGTTTCCTGCTGGCCCCAGATCGACTGGTCGAGGACTGGCCAGTCACCACCTGCGCCGCGCTCGATGCCCAGGCGCTGGCGGCCATCGTCGCGCTGCAACCCGAAGTCGTGCTGCTCGGCACCGGCCCGCAACAGGTATTCCCTTCGGCACAGGTGCGCGCCACCCTGCTGCAACAGGGCATCGGCGTGGAGGTGATGAACAATGCCGCCGCCTGCCGCACCTTCAACCTGCTCGCCGCCGAGGGCCGGCGCGTGGTGGCAGCGATCATGCTGCCCCAGTCCACGCCCTGAGCCGACACGGCTCAGCCCCCCGGATCGGCAGCGGCGCGGTCGGCAAACAGCCGCCGCAGCCGCTTGAGCCCCTCCGCCTGCAACTGCCGCGCACGTTCACGCGAAATGCCCAGCTCACGACCGATGTCGGCCAGTGACTGCGGCGGCGTGTCATCGAACCCAAACCGGCGCTGCAGCACCTGGCGCTGACGCTCGCTCAGCTGCGCCAGCAGATCGGGGAGCAGGTCGGCATCAAGCGCCGGCAAGGTCGACGTCGATTCCTCGCGCTCCTGCATGTAGGCGATCAGGGCGCGGCCGCCGGCATCGAGCACATCCAGCGAGTCGACCCGCTCGTTGGCCCGAAACAGCTCGACCACCTCGCGCGGCTCGCGCTGGGTGGCCGCTGCGACCTGCTCCAGGGTGGGCGCCATGCCGAGCTGCGCAGTCAATTCGCGCTCGACGCGCAGCACCTGCAGGAAGTCGCGCAGCACATGCACCGGCACGCGCACGGTACGGCCCTGATGCAGCAAGGCCGTGCGCACCGCCTCGCGGATCCACCACACCGCATAGGTCGAAAACCGCAGGCGTCGGGCCGGATCGAATTTTTCCACGGCACGGATCAGGCCGACATTGCCTTCGGCTACCAGATCGAGCAGAGCCACTCCGCGCCCTGCATACCGCCGCGCCACGCTGACCACCAGGCGCAGGTTGGCCTCGATCAGGCTGCGCCGCGCCTGCGCGTCGCCGGCCTGGATGCGTTCGGCCAACGCCCATTCCTGCGCCGCATCAAGCAATGGGATGGCGCCGATTTCGCGCAGATAGGCGGTCACGGAATTGCGCGTTTCCTCGTCCAGCGGCGGGTCGCCAGCCGGCAGATCGAGGAATTCCTCGGCATCGGCAGGCGAGTCGTGGCGGATCGATGGGAGCACGCGCCGAGCTTACGCTGCCGTGTGTCGGGACGAAATGCCGATCAGCGCCGCGGCAGGTAGTCGAGCGGATTGACGGGCTTGCCGTTCTTGCGGATTTCGAAATGCAGCGAATCGCGGCTGGCGCTGCTCGACCCCATTTCAGCGATGGTCTGCCCGGCCTTCACGTGGTCGCCTTCCTTGACCATGCGCGTGCGATTGTGGCCGTAGGCGGAGAGAAAACTCGCGTTGTGCTTGACGATGATGAGTTCGCCATAGCCGACCAGTCCATTGCCGCTATAAACCACCGTGCCGTCGGCCGCCGCGCGCACCGCATCGCCGGCCTTGCCGGAAATGTCGATGCCCTGGCGGGTCTGATCGCCCCCGACGAAGGCACCCACCAGAGTGCCGTCGGCGGGCCAGCGCCAGTTGATTTCACCCACTGCCGCCACGCGCTCTGCCGCCGGGGTGGCCGGCTTGGCCGGCGCCACGACGGCAGGTGCCGGCGTGCTGGCTGCAGGCGGTGCGGCGGGAGCGGCAGTCGATGCTGGCGTGGCGGCGGTCGCCGGCGTGGCCGGTGCCGTCGTGGGCGTGATCTGCAAGGGCTCGAATGTCCCGGGCTTGGGCGGCGTGGCAGGCGACGGCGTGGCCGCGACCTGCGTCTTGCTGGCAGTTGCAGGCGGATGCGCGGGGCGACTGGTTGCGGCGACCTCGTGCGGGCTGGCCGCACGCGCTCCGGCCGCACTCAGGCGCAGGGTTTGTCCCGGATAGATCGTGTACGGCGCATCGATGCGGTTCCAGCGCGCCAGCTCGCGGAAGTCCAGTCCATGCCGAAAGGCGATGCTGTACAGGGTGTCGCCGCGCTCGACGCGATAGGCATCGGTGCCCGACGTGGCACGCGGTGACGCCGATGCCGCGTGCTGCACGCGCGAATGACTGCCGTTCAAGTCTTCGACCGGCGCAGGGCCGGTCGAGGCGCAAGCCCCCAGCAGCAACGTCGCCCAGCAGGCCAGACCTCGGCCAATCCACCGCTTCGATCGCATGGCGCGCCTCTATCGCCCGAACCGCAGATACACCACCACTACCGCCACCAGCACAATCAGTCCCCAGCCGATCCATTCGATCCAGCGATGCAGGGCCTGTTCGGCCCGCGCACCCCCCAGACGAATCACACCAGCCAGCAAATACACCCGCTTGCCGCGCCCGATCAGCATGCCGGCCGCAAACGGCAGCAACGGCATGCCGACGATGCCCGACGCCCAGGTGAAAATCTTCAACGGCACCGGCACGAAGCCCGCCAGCACGAGCATCCAGAACGCCTGCCACGGATGGGTTTTCACCTGTGCGCCCAGCTCGGCCACCAAGGCATCGAGCTTGGGCAGCCATCCCAGGTCGGCGAACAGCGGACGCAGCATATCGAACGCGTAATGACCCAACGCATAACCAACAAAGGCGCCCAGCATCGAAAACACCAGGCTGACCGTCGCATAGCGCGCCCAGCGCTGCACGCGCGCCAGCACCATCGGCGCCAGCATGATTTCGGGGGCGATCGGAAAGATGAAGGCTTCGATGAAGCTCAGGCCCGCCAGATAACGTTCGGCATGGCGATGCGCGGCCCACTGCAGGGCGCGTTCGTACAACGGCCGGAATAACTTCATCCGTGTCTCCGTGCTCCGTCTGCGTAGCTCATCCGACTCCTCCCAGCAAAGGCACGAAGCTGACGGCGCCCAGGCGTTCCTCGACCCAGCCGTTCTCACTCGAGCGCATGCGGATCAATTCCTGCTGCCGCGGCGGGCCGACCGGTGCGACCAGACACCCTTCCGGCGCGAGCTGGGCCAGCAACGCCGGTTCGAGCACGGCACCGGCGGCGGTGACGATGATGGCATCGAACGGCGCCTGATCCGACCACCCCAGGCGACCGTCGTCGTGCCGCGAGCGGATGTTGTCCAGGCCGAGCTTGCGGAAGCGTCGCCGTGCATTGCGCAGCAATTCGTCGATGCGCTCGACCGTGTAGACCTGCTCGACGAGGCGCGACAGCACTGCGCACTGATACCCCGAACCCGTCCCCACTTCGAGCACGCGCGCCGGCAGGCGATGCTCGATGAGCGCCTCGGTCATGCGTGCCACCACCCAAGGCTGCGAAATCGTCTGCCCGTGGCCGATCGGCAGGGCGTTGTTCTCGTAGGCCCGCGAAGCCAGCGCCTCGTCGATGAACAGATGACGCGGCATCTGGCGCATCACGTCGAGCACGCGGCGGTCGACGATGCCTCCCTTGCGCGCCAGGTCGTCGATCAGGCGGTCACGCGCCCGCTGCGAGGTCATGCCTTGTCCGAGGGCTTGCGGATCCGGGCGCGAAAACACGCTCATGTGCCACCCGTCGCAGGCTGCAGGGCCGATACCCAGCCCGCCACCTTGTCGAGCGCCTGAAAGCGCGTCAGATCGACATGAATCGGCGTGATCGAAACCCGCCCCTCGCGCACGGCGTGGAAATCGGTGCCCGGGCCATCGTCCTCGGCCTCTCCCGCCGGCCCGATCCAGTACACCGGCCGGCCGCGCGGATCGATCTGCGCAATGCACGGCGCCGAACGATGGCGGCGCCCCAGGCGCGTCACCGCCAGTCCGCGAATCTGCGACCAGGGCAGATCGGGCACGTTGACGTTGAGGATCGTGTCCGCCGGCAGGGGATCCACGAGCAGGCGGCGGATCAGCAGCAACACCGCCTCGGCGGCGCTGTCGTAATGTGTCCCCACATGGTCGCGGGTGACCAGCGACACGGCAATGGCCGGCAGGCCGAGGAAACGCCCTTCCATCGCCGCCGATACCGTGCCCGAATAAATCACGTCGTCGCCGAGATTGGCGGCGTTGTTGATGCCGGACACGACGATGTCCGGCTCATGATCGAGCAACCCCGCCAGCGCCAGATGCACGCAGTCGGTTGGCGTGCCCGCCACGCGCCAGCGCCGCTCATCCAGGCGCAGGGCACGGATTGGCGCGTCCAGGGTCAGCGAATTGCTCGCGCCGGAACGATCACGGTCGGGCGCGACCACCGTCACCTCGCCCACTTCGCCCAGACGCTGCGCCAGCACCGCAATGCCCGGGGCGTCCACACCATCATCGTTGCTGACCAGTACTCGCATGCAGACCCGGATCGACGCCCCGCAGCGCGCCGCCGTCATGAAAAGGGAATGCGCCATGATAGCGGATCGCTGCCGTCCCCCGGCAGATCGCCACGACCGCGCCTTCTGTTAGCCTGCCCGCATGTCCAGCGACGACCGCCACGACGACGCCACCCTGTTTCGCCAGGCCATCGGCCGCGTGCGCGAGCTCAAGCACAACAGCGCCGCGCCCACGCGCCCACGTCCGGTTGCCGATGCCGAGCAGTCGCGCCGCGACGAAGCCCGCGTGCGTGATGAGCTGCTCACCCATCCGATCGAGCCGGGCAGCGTCGAATTCGGCGAGGAGATCAGCTATCTGAAGTCCGGCCAGCCGGCACGCCTGCTGCAGCAGTTGCGCCGTGGCCGCTACAGCGTGCGCGCCGAGATCGACCTGCATGAAATGAGCGCCAACGTCGCCCGCGAAGCGATCCGCCAGTTTCTCGACGACTGTCGCAGGCACGACGAGTTGTGCGTGCGCATCGTGCACGGCAAGGGCCTGCGCTCGAAAGCCCAGGGGCCGGTACTCAAGCAACTCACCGACACCCTGCTGCGCCGCCGCGCCGACGTGCTCGCCTTCGCCTCGGCGCGTCCCGCGCAGGGAGGCACTGGTGCGGTCCTCGTGCTGCTGGCACGCGTTTGAGCATTGCGGTACGCACGATCCGCACCGCCGACTGCGCGCCATCGCTCCTGTCCGGCGCAGCCTGCTTCGGAAATCCGACGATCTGCTGTTCAGCGGATCATCGCCTCATACCCACCGCGCCGGACTGACCGGGCCTGCTCTATCCGGCCGAGCGGGTTCTGCTGCCGGGCGCCGGCCATCCAACCGGCCGTCAGTGCCATTCGGCCAGTTCACGCAGCACCGTGGTGGCGAACGCACCGGCTTCCAGCGCGAAACCGAGCGTGAGATCCCCATCGGCCCAAGTCGCCACGAGATCCTTCGGCAGCAGGCGCAGCGCGCGGCGCTGCTGTTCCAGTCCAGCCGATTCCAAACCCTGTGCGAGCTCGGCGCACTGGCCGGCCACCGCCTGCTCCAGTGCGCGCACGGCATCGCCGCTGCGCAACTCGCCGCGCCCCCACAGCGGGCCCGTGGGGTGGATGTCCAGCGCCTGCAGGCGCTGCGCCAGCGCGGCATCGAATGGCTCCGGGCCGAAAACCGAGTGTGTGCCGTCCAGCATCCACACCTCGCCATCGAGCGCGCGATTCCAGGTTGCCGCCTGCACGCGCTGCGCGAGCACCGCGTTGAACAACTGCGAACGCGCCGCCGATAACGCCATGCCGCGCTGTTCGCGCGGCAGTCGCGCGCCCGCGAACAGCTGCCGCGCAAGATCGAGATTGCCCGCATCGCGCCCGAAACGCTGTTCGCCGAAATAGTTGGGCACGCCCTGCGTGCGCAGGGCGTCGAGTACCTCGGGCACGCGTTCACGCTCGCCGCGCACATCCCGCAGGCGGATGAGAAACCGATTGCCGCGATGCACGCCGCGCTTGAGCTTGCGCGCATGTCGCGTCACCGACACGATGCGCACGCCGGGAATGGCCAGCGCATGCCAGTCCGGCTCGGCACGCTTGCCCAGATGCACGGTAAATGCCTGGCGCGTCACCGCATGGCGATCCTTCAGCCCGGAAAAGCCAACGGCCAGCGGCGCCACGCCCAGCGCCCGCGCCAGCTGGCGGGCCACCCACTCGGTATTGGCCGCCGTTTTCTCGATGTCGAGAAAGGCGTGCTCACCGCTTCCGCTCGGTTCAAACCCCAGGATCTCGTCGACCCGGAAGTCCGCAGGCTCGCGGCGCAGTTCGGCCACGAGTGGCGCGCCTCCGTGGGCGCAGGGCAAGGCCTGGGTCATGGTGCGTGCTTGTCCTGCGCCTGCCACTGCACGGTGTCGGGGTCGGCATCCTCCGGCCGCGCAACGTTGGCCTCGACCTCGGCGGCGACACGTTCGACGAAGGCATGCAATTCGGCATCGTCCCTGGCCTGCACCGGCGCGGCGACGGGACGTGCCTGCAGCAGGACGACGGCGTGCGCGGCAATGCCCTCTCCACGCCCGGTGAAACCGAGCTTTTCGCTGGTGGTGGCCTTGACACTGACATCGGCCACGGGACATCCGATGTCCTGCGCGAGCCGCTGGCGCATCAGTTCGACGTGTGGCGCAAGCCGTGGGCGTTCGCAGACCACGCTGATGTCGGCATTGGCCAGCATGAAGCCGCGCTCGGCGACGAGGGCTGCGCAATGGCGCAGGAACTGCCGTGAATCGGCATCCTTCCAGCGTGGATCGCTGGGTGGAAAGTGATGCCCTATGTCGCCCAGCGCAAGCGCGCCCAGCAAGGCATCGCACAGGGCATGGATGACGACATCGCCATCGGAATGGGCCAGCAGGCCCTTTTCGTATGCGATGCGGACACCGCCCAGCGTGACATGGTCGCCGGGGCCGAAGGCGTGTACGTCGATGCCGTGACCGATGCGCATGGACATGAGGATGGCGTATGGACAATGCGGACCCGATGTCCGCGACGATGGGAAATTATCGGTCAAACCGCCGCGCTTGTATGGATTTTTTCACCCGGCAGGCACGACGGCACAAGGTTGCGGTTCAGTGCTGCTCCAGCAGGCAGGTCGCCAGTGCCAGGTCGGCCGGTGTGGTCACCTTGAGGTTGCGCTCATCGCCTTCGACCAGCAATGGCGCGCCACCTTCCCGCTCGATGGCCATCGCCTCGTCGGTGATCGTCACGTTGTCGGCGAGTGCGCGTGACAGCGCCCGCTCCAGCACGGCGCGGGGAAACAGTTGCGGCGTCAACGCGCGCCAGCGTCGCTCGCGTGGCTCGGTGGCGACCGCGCGCCCCTGCTCGTCAGCACGCTTGAGCGTGTCACGCAGCGGCGCGGCCAGCAGTCCTCCGCCGGCCGGCGCCGCAAGGCGCAGCAGGCGCTCGATGTCGCCCGACTGGACGCAGGGGCGCGCGGCGTCGTGCACAAGCACGAAATCGTCTCCGGCCACCACGGGCGGCAGGGCACGCAGGCCGGCCAGCACCGATGCACTGCGCTCATCGCCGCCGGTCGCCGTGCGCAATGGCTTGCCGGAGATCGCCGCGCGTGCGCGCCAGTGCGCATCATCGGCAGCCAGCACAAGCACGATGCCCGCCACGCAAGGACTGCGGGCGAGCGCGTCGAGCGTCCATTCGAGCAGCGGGCGACCGGCGATTTCCACGTACTGCTTGGGAATCGCCGCACCAAAGCGCGCGCCGCGCCCGGCGGCTGGCACCACGCACCACACCGCATCAAGGCTCATGGCGTGCATCCCGCGCCATTGCCTTGCCCTCGGGTTCGACGACCTGGATGAAGGTTTCGCCCGGCTTGATCAAGCCCAGCTCCGAACGCGCGCGCTCTTCGATCGCCTCGCTGCCGTGCTTGAGATCCTCGACCTCGGCCGACAGGATCTCGTTGCGCTTGCGCAGCGCCTCGTTGGCCTTCTTTTGCTCGGCGACGCTGCCTTTCAGACGCCACAGGTCGCGCATGCCGCCATGCCCCGTCCACAGCTGCACCTGCAGCGCGACCAGCAGCACGAGCAGCACGAGCGCGACCCAGCGCAACATGCCAGTCGTGCCTCAGCCCTTGAACGAAGGCAGGTTGGGAAACGCCTGCCGACCGGCATAGCGTGCGGCACTGCCCAGCGCCTCCTCGATGCGCAGCAACTGGTTGTACTTGGCCACGCGATCGGAGCGGCACAGCGAGCCGGTCTTGATCTGCGTCGCCGCAGTCGCCACCGACAGGTCGGCGATGGTGGTGTCCTCGGTCTCGCCCGAACGATGCGAGATGATCGAGGCGTAGCTGGCCGCCTGCGCCATGGCGATGGCATCGAGCGTCTCGGTGAGCGTGCCGATCTGATTGACCTTGATGAGGATGGCATTGGCGATGTGACGCTCGATGCCTTCCCCGAGGATCGCGGTGTTGGTCACGAACAGGTCGTCGCCCACCAGCTGCACGGTCTGCCCCAGCCGCTCGGTGAGCAGCTTCCAGCCGTCCCAATCGCCTTCGGCCATGCCATCCTCGATGGTGACGATCGGGTACTTCGCGCACCAGCCGGCGAGGAAATCGGTGAACTGCGCCGAACTGAGCACCTTGCCCTCGCCTTCCAGATGATAGGCACCGTCCTTGTAGAACTCCGAGCTGGCCACATCGAGCCCGAGCCAGATGTCCCTGCCGATCGCATAGCCGGCCTTGGTAACGGCTTCGAGTATCGTTTCGATGGCTTCTTCGTTGGAGCGCAGATTCGGCGCAAAGCCGCCCTCGTCACCCACCGCGGTGTTCAGTCCGCGCCCCTTGAGCACCGACTTCAGCGCGTGAAAGATCTCGGTGCCGGCGCGCAGGCCCTCGGCAAAGCTCGGCAATCCGACCGGCAGGATCATGAATTCCTGCATGTCGACGTTGTTGTCGGCGTGGGCGCCGCCGTTGATGATGTTCATCATCGGCACCGGCAGGCGTGCGCTACCGGTGCCGACCAGGTGCCGCCACAACGGCATCTTCTTGGAGGCCGCCAGCGCGTGCGCGTTGGCCAGCGACACGCCCAGCAGCGCATTGGCGCCGAGCCTGCCCTTGTTCGGCGTGCCATCGAGCGCGATCAGCTTCGCGTCCAGGCCGCGCTGGTCGGCGGCATCGAACCCAGCCAGCGCGGAGGCGATCGTCGTGTTGACGTTGGCCACGGCATTCTTAACCCCCTTGCCCAGATACCGCGCCTTGTCGCCGTCGCGCAGCTCGACCGCCTCGCGCGAACCGGTCGATGCTCCCGAAGGCACCGCCGCACGACCGAACGAACCGTCAGCCAGCGTGACCTCGGCTTCGAGGGTTGGATTGCCGCGGGAATCGAGGATTTCGCGGGCATGGATCTTGGCAATGTTTGTCATGGTGCGAAAGGACTCATCAATTGATCAGTTGAACGAGGGTGATGATCAGGCCGACGACGAGCACGGCCGCGACACTGACGACGATGCGATACAGGCGCGCGCTGCGTCGTGCCACTGCGATCGCAGCCTGCTGCGCATCCAGCGATTGCTGCGCCACCTGACGATACAGGGCGATGTGCTCTTGCTGGCCAATGCGGATTTCGCGCAGAACCTGGAGGATCTCATCGGATTCGGCTGACATGGCTTGGCGGACTACTCGATTGCGCCATCGCGCTTGACCAGCGCATCGATGCCCAGCAGTGATTCGAGCAGCCATTCCATCTTGCCGAGCGGCCAGGCATTGGGCCCGTCGCTGAGCGCCTTGTCGGGATCGGGATGGGTTTCCATGAAGATGCCAGCGATGCCGACCGCGACCGCCGCACGCGACAGCACCGGCACGAATTCGCGCTGGCCGCCGGATTTGCCGTCGGCCCCGCCCGGCAACTGCACCGAATGCGTCGCATCGAATACCACCGGGCAGCCGGTGTCGCGCATCACGGCGAGGCTGCGCATGTCCGAAACGAGGTTGTTGTAGCCGAAACTCGCGCCGCGCTCGCAGACCATGATCTGCTCGTTGCCGGCCGCCTTCGCCTTCGCCGCGACGTGCTTCATTTCCCACGGCGACAGGAACTGGCCCTTCTTGATGTTGACCGGCTTGCCGGCACTGGCGACGTTCTGGATGAAATCGGTCTGCCGGCACAGGAAGGCCGGCGTCTGCAGCACATCGACGACGCTGGCGACCTCGGCCATCGGCGTGTACTCGTGCACGTCGGTCAGCACCGGCACGCCGATCTGGCGCTTGACCTCGGCCAGCACCTTGAGCCCTTCCTCGATTCCCGGCCCGCGGAAGCTCGTCCCCGAGGTGCGGTTGGCCTTGTCGAAACTCGACTTGAAGATGAACGGAATGCCGAGCTTGCCGGTGATTTCCTTGAGCGTGCCGGCGGTATCGAGCTGCAGCTGCATCGACTCGATGACGCACGGCCCGGCGATCAGGAACAACGGCTGGTCGAGGCCAATCTCGAAACCGCACAGTTTCATGCGGTGGCTCCGATCCTGGCGCTGGCGTCGCCATCCACGCGCGGGGCCTGGCGCACGCCGCGCTGCTCGCGCGCGGCGCGCACGAAACCGATGAACAGCGGATGGCCGTCGCGCGGCGTGGAGGTGAATTCGGGATGTGCCTGGCAGGCGACGAACCACGGATGGTTGGGCAGCTCGATCATCTCCACCAGCAAGTCATCCATCGACTTGCCGGCAATCACCAGGCCCAGATCCTTGAACTGCTGGCGGTAGCGGTTGTTGAATTCGTAGCGGTGGCGATGGCGCTCGCGCACCACGTCCTGGCCATACATTTCGCGCGACAACGTGCCGGCCTTGAGACGGCATTCCTGCGCGCCCAACCGCATCGTTCCGCCCTTGTCCGAGCTTTCGTCGCGGCGCTCGACATCGCCCGAGCTGGTCGTCCATTCGGTGATCAGCGCAATGACCGGATCACTGCAGGCACGGTCGTTCTCGCTCGAATTGGCGCCTTCCAGCTCCGCCACGTGGCGCGCGAAATCGACCACTGCCGCATGCATGCCATAGCAGATGCCGAAGTACGGAATGCGGTTTTCGCGCGCAAAACGCGCCGCCGCGACCTTGCCTTCGAAACCGCGCTTGCCGAAACCGCCCGGCACGAGGATGCCGTCGAAATTCCTCAGCTGCTCGCCCCCCTTGCGCTCGATCTCCTCGGATTCGAGCCAGTGCAGGTTGACGCGCGTCTTCTGCTTGATGCCACCATGCCGCAGCGCCTCGCCGAGCGACTTGTAGGCATCCTTGTGCTCGACGTACTTGCCGACGATGGCGATGTCGACCTCGCCCTGCGGATGCATCACCGCATCAACGGTGCGTTCCCACTCCGAAAGATTGGCCGGGCCGGCAGGCAGGCGCAGGCGCTCGATGACGATTTCGTCGAGCTTCTGCTGATGCAGCCACAGCGGCAGCTTGTAGATGACGTCGACATCGACCGCGCTGATCACGGCCTTTTCGGGCACGTTGGTGAACAGCGCGATCTTGCGCCGCTCGGTCTGCGGCAGCGGCTGCTCGCAACGGCACACCAACACGTCGGCCTGGATGCCGATCGAGCGCAGTTCCTTCACCGAATGCTGGGTCGGCTTGGTCTTGATTTCGCCGGCCGCCTTGATGTACGGCACCAGCGTCAGGTGCATGAACATGGCGAATTCGGCGCCATGTTCGATGCGGATCTGGCGGATGGCCTCGAGGAACGGCTGCGACTCGATGTCGCCCACCGTGCCACCGATTTCCACCAGCGCCACATCGTAGCCCTGGGTGGCCTCGTAGATGCGGTGCTTGATTTCGTCGGTGATGTGCGGAATCACCTGCACGGTCGCGCCGAGATAGTCGCCGCGGCGCTCCTTGGCGATCACGCTCTCGTAGATCTTGCCGGTGGTGATCGAGTTCTTGCCCGACAGCCGCGTGCGCACGAAACGCTCGTAATGGCCGAGGTCAAGATCGGTTTCGGCACCGTCATCGGTGACGTAGACCTCACCATGCTGGAACGGGCTCATCGTGCCCGGATCGACGTTGATGTAGGGGTCGAGCTTCATCAAGGTCACGCGCAGGCCGCGCGCTTCCAGGATGGCAGCCAGCGACGCGGCGGCGATGCCCTTGCCTAGCGAGGACACCACACCGCCGGTCACGAAAATAAGGGGAGTCATGGGCGGGGACTTGCGCTGGAAACCCGTATTCTAATCGGTCGCATGATGCGGAGCGAGTCTTGCGCATCGGCCGGAAACCCGCTCGGCCGATAGGAAAACGCACGCCGTTGCGTTTTTCAGACAAGCCTCCCGGAATGCTTCCAATGCGCCGCAGCCTGCCGCTCCTGCTCCTGCTACCCCTGATCCATCCGGCGCCGGCCGCCCTGGCCGCCGGGCCTGCGACCTTGTGGGTGACCCAGCTCGGCAATGCCGGTGCCGGTTCACTGCGCGCCGCCATCGATGCCGCCAATGCACGCCCGGGCATGGATCGCATCCGCTTTGCCCGTGGGCTGTCCGGCAGCATTGCAGTGCATGGCACCGCCCTGCGCATCACCGACGAGGTGCAACTGTCAGGCCCTGGCGCCGACTGGATGCATCTGCGCGGCGATGGCGAGCACTCGATCATCCAGGTGGCCGCCACGGCAGGCGAATCCTCGATCAGCGGACTGCGACTGACCAACGCCGGCGACAGCGCCATCGTCAACGAAGGCGCCATGCTGCTGATCGATGCCTGCACCCTGCACGGCAACTTCGGCGCGCGTGGCGGTGCGATTTCCAGTCTGGGCGGCGACCTGGTCATCCGCAGATCGCTGCTGGATTTCAATTCCGCCGAGGCCCGGGGACACGAATCCGACGGCAACGGCGGCGGCATCCATGCCCGGAACACCTCGCTTACTATCGAATCCTCGCGTCTTTCGTCCAACTACGCCGACGCGCTGGGCGGTGGCCTTTACGCCGACCTGCCCAGCCAAGGCGTGCTGGTCATCCGCAATAGCGTCATCGACGCGAATTCGGCGTCCACCCAGGGCGGTGGCCTGGTGCTGCAGGCGGACGCCGGCCCGCCCGCGGGCATCCTCAACAGCACGATCTCCGGCAATCGCTCGATCCGCCATGCCGCGCTCTGGTTCGATGGCCCATTGGTCGTCAACAACAGCACGATCGTCGACAATTACAGCCCCGGGCAGGAAATTCCCGGCGTCTGCATGGGCCTGTGCGGTGCCGGTGAACGCAGTCAACTGTGGATGAGCAGTTCCCTGCTCGGCGGCAATCGGGATTTGCACGGCAACGGCCATGACCTGCTGCCGATTCCAGGAGGTGCGCATGTCGCGCATAGCCTGATCGAACGAGCGCATCCTCACGCCATCGATGACGACCGCGGCGGCAATCTGCTCAATGTCGCCCCTCGCGTCGGCCCACTGCGCGACAACGGTGGCCTGTTGCCCACGCACGCCCTGGATGACGACAGCCCCGCCATCGATGCCGGCAGCAATCCGTCCCTGCTGCAACACGATCAGCGCGGCACTTGCCATCCGCGCGTGGCCGGCATTGCGCCCGACATCGGAGCCTACGAAAGGGAAGTCGCCTCCGGCGCACGACGACAACGTCATTTTTCCGCCTGTCTGCGCATTCCGCCGCGGCGCTGAGGGCGTACCGCCCGATCGCGCCCCGGCTGGCCGGTGATTGGAATCGACCCTGCGCCTCGTATTGGAAGGAGACCGCGCATTTTCACGCCCGGAAATTTTCCATACAGGAGTTCGTCATGAAGAACACGCTCGCCTTGTCGATCGCCGCCCTCCTCGCGCTCGAAGCCACCTCGGCCACTGCCGCCACCTACACCGTCACCAATCTCAACGACAGCGGCCCAGGCAGCCTGCGCGCCACGATCGCGCAAGCCAATGCCACGGCTGGCGCCGACACGATCAATTTCCAGACGGGCCTGCAGGGAACCCTCTCGCTGAGCAGTGGCGAACTGGTCATCACCGAGAATTTGAACATCGTCGGCCCCGGGCCAGGCCTCATCACCATCGATGCCAATCAGCTCAGTCGCGTGTTCCGACTCGACAATCCGCAAGGCGTGGCGCGGAACTGGTCGTTCAGCGGTCTCACGATTGCGCACGGCAAGGCCACCGAAGCAGCCGGCAGCAGCGGCGGCGGCGTGTACTTCGAGCGTCCCAGCTGGTCCTCCACCGCATCGACGCTGGGAATGAGCAACATGGTGTTCCTTGCCAACACCGCCTTTCGCAACGGCGGCGCGATCTCCGCTTCCGGCGCCGATCTGACCCTATCCAACGTCACCCTGCAGAGCAACACCGCCACCGGCGGTTTCCAGCCCAAGGGAGGAGCGATCCACGTCGACCGCAGCCTATTGCAGCTGACCAACTGCCGCATCATCGACAACGTGGCAGATCTATCGGGCGGCGGCATCAACATGTCATCGCCGGGCGTCAATGCCGTCATTGCCGATACTCTCATCGAGGGCAATCAGGCTTCCTTGAGCGGTGGTGGCATGAGTGCCGCGACGGTCACCTCCCTGCGCATTACACGCAGCACTTTCGCCGGCAATGCGGTGACCAGCCAATCTGAAGGCGGCGGCCTCTACCTGATGGGCTCCATCAATGGCGACGCACCGCAAAACATAATCGAAAATTCGACTTTCTCGGCCAATCGCACCCAGCATCAGATGGGACACGGCAGCGGCGTGGCCGTGGCGCAGGGCAACCTGACGATCCGCAACAGCACCTTTGCCTACAATGCCACCGCCCCCAGCCTGCCACCCGGCGCCGGCGCCGGCGGAGCGCTCTGGGTGGCCAATGGCACCTCCGTCAAGGTGACCGTGCAAAGCACCTTGTTCAACCACAACACACACGGCAACAACAACACTTCGGTCGACCTGACCCGCACGACCGGAAATCCGCAGAGCACCCTGACCGTCGATAACAGTCTGTTTCAGACGATGCCGGCGATCGGCACCATCACCGCGGGCAACCTCAACTTCGAAGCCGATGCGCAGCTGCTACCACTGACCATGGCACATGGTGGTTTTACTCCAGTGCACCCGATTCCGGCCAGCAGCCCGGCCGTAAACGCAGGAATCAACCCTGCCGGACTGACGAGCGATCAGCGTGGCCCCGGATTC
>WBZO01002080.1_pt2 | contig 16592 bp, 18 predicted proteins | sample 5204261 | NCBI WGS metagenome assembly WBZO01 (sample SAMN12412400, study PRJNA552823) | activated sludge metagenome | isolation source: activated sludge from anammox sidestream of wastewater treatment plant... | place: USA: North Carolina | collected 2017-09 | reverse complement strand
TGGTCGAGCTGCGCTATGTCCTGGAGCCCGCGCTGCTCAAGGCGAAACTCATCCTGCTCGGAGGCCGCGTCGATGTCGAGCGCAGACCGTCTTAGGCCGTTCCCCCAGGCCCTCGGCGACCACGCCGCCGAGGGCATCGCCATCCTGACCGCGGAGCCGTCCCGGTTCACGCTGGCGGTGGTCGTGGCGATGGCGGGGCTCGTGGCCGCGGCGCTCGCCTGGTCGTTCTTCGGGCGCGCCGACGTGCTGGTGACGGCGCAGGGCGTGCTGCAGCCCGACTCGGAGGTGCGGCGCTTCCACGCGCCGGTCGACGGCGAGCTCGCGAACCTCTACGTCGCCGAGGGCCAGCCGGTGTCGAAGGGCGACGTGCTGGCGCGGCTCAACGCGCGCGGCGCGGTCGAGGCCGCGGCGAGCGCCCTGCAGGCGCAGCTGCGGCTCGAGGACGCGGAGCGCGAGTGGCAGGAGTTCCCCGACCGGAAGGCGCTGATGGAGCGCCGGCTCGCGACGCTGAAGCAGGCCCTCGAGATCGCCGAGCACCAGCACGAGCGGCGCGTCTCGGAAGGCGCCGTGAAGTTCGCCGCGGCGCAGCGGGCGCAGCTCCAGGAGGCCCGGGCGCGGGTCGAGGACGCGCGGCGCGCGCGCGAGGCCGCGCGGCTCGAAGCGGAGAAGTTCGCCGCCCTGCACGCGACGCCCGGCGGCGGCGGGGTGTCGGAGCTCCAGGTCGAGACCCGGCGCAACGCCCTGCGCGCGGCCGAGAACGTCCTCGTGATGGCGCAGTCGCGGCTCACCGAGACCGCCGCGCGGCAGGGCCAGGAGGAGGCGCAGGTGCGCGCGCAGCTCGAGACCGGCGGGCAGGAGCTCGCCCGGCTGCAGGTCCAGTACGACGCGGCCGCGAAGGAGATCGCGACCGCCGAGGACAAGGTGCGCCTCCAGCTCCAGGCGGCCCGCCTCGCGGCCGAGGCGGCGGCGCGGATCCGGTTCGAGAACATCGACAAGGACAACTTCCTGCTGATCGTCGCGCCGGTCGACGGGGTGATCACCGACCTCACCTCCACGCAGCCGGGCGACAAGGTCCAGGCGAACGCGCCGCTCGGGGGGATCGCGCCCAAGGACGCCCGCCCGGTCGTGCGGATCGAGATCGCCGAGCGCGACCGCGCGTTCCTGCGCGAGGGGCTGGCGGTCCAGCTCAAGTTCAACGCCTTTCCGTACCACCGCTACGGGCACATCCGCGGCACGCTGAGCTACATCTCGCCGGCGACCAAGCTCTCGGCGCAGGCGAAGCAGCCGGTCTACGAGGGGCGCGTGACGCTCGAGCGCGACTACTACCGGGTGGCGGACACGAAGTACCCGCTGCGCTACGGCATGACCGCCGCCGCGGAGGTCGTGGTCCGCGACCGGCGCCTGATCGACCTCGCGCTCGACCCGTTCCGGCAGATCGGCGGCTGATCGGGGCCGGCACGGCGAAGGTGAATAGGTAACCGATCTGCGGGAAATAGTCGCGGCCCGCGGCCGGCCGCCCTTCCTAGACTCGGTAGCAGAAGCGGTGGAGTCGAGAGAGACCGTCAAGGAGGCGCAATGCAGGCGATAGTGCGAATCGACGACGAAGTGATCGGGATCGAGCAGTTCGTCCGCATCTGGAAGCTCACCGGGCAGTTCGAGAGCCTCGTCGAGCAGTTCGTGCGGGACCGGCTGACGGTGCGCGCGGCGAAGAAGCAGGGCGTGCGCATCGCTCCCGAGGAGATCCAGGAGCGCGCCGACCGCTACCGCCGGCTGAGGGGCCTGCACCGGGCCGCCGACACCAACCGCTACCTCGACCACCTCGGCGTCAGCCTCGACGAGTTCGAGTCGTTCGTCACCGACGACCTGTACCTGGAAAAGATGATGGAGCGGGTGTGCAGCCCGCAGGCGGTCGAGCGCTACTTCGCGGCCCATTCCCCTCGCTTCGACGCGATCGAGGTGAGCCACATCGTCCTCGACGCCGAAGGCAAGGCGAAGGAGATGATGTCGGTGCTGCGGGAGGATCCGGAGTCGTTCGCCGAGATGGCGCGCGAGCACTCCATCGCCGGCACGCGCGCCTCCGGCGGCGTGATCGGCAGGGTGCTGCGCGGCGCGCTGAAGACCGACGTCGAGGCCAAGGTCTTCAACGCCGCGGTCGGCGACGTGCTCGGGCCGTTCCTGTCCGGCGACCGGTCGTTCTACGAGATCTTCATGGTGACGGCGAAGCACCCGGCCACGCTGGACGAGGACACCGCGGCGGAGATCCGCCGCCTGTTGCGCGAGGAGTGGCTCGCGGCGCGGGCACAGGAACACGTGATCGAAGCGCGCTAGGGGCGGCCAGTGAGCACGCCTCCGAACCCGGCCGCGCTCGCCGACTTCCTCGCCGCGGTCGAGATCCTGTCGCCGTTCGCCCGCCCCGAGCTCGAGCGGCTGGCGCAGCAGGCCCAGTCGCGCTTCTACGCCTTCGGCGAGACCGTCTGCAACGCCGGCGAGGCGGCCGAGGGCCTGTGGGTGGTCCGGTCGGGCTCGGTGCGCGTCTTCACCGAGGAGCGCGGCAAGGAGATCAGCATGGGCGTGCGCCGCGAGCGCGCCGTGTTCGCGGAGATCGCGATGCTGCGCGAGCACCGGCACGAGTCGTCGGTGCGCGCCTCGGTCAAGTCCGAGCTCGTGTTCATCCCGCGCGCCGCGCTCGCCGCGGCGCTCGCGCGCAACAGCGCCGCCGCCGGCTTCGTCACGAGCTACGTCGCGATCAACTCCGCCGGCGGCTTCGTCGCGCGCCTGTTCGACCTGCGCGGCAAGGTGGAGAAGAGCGAGCTCGAGGACTTCGTCCGCAGCGTCGGCGTCAAGCGCGTCGGCGCCGGCAAGGAGATCCTGAAGCAGGACTCGCGCGACGACCGGCGGCTGTACGTCGTGCGCCACGGCGAAGTGCGCATCGTGCGCAGCGAGGAGGGCGCGGAGTACCCGCTCGCGACCCTGCGGCAGGGCGAGATCTTCGGCGAGAAGGCCTGCGTGATGCGCCAGGAGCAGGGCGCGTCGGTCATCGCGACCACCGACGCGACGCTGCTCGTCATCCCCGAGAAGACGGTGCACCTCATCCTGGCGCGCAACCCGAAGCTGCGCGAGGTGCTCGACGAGCGCATCCGGTTCCTCGCGCGCGAGCTCGAGCGCCAGAAGCGGCTCGCGGAGCGGCGCCTGCTCCCGGTCAAGCTCGACCTGCAATCCGAGCCGCAGCTCGGGGAGAACGTCCTCAAGCGCTTCACGCTCGTCGAGCAGGCCGAGGAGATGGACTGCGGCGCCGCCTGCCTGGCGATGGTCTGCCGGCAGCACGGCATCGGCATGACGCTCGGCAAGCTGCGCGAGCTGTGCAACGTCACCGCCCAGGGCGCGACGCTCGACAGCCTGGCGCGCGCGGCCGAGTCGCTCGGCTTCACCGCGCGCGGGATGCAGTGCACGTTCGAGGCGCTGCGCGGCTTCGAGCTGCCGCTCATCGTGCACTGGGAGGGCTACCACTACGTCGTCGTGTACGGCATCTCCAAGCGGCTCGTCTGGGTCGCCGACCCGGCGATCGGGTTCCGCAAGCTGAGCGTGGAGGAGTTCGAGCGCGGCTGGAGCGGCACCTGCCTCGCCTGCACGCCCGGGCGCAACCTCGCCGAGCTCGAGGCCTCGCGGTCGCCCTGGCTGCGCTTCGCCGGGTACCTCAAGCCGTACCGGAAGATCCTCGCGCACCTCTTCCTCGCGACCTTCGTGATCCAGGTGCTCGGCATCGTGCCGCCGGTGATCATCCAGAACGTGCTGGACGGGGTGATCGTCCACCAGAACACCAACCTCCTGCACCTGCTGGTCGTCGGCCTGGTGGTGTCGAGCCTCTTCACCCAGATCATCTCGACCATCCGGGCGTTCCTCGCGAACTTCATGGTGCGCAACATGGACTTCGCGATGATGTCGCAGTTCCTCAAGCACACCCTGTCGCTGCCGCTCGCGTTCTTCGCCAGCCGCAAGACCGGCGACGTCTTCGCGCGCTTCCAGGAAAACCAGACCATCCGCGCGTTCCTGACCGAGTCCACCGTGACCACGGTGCTCAACCTGCTGATGGTCTTCATCTACTTCACCATCATGTTCCTGTACAACGTGAAGCTCACCCTGCTGCTCGCCGCGTTCGTCGTCCCGATCGTCGCGCTGACGGTGGCGGCGACGCCGCGGATCAAGCACTACGCGCGCGAGGCGTTCACCGCGTCCACCGACGCCAAGGCGTTCCTGATGGAGGCGCTCGGGGGCGCGGAGACGGTGAAGGGCATGGGGATCGAGCGGCCGATCCGCCTGCGCTGGGAGAAGAAGTACGCGCGCGCGCTCGAGGTCCAGTACCGCGGCCAGCAGTTCAACATCCTGGTCGGGGCCGGCAGCCAGCTGCTGAACGCCGCCACGACGATCGCGATCCTGTGGGTCGGCACCAACCTGGTGCTCGCGCACGAGCTGACGATCGGGCAGCTGATCGCGTTCAACGCCCTGATGGGCAGCGTGCTCGCGCCGCTGATGGGGCTGGTGGGGATGTGGAACCTGCTGAACGACGCCAGCGTGGCCATGGAGCGGCTCGGCGACGTGCTCGACCTCGAGCCGGAGCAGAAGCCGGAGGCGATCGCCGCGCGCATCGTGCTGCCGGAGCTGCGCGGCGAGATCAAGCTCGACGGGGTGTACTTCCGCTACGGCGGGAGCGAGACGCCCTACGTGCTCGAGAACCTCAGCTTCGAGGTGAAGCCGGGCGAGCTCATCGCGATCGTGGGCCGCAGCGGCTCGGGCAAGACCACGCTCGCCAAGCTGCTGGTCGGGTTCTACGCGCCCACCGACGGCAAGCTGACGGTGGACGGGTACGGGATGGGCGTGATCGACAAGGAGTACTACCGCGCCCAGGTCGGGTACGTGATGCAGTCGAACCTGCTCTTCTCCGGCACGATCGCCGAGAACATCGCGAGCGGCCACGAGAGCCCCGACCGGCGGCGCGTCGAGGAGGTGGCGAAGATGGCCGACGCGCACGCCTTCATCGCCCGGATGCCGCTCGGCTACGACCAGGTCGTGGGCGAGCGCGGCGTCGGGCTGTCGGGCGGGCAGATCCAGCGGCTGTGCATCGCGCGCGCCCTCTACCACGACCCGAAGCTGCTGGTCTTCGACGAGGCGACCTCGGCGCTCGACACGCAGTCGGAGAGCAACATCCTCGCCAACATGCACGACATCCTGAAGGGGCGCACCGCGGTGGTCATCGCGCACCGGCTGAGCACGATCATGCGGGCGGACAAGATCCTGGTCCTGTACCAGGGCGCGATCGTCGAGCAGGGCCGGCACGCGGAGCTGCTCGAGCGCAAGGGCATGTACTACCAGCTCGTCCACAACCAGTTGAGCGCCGCGGCATGAAGATCCTCGACCAGACCGAATGCGGCAATTCCGCGGTGTCCTACGGCGCGCTGATCGAGCGCATCGAGATCCTGCGCTCCACCCTGCGCTGGTCGACGCAGCTCGAGCGGGCGGAGATCGAGCGGCTGCTGCGCCAGTCGAACGCGCTGCGCGACGAGGTGATGCGCCTCTCGTCGCAGGAGCGCTTCGTCGCGGCGGCGGCGGCGCGGCCGGACGCGCCGGCGCGCACGGGCGGGGAGCGCCGGCAGCGGCTCCTCGAGCGCAGCTTCGTGTTCGAGGGCGCGTTCGGGGACAACCCGCAGCTCCTCGAGGCCCTCGAGATCGCGGAGAAGGCCGCCCCCACCGACCTGCCGGTGCTGATCGACGGCGAGAGCGGCACCGGCAAGGAGCTGATGGCGAAGGTGATCCATTCCAACGGCGCGCGCGCCGACCGGCCGTACATCTCGGTCAACTGCGGCGCGATTCCCGACAACCTGCTCGAGTCGGAGCTCTTCGGCCACCGCCGCGGCGCGTTCACCGGCGCGGCGCAGGACCGCAAGGGCAAGTTCGAGGCCGCGCACGGGGGCACGATCTTCCTCGACGAGATCGGCGAGCTGCCGCTGCCGGGGCAGGTGAAGCTGCTGCGCGTGCTCGAGTCGCGCGAGATCCAGCGGGTGGGCTCGGACGAGCCGACCGCGGTCGACGCCCGCATCGTCGCCGCCACCAACAAGAACCTGCGCCGGCTGTGCGACGAGGGCCGGTTCCGCGAGGACCTCTACTATCGGTTGAGCGTCATTCACGTGACGCTCCCGCCGCTGCGCAGCCGCCGCGACGAGATCCCGCTGCTGCTCGAGTTCTTCGGCACCGAGGCGGCGGAGGCGCTCAAGCGCCGGCCGCTGCGGCTCGCGCCGGCGCTGCGCGAGTTCCTGCTCGGCTACGCCTATCCCGGGAACATCCGCGAGCTGCGCAACCTCGTCTACCGGCTCTCGTGCCTCGCCGGCGACACCGCGGGCCTGGAGCACCTGCCCCCCGAGGTCCGGGCTGCGGCGCCCGCGCCGGCGAGCGCGGCGCAGGGGGTGCCGGAGACCGCCGCAGCGGCAGTGGCGACGGCGACCTCGCTCGTCGATGCGAAGCGCGCGGCGAGCGACGAGGCCGAGCGCGCCTTCCTCGAGCGCGGCCTGCGCGCGGTCGGCGGCACCGTCACCGAGCTGGCGCGCCGGTGCGACATGAACCGCTCCCACCTGCAGGTGCTGCTGAAGAAGCACGGCATCCGCTCGCGCGACTTCCGCGGCCAGCAGCCGGCGCCGGGCGACACGCCGAGCTGACGCCGCCTCACAGGGCGGGGTTGAGCAGCGTGCGCTCGCCCAGCGTGTCTTCGGCGCGCACCACGATTGCGGAGATGTTGTCGTTGCCGCCGCGTGCGAGCGCCAGTTCGACGAGCGCAGCGGCCGCACGGGCGCAATCGCCGCGCACGAGCGCGCCCGCGATCTCCCGGTCGCTCACCGCGTCGCTGAGGCCGTCACTGCAGAGGAGGAACATGTCCCCGTCGTACGCCGTCACCGTGGCGCATTCCGGGTCGAGCGCGTCGACCGCGCCGACGGCGCGCGTGACGGCCGATGCGAACGGGCCGGGAGCGCCGCACGCGCCCGCGAGGCGATGGTCGCGCGTGAGCAGGCGCAGGCGCGCGCCCCGGCACAGGTAGAGCCGGCTGTCTCCGGCCCACAGGCAGCCGCAGGCGCCGCCGCACGCCGCCAGCACCACGACCGTGCTGCCGATCACCGGCACGTTGCGGATCGCCGCCTCGCGTCGCAACCGCTGGTTGGCGGCGTGCAGCCGCTCCCGCGCGCCCGCGACGAGCGGCGCGAGGCTCGCGGCCGGGCGGACTTCGTCCAGGGCCGCGATCACGGTGCGGCTCGCGTAGTCGCCGACGGCGTGTCCGCCCATGCCGTCGGCGACCGCCCAGAGCCCGCGCTCCGGCCGGGCGAGGCAGGCGTCCTCGTTCACGCTGCGGACGAGGCCGGTGTGAGTGCAGGCGGCCGAGCGCCAGCGAAAGCGGCCGCCCGCGCCGGGGGAAGCCCCGCGCGCGGGGCGGCGCCATCGCATTGCAAGCTCCGTTGGCGCCTAGGGCCGGAAGTCCAGGCCGCCGTTCGCGAGCGAACTGATGACGACCGCGGTGATGTTCGCGCTCGGGCCCTGGTTGTCGATGTTGACGATCTGGTAGTGGTTCACCATCTCCTCGACCTGGTAGAGGTTGTTGTTGACGGTCTGGTAGATGTTGTTGATCTGCACGCCGCCGAATACCGGCGGGCTCGGCGGGAGCGGCAGCGCGAACGCGCCGTTCACCCACGAGAGGCCGCCGCGCACGACCGCCATCGCGGCGCGGTCGAGCGCCCGGTCGACGGGCAGGTCGGCGATGATGAGTTGAGCCATGACGTTTCTCCGATGTGAGGAGCGGTCGGCGCGGAGCGGGCGCCGCAACCCGGAGGATCGGGCTCCGGGCGCGGCGCTCTCCCCGTCGACCACCACCGCTCAGGCCTGTCCGATGTTCGCGATCGAGCCGAGCAGGTTGGCGAGGTTGATGTCCACGTCGGTGTAGATCTGGGGCATCGTCGGGACGTTCACCACGGTCTGCGGGCTGGCGAAGTTCAGAAGGCCGGCCTGCGAAGCGACGGGGCCGCCTTGATAGCCGAAGTTGAAACCGCCGCGCACCGCGGCGAGGTCCTTGCGCGACAGCTCTTTGCTGACTTCGAGGTCCTTGATCATCATGGCAGTTCTCCTAAAGAGGTTGAGTGAGGTTCCGGTTCGGTTTCGAGCGGTGTTTCGGTGCTCGCGGACCTCTACAGCACGGGGTGTGCCAGGCGCGCGCGGCGCACCGATCGCGGTGTAACTGCCTGTCGAGGAAGGGTTTGTCGCGCGCACGGGATTGCGTAGACGCGCGCCGCCGCGTGCGCTGCGGTGGGCCGGGGCCAACACGCGGCGCGGGCCTGTTGGCCGGCGCCGAACAGGCTAGGTCGCGCGCGGGCGCTTCGCCGCCGCCTTCGCTTGCGCGACCTGGAATGCGCGAAAGCGGTCGCGCACGGCAGCCGCCTCCGCCGCGGTCCAGCGACGAAACCCGGCCCCCTGCGTCATGCCGAGCTCCCCGGCGGCGACCTTCGCTTCGAGATAGGGGTGCGCGACCGGCGTGCGGTCGAGGTGCGGCATCAGGACGCGGTGGATGTCGAGCGTGAGCCCGAGGCCGACGAGGTCGGACTGCTCGAGCGGACCGAGCACCGCGAGGCGCGCGCCGAACCCCTCGCGCACCACCCGATCGAGCGTCTCCGCGTCGCACACGCCATCGGCGACCAGCGCGATCGCCTCGCGCTTGAGCGCGTGCTGGAGCCGGTTGCCGATGAAGCCGGGGATGTCGCGCCGCACGTGCACCGGCGACATGCCGGCCGCGTGCAGCAGCTCGATCGTGCGCGCGACGAGCTCGGGGCGAGTCGCCTCGGCCTGGACGACCTCCACCAGGCGCACCGCGTACGGCGGGTTCCAGAAATGCGCCCCGAGCACGCGCGCGCGGTCACGCACGCGCGCGGCGATCGCGCCGATCGGGATCGCGGAGGTGTTGCTCGCCAGGATCGCCTGCGGCGGCGCGAGCCGGTCGAGCGCCTCGAAGAGCGACTGCTTGACCTCGAGCCGCTCCGCGACGGCTTCGAATACGAACACGGCGTCCACCACCGCCGCGGCGAGGTCGGCCGTCGGCGCGATGCGGTCGATCGCGCCGTGGTCCAGATCGAGCAACTCGAGGATCGCGCCCACTCTCGGGCGCAGCGACGCGAGCGCCGCCGGGTCCGGGTCGTAGACCGCGACCGGGTGTCCCGCGGAGGCGAAGAGCTGCGCGATCGCGTGGCCCATCAGCCCCGCGCCGGCCACCGCGATCCGCGCGCGGCCCATCCGGCGGCGCTCAGTCCAGGTGGATGCCGGCCGCGCGCAGGTTCGTCAGCGCGACCTTCTGGTCCTCGCGGATGAAAGCGGCGAACTGCTCGAGCGAGTTCGGCGCCGCGTCGATCGCCTGGACCGCGAGCCATTTCTCGCGGAAAGCCGGGTCGCCGAGGATCTTCCCGATCTCCGCGTTCAGGCGGCGCGCCACGTCGTCCGGCACCGCCTTCTGCGCGAACACGCCGAGCCACGCGCGCACGACGAAGGGGTAGCCGAGCTCGTCGAGCGTCGGCACGTCCGGCATGTGCGTCGAGCGCTTACTGGCGACGATCGCCAGCGGCTTGAGCTTGCCCGCCTTCACCAGCGGCAGCGCCGCACCGACCGCGAACAGCGAGACGCCGACTTCGCCCGCCGCCACCGCGTTCATGGCCGGCCCGGCACCCTTGTACGGAACGTGCACGATCTTCGCCCTGGCGTTGTTGTTGAGCCAGTCGACGTAGAGGTGGCCCATGCTGCCCGGGCCGAACGAGCTCCAGGTGACCGTGCCAGGATTCCGGCGCGACAGCTCCAGCATCTCCTTGAACGAGCCCGCCGGCAGGCCGGCGTTGGCGACGATCACCTGCTCGATGACGCCCACGTTGGCGATCGGGTACAGGTCGCGCTCCGGGTCGTACGGCAGCTTGGCGAAGAGCGCCGGGTTGAAGGTGATCGCGTCGTTGTTCGTGAGGCAGAGCGTGTAGCCGTCGGGCGCCGCCTTCGCGCACGCCTCCATGCCGATGATCGCGTTCGCGCCCGGTCGGTTCTCCACCACGACCTGCTGTCCGAGCGCTTGGGTGAGCGGCTGGCTGAGCGCGCGCGCAATCGTGTCGGTGGCGCCGCCGGGCGGGAAGGTGACGATGACGCGCACCGGCTTGCTCGGATAGGCCTGCGCGTGCGCGAGCGGGGCGGCGAGGGCGGCGAGCGCCGCCGCGCAAAATGTCAGAGTGGTTCTCAGCATGGGCTTCTCCTATGCGGCCGTGTAGCCGCCGTCGACGTACATGACCTGTCCGGTGCAGAAATCCGACGCCCGCGAGACGAGATAGATCAGCATCCCGATGAGGTCCTCGGGCTCGCCGAGCCGGCCGAGCGGCGTGCGCGACACCGAGCGCGCGCGCGCGGCCTTGGCCGCGTCGTCGTCGCCGAACATCCACGCCGTGAGCTTCGAGCGGAACACGGTGGGCGCGATCGCGTTGACGCAGATGCCGTGCGGACCCCACTCGGTCGCCAGCACCCGGGTGAGCGCGTCGGTCGCGCCCTTGGCGGTGCAGTAGGCGGAATAGCCGTAGGCGTTGCCGAGCCGCCCGCGCACCGACGACAGGAACACGACCTTGCCGCGCACGCGGTTGGCGACGAAGTACGGTCCGAGCGCCTTCGCCATCAGCCAGGCGCCGCGCACGTTCGCGTCCATGACGCCCTGCCAGTCCCCCTCCGCGAGGCTCTCGATGCGCGCAACCTTGTTCATGCCGGAGGCGACCACCAGGATGTCGGCGCGGCCGTGCGCCTCGAGCGCGGCGCCCAGAATCAGCGCTGCGTCCTCGGCCGAGTCGGGCCGGCGCGCGACCACCGCCACGGCGCCGCCCACCGCGCGGACCTCCTGCGCGACTGCCTCCGCGCCGGCGCGGTCCCCGGAGGCGAGCAGGAGCTTCGCGCCGAGCGCGCCGAGCGCGATCGCGCACGCGCGCCCGAACGCGCCCGACGCGCCGGTGACGATCGCGACCTTGCCGGCGACGTCGAAGAGGCGCGCCGGTTCGCGGAGCGCGGCGCCGGTCATCGCGCGCCTCCGCCCGCGGCCATCACCACGAGCAGCGTCGCCGGGCGGTTGGTCCGATTCTCCAGCGTGCGTTCCTCGTGCGCCTCGATGCAGCACGAGTCGAAGGTGCGCAGGACAGTTTCCTCGCGCGCGGTGGCGACCGCGATCTCGCCGTCGAGCACGACGTAGACGCGCTCGTGCGGCGCGGCGCCCCGGCTCGCGCCGCCGGCGGGAAGCACGTGCGACAGCCCGCACCAGAACGCGCCGACGCGGGTCGCGTCCCGCCCCTGGAGCAGCAGCGACGCGACGCCGTGATGGTTGGGCGCCTCGTAGGGGAGTGCCGCGGCGAAGCGGGTGACCTGCATGCCCCTAACCCCCGATGCGGAAGGTCTGCGCGGGATCGATCACCGCGACCACGCGCACGCCGCAGCCTTCGCCCTGCGGCCAACGCCAGGGGAAGGCCATGAACGTGCAGCGCCTGCCGGTCACCCTGTCGAGGTCGCCGCCCACGTTCTCGATCCCGGGGATGCCGTTCGACATCAGGATCTTGTGCGCCGGCTCCCAGAGCGGGAAGTCGGCCAGTACGTCGCGGCCGGTCGCCGCCCTGTACTCGGCGGCGAGGTGCGGCATCGTGGGCCCCGGCCCGTGCGGCACCATGTACGTGCCGAGCGGGTGGTCGAGCGCTTGAACGTCGATGCCGACCATCTTCACCTTCCTCGCGACCAGCCACTCCGCGGCCTCCTTGTACAGCCCCGGCGAGTACGCGTAGTAGTCCTCGTTGTCGCCGAACAGGCGATGGGTGCCGGTGTTGATCATCACGATGTCGTCGGGCTCGATGCGCGGCACGGCGCGTTCCAGGTCGTCGGCGGTGATCACCTCCCACCTGCCCTTCGGGATCGACACCGCAACCCCGGTGCCGAAGAAGCGCCACAAGTCGTAGCCGGTGATGGTCGGGGTGTTCTCGAGCACGTGGATCGGCGCGTCCATGTGGGTGCCGCGATGCATGATGAACTCGGCCTGCTGGGTGTGCACGCCATGCTTCGCGTGGTATTCGATCGACGTGATCTGCAGGCTGCGGGACGGCCCGGTGCCGCCGCCGGGCCACTGCGGCATGCCGTGGCCCCAGCGGTGGCTGAGGTCGAAGAACTGGAGCGCCGCGGCCGCGGCGGCGTCGGCGGCGCGCGTCGGCGCGAGCTCAGGCGGCGAGGCGATATTCACCGGTCGGGTCCTTGATGGCGACGAGACGGACGACGCACGCATCGCCTTCGGTCCAGCGCCAGGGACAGGCGTGCAGGGTGCAGCGCGCGCCGGCGACCGCCGCGACCTCGCCGCCCACGTTCTCGATCGTCGGGATGCCGGCGCCGAGCAGGGTGCGGTGCGCCGGATTCCAGTCCGGGAAGTCGGCAGCCGCGGCACGCCCGGTGGCGGCCTCGTACCGGCGCGCGAGGTCCTTGATCTGCGGCCCGTTGCGGTGCTGGCCGAGCGAGGTCGCGAGCGGGTGGTCGATCGTCGCCGTGTCCAGGCCGACGAGCCGCGCGCGACGCGCCACGAGCCACTCCGCCGCGTCGCGTGCGAGACCGGGCGCATGGCCGAAGTACTCCTGACTGTCGGCGTACCGCGCGTGCCAGCCGGTGGCGATGACGACGATGTCGCCGGGGCGTACCGCCGGACGGGCCTGCTCGAGGTCGGCCGCCGTGACCAGGCCCCACTCACCCTTCGGCACGGACAGCACCACGCCGTTGCCGAAGAAGTGCTCGAGCGGCAGGCGCCCCACCGTCTGCGCGCCGGCCACCAGGTGGATCGGCGCGTTGACGTGCGTCGAGGTGTGCATCACCGTGCAGATCTTCTGCGTCATCGCGCCGCTCTTCGCGTGGTAGGCGATGCGCTCGATGCGCAGATCGTCGTAGCCCGGGTGGATCGGGGTGTAGTAGCCCCACGGGTGGCTCAGGTCGTAGAACTCGAGCCCGGTCGCTGGATCGGTGATGCAGGCCATGCCGCCTCCGCCGCTGGTCGGGCAGAATTGGAGCAAGTCCGGGGCGCGGGCTCAAACGGGATTTCGTCATGAACCTAGCAGTCAATCCGATGAATCTCACGCTCCGCCAGCTGCGCGCCTTCAGCGCGGTGGCGAGCCTCGGCGGATTCACTGCGGCCGCGCGGCAGCTGCATCTCACGCAGTCGGCGCTGAGCGCGCTCGTGAAGGATCTCGAGACCGCGCTCGGCGTGCGCTTGCTCGATCGCAGTACCCGCGAGGTGGCGCTGACGCGCGCGGGCCGGGAGTTCCTGCCGCTCGCCGAGCGCGTGCTGCAGGACATCCGCGACGCCGCGACGCACGTCACCGACCTTGCGCACGGAACGCGCGGAATCGTACGCGTCGCCGCCCTCGAGCTGACCTCCTGCGCCCTGCTGCCGCCGATCATCGCCGCGTTCCGGAAGGAGGCGCCGGGGCTCGAGGTGCGCCTCACCGATGCAGTGCTCGAGCAGATGCTCGCGAAGGTGCGCAGCGGCGAAGTCGACATCGGCATCGGTCCGGAGCCCGCCCCAGACCCGGAGCTTGCGCGCATGCCGCTGCTCAGGGCGCCGTTCCTGCTCGTCTGCGCGCGCACGCATCCGCTCGCGCGCCGGCGCCGGGTGAAGTGGGCCGACCTGCGCGGCGAGCGTTTCATCACGATGATCCGCAACTTCCGCGCGGCAGTGATGAACGAGCCGCACGGCTGGCCGCGCGAGCTCGAGATCGCGCCGGCGGCGGAGGTGGCGTTGATCACCACCGCGCTCGGGATGGCGGCCGCCGGCCTCGGCGTGACCGCCTGCCCCACCTACGCGGCGCCGCTCGTGCGGGGGTTCGACCTCGCGATGCGACCGCTCGGCGAGCCGGTCGTGACCGCCGAGCTGCACGTCTTCACCCGGAGGGGGCGGACCCTGCCGCCCGGCGCGGAGCGGTTCCTCGGGTTCATGCGCCGGCACCTCGCGCGCCGGATGCCGGGCGCGGTGGTCGCGGGCGAATGAGGGGCGGGCCGTTGCGCCCGCCGGAATCGGCGCTTCGCGCCGTCCCGGCATCCGGAGTTCGCGGCGCCGGTGCGCAGGCCTTCGATTGATCCCCGGCGCGCCGCTGGAATAAATTGCGCCCCGGCCCCGTTAGCGGCCAGCCGGTGAGGCCGCGCCGAGCACGTTTCCCGCGGTCGACCGCCGTCGAAATCGACCCAATTGATGAGAGGAGACGCCCAGTGAAACGCACAAGCATCGCGACGGCCGCCGCGCTGGCGCTTGCCGGCCTCGGCGCCGGCTGCACGACCGGCATGTCGGGTCACGAGCCGATGAGCTTTTTCGTGACGAGCACCGGCACGGGCAAGGGCGGGGACCTCGGCGGGCTGGCGGGCGCCGACGCGCACTGCCAGTCGCTCGCGCAGGCGGCGGGCTCGAAGTACACCACCTGGCGCGCGTACCTGAGCACGCAGGCGCCCAAGCTCAACGATCCGGGCTTCGTGCATGCGCGCGACCGCATCGGCAAGGGCCCCTGGTACAACGCGAAGGGCGTGCGGGTCGCGTGGGACGTCGACGACCTGCATTCGGCCGGCAGCAACCTGACCAAGGAGACCGCGCTGGACGAGAAGGGCGCGCTGGTCAACGGGCGGACCGAGAAGCCGAACAAGCACGACATGCTGACCGGCTCCCGACCCGACGGCACGGCTTTCCCGGGCGCCCCGTTTCCCGACATGACCTGCGGGAACTGGACCAAGGGCGGCAACGACGGTGCCGCAATGACGGGGCATCACGACCGTGTGGGCCCGATCGCCGCGCCCTGGGCTACTTCCTGGAATTCCGCCCACCCGACCCTCGGCTGCAGCCTGGAGCGGATTCGTCCCACCGGCGGCGACGCGCTCTTCTACTGCTTCGCCGCGCAGTAGCGGAGGAAGCCCTCTCGCGCGGCGCGCCCCGGCGCGCCGCATTCATTCTGGCCCCGCGGCGTCCGCGCCGGCACGCCCGGCTCCGATCGTGCGGTTGAGGACCGCGGCCCGCTCTTCGCGCGGAAGCCCGCAGCCCGGGCGCCCATGCGGGCACCCTTCCCGGGCCGCGAATTCGACCGCAAGGCGCGGAGTGCCGCTCGACCCGGCCCGCCCTAAACTGTGCCCATCGATCGACGCAGGCTGGAAGTGGGCGACCGGATGAACATGACCACCCGCAATGGAATGCGCGCGGCGGCGACCGTGAGCGACCCGCGCTGGGCCGCCGTAGTGAAGCGCGACCGCGCGGCGGACGGCGGCTTCTTCTACTCGGTCCGGACGACCGGGGTCTACTGCCGACCTTCCTGCGGCGCGCGCACGCCGAAGCCGGAGAATGTCGCCTTTCACCGCACCGCGGCCGACGCGCAGCGCGCCGGGTTCCGCCCCTGCAAGCGCTGCAAGCCGGACGTACCGGCGGCGGCGCACGCGCAGGCGGCGAAGGTGGCGGAGCTGTGCCGCTTCATCGAGCGCGCCGAGCAGCCGCCGACGCTGGCGGCGTTGGCCGCACGCGCCGGACTGAGCGCCTACCACCTCCATCGCGTCTTCAAGGCGGTCACCGGCGTGACGCCGCGCGCCTACGCCGCGGCGCACCGCGCGCGGCGGCTGCGCGACGCGCTCGGCCGCAGCGATACGGTGACCGCGGCGATCTACGACGCCGGCTACAACGCGCAGAGCCGCTTCTACGAGGAGTCCGGTAGGGTGCTCGGCATGACCCCGACCGCGTACCGCGCCGGCGGCGCCGACACCGACATCCGCTTCGCGGTCGGCGCGAGCTCGCTCGGCGCGATCCTGGTCGCGCGGAGCGACCGCGGCGTGTGCGCGATCCTCCTCGGCGACGATCCCGACCGGCTCGCGCGCGATCTGCAGGACCGCTTCCCGCGCGCGCGCCTGATCGGCGGCGACGCCGAGTTCGAGCGCTGGGTCGCACAGGTGGTCGGGTTGGTGGAGGCGCCCGGGACCGGCCTCGGCCTGCCGCTCGACGTGCGCGGCACCGCGTTCCAGCAGCGCGTGTGGCAGGCGCTGCGCAGGATTCCCGCGGGCAAGACCGCGACCTATGCGCAGATCGCGCGGCGCATCGGCGCGCCGCAGTCGGTGCGGGCGGTCGGGCAAGCCGTCGGCGCGAACCCGCTCGCGATCGCGATCCCCTGCCATCGCGTCGTGCGCACCGACGGCGCGCTGGCGGGTTACCGCTGGGGCGTGGAGCGCAAGCGCGCGCTGCTCGAGCGCGAGGCGAAGGGCCGGGCTCGATGAATGCGCACCGCTTCCCCTAATCGAGCTTCGCCCCCGATGCCTTGACGATCCGGGCCCATTTCGCGAGCTCGCGCTCGATGTGGGCGGCGAACTCTTCCGGCGCGGTGCCCTTCAGCTCGACCCCGAGCGCGGCGAAGCGCGCCTCGACGTCGGGGCGGCGCACCACGTCGCGGATCTGGGCGGAGAGCCGGTCGACCGACTCCTTCGGCGTGCCCGCGCGCGTCGTCGAGAAACGCCTTGAGCGAGCCCGCCGGCAG
>WBZO01003936.1_pt1 | contig 16598 bp, 15 predicted proteins | sample 5204261 | NCBI WGS metagenome assembly WBZO01 (sample SAMN12412400, study PRJNA552823) | activated sludge metagenome | isolation source: activated sludge from anammox sidestream of wastewater treatment plant... | place: USA: North Carolina | collected 2017-09 | reverse complement strand
AAAGTTGGAGAGCGATGCATTTGTGTCAGTGAATGGAAAATATTTGACATTCTTTATTTTGACGGAGCTTTCTGCATAAAAATTCTGATTTTTTGTGGCTAGTATATAACCATTAACAACGTGTTCTTTAAGAATATATGCCCCAGAAGTTACCATGTGTTCTGGTTTTGTCCAATTTTGACCATATTTTTCAATAACTTTACGTGGAACAACAAATACATTTGGTGTCGTAATATATGATAAAAACGCATTGGTTGGATGTTCCAAGTGAACGACAAAAGTTTCTGGATCTAGTGCAATAACGCCTAACCTCTCCGGCTTTTCTTTGCCATCAATAATTTTTTGACCATTTAATACATCTTTTAACAAAAATGCATATGATGAGCCAGTTTTGGGGTCAATCAATCGCCGCCATGAAAAAACAAAGTCATCGGCTGTAATTGGTGAACCATCAGAAAATTTTAGATTGTCGCGAAGGTGAAAAGTATAGATTTTTCCATCCGAGCTTATTTCCCAGCTTTTAGCCATCCCAGGGATTGGGCGATTTGCCTGATCAAAATCAACTAATCCTGCAAATAAGTCATTAATAACCCGGTAGGTGTTTCCATCTTCAGCAAGTGCTGGATCAAAGGTTGGTAATTCTGTCCCTACATCAACGCGTAGGGTGTTTTCTGTAGAGGTTGAGCCATCTTTTTTTGCGCAGCTGCCAAGCATCAGGAGGCTGGTTAAACATAAGGTATGTATTAGTTTATTGATTTTCATATGTATTTTTATTCCAAACTGGACTGATTTTATTGCACTAAACAGGATTTTAGCTTATTTCTGGATTAATTTGTGATTCAATCATATTCTTACCAACTTGAATCTTTTAGGGCGTTGGTTTGTCAGTTAATTAATAATCTTCTGTCTCGCCTATATATTTATTTAATTTGTTTGAAGTTTTATAGGGATAACTAATAGTTAGACTAATGAGATACAGATATATTTGCTTTGTAAATACTCTTCAATTCCTTGGTGTCCACCTTCACGTCCGAGTCCTGACATTTTCACACCACCAAATGGAACATTTTCGGCAGAGATGATTCCGGTATTGACCCCAACCATTCCATACTGTAATGCCTCTGCTACATGATATATCCGTTTGATATTCTGACTAAAGAAGTAACTTGCTAAACCATAAGGAGTATTATTGGCTAGTTCAATGACTTCCTCATCACTATCAAAACCATAGACTGCAAGTATTGGTGCAAAAATTTCTTCCTTAAAGAGACGTAAATTTGTAGTTTCACAATTAATCAACGTCGGTTGAAAGAATAATCCACCTAAGGTTGTATCAATATTACCGCCAGTAATCAATTTGGCTTGGTTCATAATGGCATCATCTACCAGACTCTTGGCGTGAATTACTGCTTTATTATCGATAAGTGGTCCTAGGTGAGTAGTAGCATCAAGTCCATTACCTAATTTTAATTTAGCAATTTCGATTCGTAGTTTCTCAATTACGGTGTTCTTGATTGAATTATGAATAAAAATCCGGTTTGAGCAGACACAGGTTTGACCACTATTTCTAAACTTGCTTTTTATAATGCCATCAACTGCAATGTCAATATCAGCATCTTCAAAAACAATTAATGGAGCATTACCGCCTAATTCTAGGGACATTTTTTTCATTGTATTCGCACAATTTTGATAAAGCCAGACACCGACCTCGGTAGAGCCAGTAAAGGTTAATTTTCGGATGGCTGGGTTGGAACAGAAAAATTCACCAATTTGCCCACTGTGTCCATGAATGACGTTTAATAGTCCCGCAGGTATGCCTGCTTTTAACCCAAGATAGGCGAGGGCATTTGCTGATAATGGTGTTTGGCTAGCAGGTTTGGCGATCATGGCACATCCAGCTGCAATTGCAGGTGCTACTTTTCTTGCCAGCATTGCGTTGGGAAAGTTCCATGGAGTTATTGCGGCACAAACTCCTACTGGCTCGTATTGTACCGTTATTTTTTGCTTAGGCTGATTTGCGGGGATAGTTTCACCATAAATACGTTTTGCCTCCTCAGCATACCATTCAAAATAGCTAGCACCATAAAGAATTTCACCTTTGGCTTCTGTTAGTGGTTTTCCCTGTTCAAGCGTCAAAATTTTGGCTAAATCATCTGCATTGGTAGTGATTAGTTCTCCCCACGTCTTGATTATTTTGCCGCGCTCCTTAGCTGTATATTTTTGCCATTCTTTCATTGCAAGCTGAGCAGAGTTAACTGCAGATAACAAGTCGTCTTCAGTTGCTATACTAATTTTGCAGATTTCCTCGCTGGTTGCCGGATTAAATACTGGAAATAAATCACGGTTTGTATTAATCCATTTACCATTGATTAATAATCCTGTTTGAATCAGTTCAGGATTAAGCACAGTTATTTCTATAGTCATTTAATTATACCGCTCCATGTTTAGGTTTATCTGATATTCAGATGATATTGTACTCCACTAAATTGGACTAACAATAGTTTTTATGATATTGCATAATTCAGGCTGGCAGAGGTTTTTACAATCCTGCTTGCCACTATTCCCGGTGTGTTAATTTATAACACACCTTTTTCACAGGATTAATCATGACAGAAATTCTTAATGTATTGCTTTGTTTCGCCATCGGCTTAATGTTTTTTGGTTAGGTAAATATCTTATTCTATTGGTAGTATTTCACTTCGATAGCAAAACTTTTTATCCGGTTTGCCATCTCGGCAAGAAAGTCTATACTAACCTGACTTATATTATTACCTTCAGGAAGTGCTGGATTACGAGCTGTTGAGTAAAGTAAAACGCCCTTAATCATTTGACGAATATTATAAATTAGCTCAATAAAATTATCTACTTCTTCTTTTGATGGGTTGATATTTGCAGTTTTAAACCAGCAGCTTTGTATCCATGTCGGGCATATATCTGATGCCATTTTTAGACGCTCCAGAATACCATCCAGATGTAAATTTACCTGATTAACCTCTGAAACTCCTTCGGGGCTAACTCTATCAATCTTAAACCATAGTTCACCATTATTTTCAGCAATGATTTTTAACCCTTCTTGGGTTGCAGGTAAATGCATTTCGCTACCATTACTGATTAGAATGGTTTTTACCTCAAACCCAATCTGGTATTTTTTACGTAGCCTTGCAATAATTTGGGTAACTGCAACGAAATCTTTGGATAATGTTGATTCACCATTTCCAGATAAGCAAATATCATTAAAGCGTTGCAATCCATCTGGTGCATGAGTTATGATGAAATCACCATGAATAATCCATTCAAGCATCACATCAAGCTCGTGTTCTAGTTTAGCCAGATCAATTCTATCTGGCTTGCCACGCACCAGACCTTCAACTTGACAGTAAACACAACGCCAGTTACAAGCATTATTGATGTTTAGGTTAACCCCGAGTGATATACCTTGAGCCCGGCGGGATACGACTGGATAAACATAGATACATTCTTTAAAGTGGCGGGAATGGTCACTAAAAGTTAATAGGCTAATTTTAGTCATAGTTATTTTTTAAAACCTGTGTGCTAAATTTTAATTTCAGATGTGATTTTACTAGATAGGAAAGTTGGCGTGGTAGTTAAATCATGCTAGGGGTTTATCGTTTAAACCCAATGAATCATAACGGATGTTGGTTTTATGGCTATGCAAAAATTGTCGTAAAATGTCTGCTATATTATAGGTTATCATATCAGTTAGTTATGATAAATATGGTTATTAAACTCAACTTATAAGGAGGGTAAGCTTTTAATATGACTCTTTATAATGTTACAATCCTCTTTGATAATATGATTAAAGGAATACATTATGAAGAAAAACAATATATTATTGCTGTCTTTAATGGCAATTACCAGTAGTCTTATTTATGGTTGTAATGGTGGTGGTAGCAGTAGCAATTCTCCTGCCCCTTCGTACCTGCCGGCAGGTAACTACACTATGTCATATAGCAATATGCAACCAGCAGAAAATTGCTCAGTGGTAGAGAGTTCTATTCCTGTAACAGTTAACAGTTCAGGAGAGATTTGCGGGATGGGGCAGTCTTCTTCATGTACGCCTGCTGGAGTTAATGCTAATTCAAATCCATGTTTACAGTTTTTTCAGTCACAAATAATTAACTCAATCACGGTATCAGTTCAAGGTTCTTGGGTAAGTTGTGCAATAAATTCTGCAACTAATGTATTTACAGCAACTAATAATTTATCAATTACAGTTAATAATACACCATTTAGTTGTACAGGTACAGTTACACTGACACCTGTTCTACAATAATAACAATACTTTTTTAAATAAATAAGCCCCGTTAGGGGCTTTTTAAGGTTATGAACTTGTAAGTAGTATGCTGCAAAATCCAGTCCTGAACTTTGTTAGTTTCCTGTTCCGCGAGTAGATACTGATTCAACGATGTATTTGCATCATGAAAGCGATAGCGTAAAATTACTTCTGGTAAATTACTAGCCAAGATATCTTGTCCAAAAACTAGTCTGGCAAACAGATCGTAGTCGGCGCATATTTTATAGTCCGGGTTATATCTTAAATTACCTAATGCTGATTTACGAAACATCACACTTGGATTTAGAAACGGTACTCCATCAAAAAAGCTTTGTTTTACTTGTTTCATAGATGAAGAAACTTGATAGCTTAAAAGCACGCTAGATTTATCTGGATAGAATCCTTCAGCTTGTCCACCAATAAAACCAAAATTTTGATTATCTGTTAAAAATTTAATTTGCTGTGCAAATCTCGTGGGGATGCAAACATCATCGTGATCCATCATGGCGATAAATAGCCCTTGAGCACGATCAATTCCGATATTTGAGCTATTTGCTATCCCTAAATTTACTGGGTTGTTAATCCAAATAATCCGCTCATCATTATAACTATCAATAATTGACTTTAGCCTTGATTCATCGTGTGGGCTATCGTTGATAATTAAAAATTCAAAATCAGCATATGTTTGTAAAAGAATACTCTCAATTGCTTCGCGTAAATAAGTTTCATTAGTTTGATAAACTGGCATTACTACACTAAGTAGAGTATTATCTGGATTTATAATCTTATTGCTCAAACTAAAATTCTCATTTTTCAATTAAAATTCAATTTAAATTATGGTGTTTGTCTTAATGATTTCGTTGTTTGTATTTGCGGATAATTACAATTATTAGTGAAATCAGAGCTATTCCGGCACAGACATAGAACATTATAATAAAATTTCTCATTTGTGGCTGCTGTTGAGCTTGAGCTATACACAAATTAATTTGTTGTTCCAGATTACTTTCATTTTGTTGAGCTATGTGAGTATAAGTGTTACTTTCATATGCGGATAGTCCCTGACAGGCAACGTCATAATAAGTAACAAGGCTATTTTTCTGGACAAAGATTCCACTTTCATTGAGTACAGAGATAGATGGAACAGTAAAAGGACCATAGCTCATACCTTGGCATAAGTTTAGGCTTGAGATAAAGTCATTGCTAAGTACTACACTAGTTGGAAATTTATTACTGATTCCCCTATAAGTTTGGCTACATTTTATAATTGCTGATTCAGACGGTTTGAATGAAGTTACAAGATCTGGACTCTGACATCGAATCTGAAATCCATAAGTAGTCTGATTCTTTGAACAAAACTGCTGATAATTGTCCTGACTTGGATCTATTTCCTCTTGGATTACTTTATTTTTGCTACTTTTCCTGTGATGGCTGCCACCGAAAAGATTAGAAAAAAAGCTGGCATTGGCAGCACCAAACCAGCATAGCAGAATTAGAAATATTATTTTACGCATAAATTCTTCTAGGTTTTATACTAGATAATCACAGGCATGTTCCATTTCAGAATACTCATCCTGCATATTTTCAAAATATTTAATGGTTTTTAGCTTTAATTCATAAGCAGCATGTTCATCACAGATGATTAATGCTTTTTTGTGATATTGTAAAGCAGTAATCGGACACATGCTGGACACTGCTCCCTCAATTGCCTGACAAACCGCAGGTGCTTTATTAAATCCTTTTGCCATAATAATAACTTCTTTTGCTTGCATTACTGTTTCAATACCAATAGTTAATGCTAACTTTGGCGTTTTTTCAATATCGCCGCCAAAAAATCTTGAATTAGCAATGATCGTTGATAAATTAAGATCTTTACTCCGTGTTTTTGAGGCAAGTGAGGAACCTGGCTCATTAAATGCCAGATGCCCATCTTCACCAACTCCACCTAGCTGAATATGAATTCCTCCTGCTTTGGCAATTTTCTCTTCGTATTTTTCACATTCTGCATCAAGATCCTTAGCATTACCATCAAGGATATTAATATTTTTCTTATTTATGTCAATATGGCGGAAGAAATTATGGTGCATATAATAATGGTATGATTCAGGGTGATCTTCAGCAAGCCCAACATATTCGTCCATATTAAAAGTAACTACATGCTTAAAGCTAACTTTACCTTCTTTATTTAGACGAATGAGTTCATTATACATATCAAGTGGTGTTGAACCAGTAGGTAATCCTAATACAAACGGTTTATCCTTGGATGGCTTGAAATCATTGATTTTCTTTGCTACATAGTTTGCAGCCCAAATGCCAAGATTGTGTTTAGAGATTAGTAAACGCATATAAGTTACCTTCTTTCAAGCGGTTAGATGTTCCAGATACAGTTGTTCCAGCTCTGCCATCAATCGTTTGGTAGATACTGGATAAAGTGTTTTCAACCCCTCAGCAAATAATGAAATCCTTAGTTCTTCTATTTTATATCTAAAGTCATATAGTTCTGATTTTATGACTTTATGCATGGACTCCAGTTTATCCACATGATTATACCATTTCTCATAGAGGGTGCTGATTTCATCGGCATTAATTGTATCTCTCGCCCGTGATTTGTTGTATTTGTCAATTCTTAGTAGAATCGCTTGTAAATAACGGGGGAAATTTATCAAATATTGCCATTTTGTATAATTGAGAAAGTTTTCATAAAATAAATCTTCCAATTGTATTTCTATTTCTTCACGTAATTCGTGTTTCTCTATAGCTTTCTTTACCTGTTGGTAAAACGCAGCAGTTTTGCTTAATGTGCTATTGACTTCGGGAGTTAATTGACTTATATTTTGTCTAGCTCTTCCGATAAGTTCCAGATAGCTGGTTTCGCTATTTGGCCAAGTTGTTATAAAAGCGTCGTTAATTGCTTGGTTTACAATATAATTTGCCAGCGTTTCCGATAATGTATCTTTGCTATAAAATTCGCTAAAACAAAGGCTAATTTTCATAAAGTCTGGTAATTTACGAGTTTGTAAGTATTTTAGCTGGTCTTTTAATTGCCGTTTTATCAGGTTAATAAATCCGCGACGAGTACTTAGCTGTGCTTGTTCTACCTTACTTACTACTCCATAAGTAATTGAACTGTCCTTCTCTACGATTAGGCTATAGTAACCATTAATCTTACCTAATTCTATCTTGTTACCAAGATTAGCAAATTCTGGGATAAAGCCAGAGACATTATTAATCTGAACTCCTGCTGATTGCTTAACAACCAGTTTGTCTAGTACAGGATTAAGCTCAGTCCGAATTTTTAAAAGATCATCGCCGGATTTTATCAGTTTTTTATTTTCAAATATTCTAAAATGACAACATAAGTGGTGAGGGAAAGTAATCTTTGCCAGATTCTGGTAATCAAGTTCTATTTTCTTTGTTCGAGCATAATTTATCAACTGATTTATCAGGCTATCATTAACATCACTATTTGCTAGAAACTCTGTTATTGAATCATTTAATGGGTTAAATGCCAGCCTTATTGTTTTAGGTAGTGATTTTATTAAGAAACTAACCTTGTCGCGAATAATACCCGGTACCAGCCACTCAAATTGTTTATCTTCAATCTGTTCCAGTTGGCTTAAATCAATATTAGCAATTACACCATCTTCAGGGTTTTCATGATCAAAAATGTAGTTTAATTTTATCTTTTGACCATTATTTATCATATAGTCTGGGAATAGCTCAAGCTTTTCACTATCTTTATTGATGCGAGCAATAAATTCATTTTTATCAAGTCTAAGGCTATTATCACCATTAATTGTAATGTAATTATCAAGAGTAACTTGATCGATAACTTCTATAGGTAATTTTTCTAGATAAAAACTAAATAATTCATCATCAATAAGCATAAAATAGGTGCGGAGTTTATCTTCAAGTTTTTCAAGCTCGTTAATGACATTCTGATTATGGGTGATAAAACTATATTTTTTGTTAAGCTCTGCCGGAACTAATCCTTCTTTTATGAAAATCTCACGTGATTCGGTAGGGTTAATTAGCCCATAAGAAACTTTAGTGCTATCAATCATTAAACCATAGAGCATGCTTGATTTGGTCGCAACGACTTCGCCACGTTTTTTATCCCAGCGTTGGCTTGAATAAGTGTATTTGTACAAATGGCTAGCAATCCGATTTAGCCATTGTGGTTCAATTTGGGCACAATTTCGGGCATAAAGGCGGCTGGTTTCAACCAACGATGCCGCCACCATCCATTTAGAAGAATCACATAATTCACCCGGGTGAATATAGAATTTTTTGCTATTAGTGCCCAGATAATGATTTTCAACCAAATCTTTCTGCCCAATATTGGTAATAAAGCCATGAAGGATAGCACAATGTAATTCACGATAAGCGGCTTCGGTACTATTTAGTTTATAGCCAAGACCGATCATTATTTCTTTAAGTTGGCGGTGCAGCTCATGCCATTCACGCAAGCGAACTAGAGAAACAAACTGTTTATGACAAGCTTCCTGTAGCTTACGATTAGATTTTTTATGCTCTAGTTCATTGTGATACCAGCGCCAGATGTTTAAGATCTGAATGAAAGCAGATTTTTTATCTACCCAGAGTTGATGTCGTTCTCGTGCGAGTTGCTGATGCTCAAGCGGAGTTTCACGTGGATCTTGAATAGCAAGAAATGCAACAATGATAAGTACCTCATTTAGAGCGGCATAGTCTTCTGCCGCAGCCACAAGGATTCTTGCTAGCTGTATATCGGTCGGAATCTGTGCTAATTTGCGTCCAAGCGGGGTAATCTGGTTATTTTCATCGATTGCCTGAACCTGAAATAGTGTGCGGTAGCCATCATTAAAGGCTTTTTGCTCCGGTTGATCGAGAAACTCAAATTCAAGTGGATCACCGATATTTAATGCTAGCATTCTAAGAATTACATTCGCCAGATTACTGCGTAATAGTTCTGGTTCAGTAAATTGTTTTCTGAGTTTAAATTCACCTTCACTAAAAAGACGAACACATAACCCGTGACTAACTCGTCCGGCTCGCCCAGCGCGCTGATTACTTGACGCTTGGCTTGCTGTTTCTATCTGTAGCTGCTCAACTCGGTTTCTAATGCTATAACGTTTGACTTTGGCAAGACCACTATCGATAACAAATTTAATCCCGGGAATAGTTAGCGAGGTTTCAGCAATATTGGTTGCTAGGATAATCTTGATTCTACCGGAATCATTAAAAATTTGTGCCTGAGCCTCGTTATTTTGTCGTGCAAATAGTGCTAATAATTCATGGTTGCGTAATTCTGTCTTGCGTAGGTAATTAAGACATTCCTTAATTTCTCTTTCTCCGGGAAGAAATACTAGCCCATGCCCGCGTTCAATACTGAGTGCCGCAGAAATAGCTTGATAAATACCTTGGTTAAGACCTTCATTTTCTTCACCTTCGCCAAGTGGCTGATAGATGATATCAACTGGGTAAGTTTTGCCACTTACGTTGATTAATGGTGCCTTATTGAAAAATTTCACCAGTTTCTCTGTTTCTAATGTAGCGGATGTAACGATTATTTTTAGATCAGGGCGTTTAATTATTAGTTTTTTTAGATAGCCCAAAATAAAATCAATATTTAAGCTTCGTTCGTGAACCTCATCAATAATAAGTGCAGAATACTGGAGCAATAGTCGATCATTTTGAATTTCTTGAAGTAAAATTCCATCGGTCATCAGCTTTACCGCAGTACTTTGGGTTGTCCGGTCATGAAAACGCATCTTGCAAGCAACTAGAGCATTTTCCTGATTTGCTAAGCCTAACTCATAATTTATTCGAGAAGTTAATGATTTTGCAGCAATCCTTCGTGGTTGGGTATGTCCGATTAAGCCATTGGTTCCATAACCTAGCTCTAATAAAATTTTTGGTAATTGGGTGGTTTTTCCTGAGCCAGTCTCACCGCAGACTATCGTTATTTGGTTTTTGCTAATCTCAGCTTTTATTTCTTCTACTGCCTGACTAACTGGTAACTCATTTGGGTAGCTTATTTTGAGATTAGCGATTGATGTTTTACGTTTGTCAATTGCTTCAAGTTCATGATTAATCATGGTAAGCAGTTTTTCTTGCTTTTGTTGATTTTTCCCATGCTTTTTTAGTTGGTTTAGCCAGTAATTTTTATAAGGTGAATCGGTGTTATTTAGCTTATCAATAATTTCTGAGTTCATTAGCAATATTTGTCTATCGTTAAACATTTGATAAAAAAATTAAATCAAATGAAGGAAAAATCCCGGGGCAGTGCCCGGGATAATAATATTCTTAGAATGGAAATTTCATTCCACCTGGTAGTCCACCAAAAGGCATACCTGCTGTAGCTGCTCCCATTTTTGACTGACTTTGCTCTTCGACTTTACGATTGGCATCATTAACTGCTGCAGCAATCAAATCTTCAAGCATTTCTTTATCATCCATAACGGCATCGTCAATGGTTACTTTTTTTATATCGTGTTTCCCAGTCATCGTTACTTTAACCATACCAGCGCCAGACTCTCCTTCAACTTCTAGCTTTGCAACTTCTTCCTGAGCTTTTTCAAGATTTTTTTGCATTTCTTGAGCTTTTTTCATTAATCCGGCTAGTTGCCCTTTATCAAACATATTTATTCCTTTTAAAAATAATCAGTCTAGTGGTTTTATTGAATTAGGGATTATTTTAGCAGAAAAGTTATTAACTAAATCCTGAATTATTGGATCATTATTAATTGCATCTTCTGCCAATAGTTGTTTTTCCCGTTTAATATTTTCATTCTGGATGCTTAATGACTCTTTGAGAGTTTCAACAAAATTAAATTCAAGGTCATATTCCTGATTATAATGCTCTGCTAATAACTGCTCAAGTATATCAACACACTCATGATTAACAGCTTCTCTAAATTTATTGTCAACGGAAATAGTAATGGTATGACCGCTAAATTTCTCCAGTTGGGAATTTTTTAAAATCATTCCTATTCTGGTGTGAGTTGGATATTTATTGTAGTCAACACTACTGGTAAACTTTAACCAATCCCCATCAAACTCATCCACGGATAATACACTTGTGGGCAGTATTTCATTTTGAGTTTCGCTGATAATGGTAGGGGAGTGTTCCATCTCTGCATTTTCTGGGGTATTTGTTTGGCTTTCTGTCTCCCAAGGTGGAGTATCCTCCTGCCTAGGGGTTACCTCAATTATTGATGATGCTTTTTCGGGAGGTAATATGAGAGGATATTCTTCATCAATTATATTTGCTATGATTGCTTCCGTTATTGTTTTTTCTGGTAATGCTGCTTCTGTAGTATTAAAAGAAGGATTGTTTGACGGAATGTTGGTTACTTGGCTTTTAAAGTTTGTATTATTAACCAAGATTTCTTTTGTTTCATTACTACCAATGCTAAATGCTAGCATTCGCATTACATTCATTGTAAAGCATGGGTATTTGTTACTTACTTTTTTTAGCTGTTCTATTCCTAGGTTAGTTATCTCAAAATATAACTGGCAATCCTGAATCGATATCTGCCGCGCCAAATTCAATAGTTCCGGCTTAATATCTTCATTTGGAACTAATTGTGCAATTCCTATCTGAAAAAGCATATGATTTAACTGGGCTAGCAAATTCTCGAGGTTTGCTCCCTCTGTATTAAGCTTTTCACAAATCGAGAAAAGTTCTAGGCTATTTTTATTAATTATGGCTTCAAGCATTGTAATTAAGATACTATCATCACTAAGCCCTAGCATTTGCTGTACTGTAGCTTCAGTTATGTTTCCATTTGAAAATGCAATTGCCTGATCTGTAAGTGATAGAGCGTCACGCATACTACCATTGGCAGCCGCAGCCAATATCGCTAGTGCTGATTTTTGAACGCTGATTTGCTCTTGTGATAAAACCCAGTCTAGATGATTGTCAATTTCATTAGCAGCAAGGTTACGTAATTTTAATTGTAGGCAACGAGAAAGTATTGTGATCGGGACTTTTTGAGGATCAGTAGTCGCCAGAATAAATATTATGTGTTCTGGTGGCTCTTCAAGGGTTTTTAGCATTGCGTTAAATGCTGATTTTGACAGCATGTGTACTTCATCAATTATATAAATTTTGTACTTGCCACTAGTTGGTGCATACTGTGCATTCTCAAGTACTTCTCGAATATTATCTACCCCAGTATTTGAAGCCGCATCAATCTCAATCACATCTACATAGCGCCCACTGTCAATTTGCTGACAGTTTTGACAGGCGCAACATGGCTCATTGTCTTCTAAATTAAGGCAATTTAAGGCTTTGGCAATAATTCTTGCAATAGTGGTTTTTCCGACTCCGCGAGTTCCTGTTAATAGGTATGCATGGTGTAGGCGTTTGGTTACTAGGATGTTTTTTAGTATCGTTACAGTATTTTGTTGCCCAATTAAGTCAGCAAATCTTTTGGGTCTCCATTTGCGGGCAAGAACAGTATGTGCCATTAGTTTTTCCAATTATAAACTAAGTTAATTTTATCATAGCTTATACTAAAGTAAATCAAATAATCTTGATTGCCATTATTTTGTCAGTTGATCCCTAGGTTTTAAGCTACGCAAACATAACTTGACAATTCTTCTGAAGTTTATCTTTTCTATATAGCTTGATTTGCCACTAAAAACATCCATAAAACCATTTATGGCATTTTTCGTTGTTAGCATAGGTAAAACTTGATGCATATACCGATTAAGGAAAAACGACATGATTCTGGCACGTCGTAAATCTTTTCCAATATTCAGGTGGAAATCCCGTGTGTACTGATTAAGCAGCTTTGTCTTGTCGGAGGATATTACTTGACTAATTCTTTTTGCAGCTAGATATCCTGATTTTATTGCTGGTCTGATGCCTTCAGCTGTTAGTGGGTCAACACAGCCAGCAATCTCACCAATTAGAACTATATTATTATGTACTAATTTATGTTTTTTCTTATAAAGCTCAATCGGGTGCCCATGCAGATTAGTTTTATTAAATTGCTCAACTCCAAATTTAGCTACATATGTTGAAAGTTTTTTAGGAAGATTAACTTTGCCTTTTTCTTTCCCTTTGATCAATCCTCCGATGCCTAATGAAAGCCCATCATTTTTTGGGAAATTCCAAGCATATCCGCTATCGTTATAATCAAAATCGATATATAGTTTTCCATCAAGGTCTTGATCAGAATAATGTTCATACTCCATTGCTGCTAAGATTGTATTTTCTGGAGCTATCCTCAGTCTTTTGGCTAGCTTCCCACGTCCGCCTTCAGCTAGAACAATAATCTTACCACTGAATTGCTGATCTTCTGTTGTAACTAGTGTGCTACCATCATTCTGGTGAATAATGTCTTTAACTTCACAGTTTCCAATAAATTCTGCACCAGCAGCCTTGGCTTTTTCAAGCAGATAATTATCAAATACCTCGCGTCTAACCATCCATAACTCATGTTGATTACTTTCGATTTCTTTGCCATTGGCAACCATCACAACTTGATTGCATTTATAATTTATTGCTGACTCTAGCGGAAAATCAAGATAATTGGCAACCTCTGGTGAAACTCCACCGCCACAAGGTTTATATCGTGGGAAGTTAGCCTTATCAACAAGTAGAACTTTAGCATCAGGCTTTAGTCGCAGAATATTATATGCGCAGCTAGTACCAGATGGTCCAGCACCAATAATAATTACATCATATAAAGTATTATTCATGAATAATTAAATCCTGAAGAACTTTACCTGAAAGCATTATTCCAAAAAGTGCCGGCAGATAGCTTATCGTGCCATTTACTGGTCTGCCACCTGATGGATTAGGTATTGGTTTATTATAGGCTTCTTCTTCTGAATATACAACCATTAGACCTTTTTTTATTCCATTTTCACGTAGGCGTAAGCGAATATTTCTGGCAAGGGCACAAACTTTGGTCTTGCTTATATCTGCAATTTTTGCCTTAGTTACATTGATTCTATTTCCTGCCCCCATGCTTGAAATTACGGGTATTTTATTTCTCAGGCAATAAATCAATAATGCTAATTTTGAATTTACGGTATCAATACAATCTATCACATAGTCAGGTTTATCTGCGAGTAATTCCTGAAGATTATCCTTATCAATGAAAACCTGCTTTACGATCAGGTTTATTTTTGGATTAATTTCAAGTATTCTTCTTGCAAATTCACTAACTTTAGGCTTGCCAACATTATTTAGGTTAGTAATTAGCTGGCGGTTGATATTAGTAACATCAACAGTATCGTTGTCAATAATTGTTACTTTGCCTATTCCAGCTCGGACTATTGCTTCTACCGCATAACCACCAACTCCACCAACTCCGGCAATAAAAACGTGTTTGCTAGCTAGTTTGGCTACCCCCTCTTCACCCAGTAAAATACTAGTTCGGGTAAATTGCTCATTAATCATTTAAACACCATTAGGCTTACTAAGAGACTTAATAAATATAATCCACCGTTAACAGCAAAGTGTTTGACTTTATAGTGGGTGTTTTTGCCAGCATGAACAAACAGCCATGCAACCGCAAGAAAGGTAGTAATACAACTAACAGCTTTTTCAGGAGGTAGTTTCCAATCTGTCAAAATAATTCCTAAAATTGGTAACAGTAAACCCTGAAATACCATTGCTCCGGTAATATTGGCAAAAGCAAGAGTATCCTTACCTTTTCTAATCCAAAGAATGCTATTTACTTTTTCTGGAAGCTCTGTTGCAACCGGAATCAGGACTACTGATAAGAGGAACATTGAAATTCCAATGATTTTAGCTGTGCCCATAATGCCTTCAATAAATACATGGGCGAAATAAATGAGCCCGGCAAAACCTAGAATTGCCTGAAAAATTACGCTAAATAAATTATTTGGCATTTTTACCAATTTTGTTAGGTAGAGTTCATCCTCTGCCTCAGTAGCATGACCTTCTTTTACTAGCTCGCTTGAAGCTTTGATAGTTTGTAGCACGTATATGAAGTAGCTCAATGCCAGAACTATTATGACAAGAACGTTAATCAGTTGACTATTGAAATAGTTATGACTGAAAGCCAATAAAATTGCCAAAAAATAACCAAAGGTAAAAAAGCGTAAATCACGGTTAAGCCCGCTTTTTTCCGGACGGATTGCACCACTTAAACCACGTTTGCCAAGCACGGATAATGCCATTAATGCGATTGACAAGGTTGATAACATTAGTGGCGGTCCCATAATTGCACCGACTCCAATTTCATCGCCTGCGCCAGTACTACCTTTAGGTGCCATAAATAATGCGATTAGCGGTACAATAGCTTCAGGAAGGGCAGTGCCAACAGCCACAAAAATAGAGCCAGTAACACCTTCAGAAATACCTAATTTTTCACCGAGATGTTCTAAAGCATTACAAAAAACCATTGCCGCAACTAGTATAAATATCATGCCGACAAAAAGCTGAATAAAACTAAGCATTAATTATTCCTTTTAGTAATGGGTATAAACTATCAACTGATGGCTCAATATTAAACATACGCTGAAAACCAAATTTTGCCTGCTGAATAAGCATTCCTAGCCCATTAAGCATAATAATCTCAGGATTAATTTTTTCCATCTGTTGCATAAAAATGGTTTTGTTTGCAGTATAAATCATGTCATAAATACAGGCATTCTGATTAATGTTTTTTACCTGAGAAAAAAGCTGATTGTCTGGTGTGTTTGGTGTTGTATTTATAATCAGATCATATGTCTGACTAGGCTCGTATTCGTCAATAATGGCTGATTTACTCATAAAGTCTTCTAGTTTTCCTCTGTTTCGCATGAGTAAATCAATTCGTGCCGGATGTTCTAATTCAAGACTATGTAACACGGAAAAGATCACGCTACCACTTCCCAGTATGAGTATATTTTTTGCTTTTAACGAGATATTATTTCTCCTGAGGTCGGCAACTAAACCAAGTCCATCAGTATTATCTGCCAGTAGTAGCTGCTTATCCTTAATTAGGACATTTGCAGTTTGTGGAATTATCGTATGTTCCAGATGCTTATTTGCCATTGCATAGGCGCGAGACTTAAATGGTGCCGTTATATTAAGTGCATGTCCACCAGTTGCAAAAAATTTATTTACTATACTTTCAAATTCATCAATCGGGGCACAAATTCTTTGATAATCAAGGGAAATGCCAGTTTCCTTGGCAAATTCGGCAAAAATTACAGGCGAAAGACTGTGTGCTATAGGATTTCCTACTACAGCTAATTTATACATTTAAATATTCCAAATAATATACTTTAAGGCAGGATTTTACCATTAATGGGTTGGTAAAATACATTTAACCGTTCAGGACAAATATTATTC
>WBZO01003932.1_pt1 | contig 16601 bp, 12 predicted proteins | sample 5204261 | NCBI WGS metagenome assembly WBZO01 (sample SAMN12412400, study PRJNA552823) | activated sludge metagenome | isolation source: activated sludge from anammox sidestream of wastewater treatment plant... | place: USA: North Carolina | collected 2017-09 | reverse complement strand
CTCCTACGCCCCCACCCCGCGCGAGCGGCACGACGAAACCAACCTGTTCTTCGATTTCGAGATGGGCGATTGCATCCTCTGCGGCCGCTGCGTGGACGCCTGCCAGCGCACCCAGCACATCGGCGCGATCGGCATCAACGGCCGCGGCGCCGGCGCGCGCATCGGCGTGGCGTTCGAGGCGGCGTGGGAGGACTCCACCTGCACCTCCTGCGGCCAGTGCGTCTCCCAGTGCCCCACCGGCGCGCTGCTCCCGAAGGCCTCGACCCCCGCGCGCGCCTCCGGCCGGCAGCCCTCGGACGTCACGGTGGTGGAGACGACCTGCCCCTACTGCGGCGTCGGCTGCGGACTGCGCGTGAATGTGCGCGACGGCCAGGTCGCGTGGGTGGACGGCATCGCGGAGAACGGCTCGTCACAGGGCATGACCTGCGTGAAGGGGCGCTTCGGCCTGGAGTTCCACCACGCCCCGGACCGCCTCACCACCCCGCTCATCCGCCGCGAGGGCGTGCTACAGCCCGCCACCTGGGACGAAGCGCTCGACCTCGTCGCACAGCGCTTCGCCGCCTCGGTCGGCACGTTCGCCGGCATCGCCTCCGCGAAGGCGACGAACGAGGACGGCTACGTGATGCAGAAGTTCGTGCGCGCGGTGATGGGGACGAACTCCATCGACCACTGCTCGCGGCTCTGCCACGCCCCGTCGGTCGTCGCGCTGCAGGAGCAGGTGGGGTCGGGCGCGACGAGCAACTCCTACGCCGACTACGACCGCGCGGGGACGCTGATGGTGGTCGGCTCCGACACCGGGCAGAACCACCCGGTCGTCGCCTCGCGGCTCCGCCGGGCGGTCGAGGATCGCGGCGCGGTGCTGATCGTCGTGAACCCGATCCGCATCGACCTCTGCGACGTGGCGGAGGTGCACCTGCAGCCGCGCCCGGGCACGGACGTGGCGCTCTTCAACGCGATGGCACACGTCCTCCTGCACGAGAGCCTCTGGGACGAGGCGTTCGTCGCCACGCGCACGGAGGGCTTCGAGGCGTGGCGTCGCGTGGTGGAGCAGGTCACGCCGGAGGACGCCGAGCGCATCACCGGCGTCGCCGCCGAGTCGATCCGCCACGCCGCGCGGCTCTACGCGCGCCCTCGGCCGGACGCGGAGGGGAACGAGCGCGGCGCGTGCCTGATCTGGGGCATGGGTGTCACGCAGCACACGAACGGGACCGACAACGCCCGCGCGCTCATCAACCTCGCGCTGCTCGCCGGGCAAGTGGGCGGCGACGGCAACGGCATCTCACCGTTGCGAGGCCAGAACAACGTGCAGGGCTGCTCCGACTCCGGCTGCCTGCCGAACGTGTTCCCCGGCTACGAGCCGGTCGGCGGCCCCACGCACGACCACTGGGAGCGCGCCTGGGGCGTCGAGGTGCCTCGCACGCCCGGGCTACAGGCGACGCACATGATCGAGGAGATGTTCACGGGCGGCGTCCGCGCGATGTACGTGATCGGCGAGAACCCGTTGATCTCCGACCCGTACCTGGCGCATGCGCGCGACGCGTTCGAGTCGCTCGACTTCCTGGTCGTGCAGGACATCTTCATGCACGAGACCGCGGAGATTGCCGACGTGGTGCTGCCGGCCGCCTCCTTCGCGGAGAAGTACGGCACATTCACGAACTCGGAGCGGCGCGTCCAGCTCGTGCGCCCGTTCTCGCCCCCGCCGGGCGAGGCGCGCGAGGACTGGGCGATCACGGCCGAGATCGCGCGCCGCGTACTGCGACTGCTGGAGCGCCCCACCGACCAGTTCGCATGGCCCTCCTCGTCCGAGGTGTTCGACGAGATGGCGCGGCTCACCGCAATCGTCGGCGGGCTGTCGCACGAGCGGCTGGAGCGCGAGGGCGGCATCCAGTGGCCGTGCCCCACGCCCGACCACCCCGGCACGCCTCGGCTGTTCGAGACGGAGTTCCCGCGCGGGCGCGGCCTCTTTGTCGCGGTCGAGCAGGGGCCGCCGGCCGCCGAACTACCCTCGAAGCGCTTCCCCTACACGCTGATCACGGGACGCTCGCTCTACCACTGGCACACCGGCGTCATCACCCGTCGCGTCCCCGGCCTCGTCGGCAACGTGCCGGAGGTGACCGTGGACATCCACCCGCGCGATGCGGAGATGCTCGGCGTCCGCGACGGCGACGAGGTGCAACTGGCTTCCCGCCGCGGCGAAATCATCGCCCGCGCGCACCTCGTCGATTCGATGCGTCGTGGCGAGCTGTTCGTGCCGTTCGTACAGTTGCAGGGCCAGGCCGCGAACGTCCTCACGAACGACGCGCTGGACCTGCCCTCCGGCATCCCCGAGTTCAAGGCGTGCGCCGTCCGCGTGGAGCCGCCCGGGACGCCCTCGCGCACCGGCCGCGCGCCTCGGATGCTCCGCAAGGGGCACGCCCCCGTCGGCGGGGGGCCGCTGCGGCCGGAGTAGTGCTGGTCATACCGCTGGTATGACCGTGGTATGATTTCGAGTATGAGTACCGAATCTGCCAAGATCGCAATCAGCCTGCCGTCGCACCTACTCGACGAGATCGAGCAGTACCGCGAACGCACGGGCGAGAGCCGAAGCCACGTGATCCGCGAGGCGGTCGCCCAGTATCTGCGCGTATCTCAGCGCGAGGCTGAGGAGCGGGCATACGCCGAGGCCTACCGGCGTATGCCCGAAACGGCCGAGGAGGTCGCCGAGGTGATGGCATTCCAGCAGGCCGGGCTGGCCGTCCTTGCGGAAGAGTTCCCGTGGGAGGACGAGTGAGGCGTGGCGAGGTCTGGTGGGGCGAGGCCGCACCACCCGTCGGGGCACGTCCGTTCCTCGTGGTCTCGCGTGACATTCTGAATCAAGTTCGAGACACGGTGATCGTCTCGCCCGTGACCTCCCGCATTCGCCGTGTCCCCACCGAGGTCATGCTCGGCACGGCTGAGGGCCTCCCGCGCCCGAGCGTCGCGAACCTCAACACGCTGATGACGCTGAAGCAGCATCAGTTCACCCGACTCGCGGGCTCTCTCGCGCCTGCCCGCATCGAGGAGGTCAACACCGCGCTGCGGTGGGCGCTCGACCTGGACTGAGGCTGCTCGGCACACCTCGTTAGCGGACGAGCCTCCCTCGGACGGTGGTCGCGGCGACGATCGAGACGAACGAGATGATCAGCGCGCCGAAGAACGCGGACCAGAAGCCGTCCACGGTGAACGCCAGGTCCAGTTGTCCCGCCACCCACGCGGTCACGCCCAGCAGCGCGGTGTTGATGACCAGCACGAACAGACCGAACGTGAACACGATCAGGCAGAACGCGAAGAACGTCGCCAGCGGGCGCAGCAGGATGTTCACGATCGCGAAGATCGCCGTCCCCGCCAGCAGCGAGGTCACGTCGCCGATCTCAATCCCCGGCACGATCCGGTCGGCCAGGAACAGCCCGGCGAGGTTGATGACAAAGCGCGCCAGCAGCGCCTGCGGCGACCACGGGTCACGCTCGCTCTGCACCACGAAACCGGGCATGCGCTAGACCTCCGCGATGTCTACGGCGCGGCCTTCGAGGCGTGAGCGGGTGATCGCCTCCGTCACGCGCATGTAGAGCAGGCCGTCCTCGAAGTTCGTCAGGAGAACCGCCGCGCCCGTGCGGATGGAGTCGACGAAGTCCGCCTCCACACGCCAGTCGCCGGCGGTGCCGGGGTCCGGCTCCAGCGGCTGGGCCTGCTGCCCGAGCGGCGCGAACGTCATGCGGTCGCCGGCGGCCCAGTGCAGCGTCCCCTTCGATCCGTAGATCGAGACGCCGTTCGGCCCTGCCGAGGCGGCCGTGACCGAACTCACCCGGTAGGAGACGCGCGCCCCGCCCTCCATCACCGCAAGCACGCCGAGGCTGTCCGGCACGTCGATGTCGTGTGGGCGGCCCGTCTCCGGATCGATGCGCGAGGTGATGAACGTGGTGCCGTCCGCCATCACGCGCCGCGTGGGCCCCAGCCAGCGGTGGATCGCCTCCAGGTACAGCCCCAGCGTCATCGTGTTCGTGCCGGAGTAGTCCCGCCGCTCCCGCCAGTGCAGCGGCGCGGCGAGGTCGAGCGAGGAGCCGGAGAGCACGTTCACGTGCGCCTCCCTCACCTCGCCCAGCGTCCCGTCCGTCACCATCCGGCGGATCGTGCGCCACGACTTGAAGTCGAGCGGCGACGGGACGATCTGCGCGACGAGGTGCGGGTGCTGCCGCGCCACCGCCAGCATCTCCCGCGCCTCCTGCGCGTCCATCGCCATGCGCGCCTCGGTCAGGACGTGCTTGCCGCCCTCCAGCGCGCCGATCACGTACTCGCGGTGGCGATACGGCCAGGTGCCGACGACCACGGCGTCGATGTCGTCCGCCTCGAAGATCGCGCGCGGCTCCGTGACCACGCGGCCGATGCCGAACTGCTCCGCGACACGCCGGCCGCTCTCCTCGGATCGGTTGCAGACGGCGACGATCTCGACGCCCTCGATCGCCTGCAGGCCGGGGATGTGGCGGAGGCGCGTGTTCGCGCCGGCGCCTACCACGCCCACGCGGAGCCGGTCAGCCATCGGTCGTTCCTCTCGATGCCGGCGCGCCCGAGGGCGCGCGAATCGCTACAGATCCAGTGTCGGCCGTGGCGGCACCGGCTGCATGGGGGCCATCCCCGGCAGGCTCGGCGTCGGCGGCTGCTCGACCTCGATCAGCGCGGGGCCATTGAGGTCGAATGCCTCGCGGAGGACGGCGCGCAGGTCGTCCGGCGTCTTGGCCTTGAACCCGGCGACCCCGAACGCCTCCGCCACCCGGGCGAAGTCCGGGTTGTTCAGGTCCGTGCCCATGCCATGGCCCTGGTACCGCTGCTCCTGGATGCGCCGCACGTTCCCGAACATGCCATCGTTGAACACGATGGTCACGAGGGGGATGCCCTGCTGCGCCTGCGTGGAGAGTTCCTGCACGTTGTACATGAACCCGCCATCGCCGTTGATCGAGACCACCCGACGGCCCGGGCTGCCGACCTGCACGCCGAGGGCGGTCGCGTACCCGTAGCCGAGTGTGCCCTGGTAGCCGGACGTGAACATCGTGCCGGGCTGGTAGACCGGGAAGCCGCCACCCTGCACGAAGTAGCCGACCTGCGTGCTCTCGGAGACGAGGATGCCGTCCTCCGGCAGCACATCCCGGATCGCCTGCGCCATCCCCTGCTGCCACGGCGTGCGCGCCATCGCCGCGTCGTGCTTCGCGCGGAGCGCGGTGAGTTCCGCCTCCCGCGAGGGGCGCGAGCGGTTGTACTTCGGCACGCGCTTCAGCAGTTCGGCGGCGGTGTGGCGGGCGTCGCCCACCAGCCCAACCTCGGGCGTCACGTTCCGGCCGACCTCCTCCGGGTCGATGTCCGCCTGCACCACGCGGCCGTTCACCGGCGTGGCGCCGGCGCCCATGTTCGCGGCGAGGACGAACCGCGTCCCGATCACGAGGATCGCGTCCGCGTTCGGCACGAGTTCCGTCGTCGCGGTGCGTCCGGACTGCGCGTGGTAGTCACGGTCGGACACCACGCCTCGCCCGTTCGCGGTCATGAGGACGGGCGCCTCCAGCATCCGCGCGAGCTCGGCGACCTCCGCCCACGCCCGCGCGGAGAGGACGCCGCCGCCGGCGCAGATCAGTGGGCGCTCCGCCTCGCCGAGGACCTTCGCGGCGCGCTCCAGCAGGTCCGGGTCAGCCTGGTGCAACGCTGAACGCTCCCATGACCCCGGTTCCAGTAGCCGCACCTCCCCGACCGCGCCGAGGACGTCCGGGGGCACCTCAATGGAGACGGGGCGGGCGCGGCCGGTCTGCAGCGCCTGCGCGGCACGGCGCACCATGCCGGGGATCTCCTCCGGCCGCATGGCGCGCTCGGACAGCTTCGTCAGGTGGGAGAGCAGCCCGGGCTGGTCGTTGATCTCGTGGAGCGCGCCCCGCCCGCGGTCAATCTGGGACGACTCGATCTGGCCGGTCACGCAGAGGACCGGCGAGGAGCACGCGTACGCCGTGGAGAGCGCCGCCGTGGCGTTCAGCACGCCCGGGCCCGGCACTACGACGAAGGTGCCGATGCGCCCCGTCGCCCGGGCGTAACCGTCTGCCATGTAGGCGGTGGCCTGCTCGTGGCGGGTGTGGTGCACCCGGTAATGGTTCCGTTCCTCCCAGATGGCGTCGAACAGGTAGTCCATCTGGATGCCGGGAAGGGCAAACAGCGTGTCGATGCCTTCGATCTTCAGGGACTGCGCGAGCGCCTGGCCGCCGGTCATCTGCATGGTGTTCGCTCCCCACCGCGTTCGTTCCCGTGACGGGAACAGTGGGCGGGAGCGTAGCGCGTCGGACGCCGCGCGGGGGCTGGAATGCGTCCGACGGATTCGGTGAATTGCTCACGCGCGTGAGTGTCGAAGTTGCCAACTTGCGCATAAACTGTCGCCCATGCGCGTACTTGTCATCGACGACGAGCCGGATGTCGTCGAGATCGTCCGGCTCACCTTCAACCTCCGATGGCCCGAGGCCGAGGTCTTCAGCGCCTCGACCGGGGAGGCTGGCGTCCAGGGCGTCGAACAGCAGTCGCCCGACATCATCATCCTGGACATCGGCCTGCCGGACATCGACGGCTTCGAGGTGCTCGAGCGCATCCGGCACTACTCGGACGTGCCGGTGGTGATGCTCTCCGCCCGCCACGAAGAAGTGGACAAGGTGAAGGGCCTCGAACTGGGCGCGGACGACTACGTCACGAAGCCGTTCTCCCACATCGAACTCCTCGCCCGCGTGCGCGCCGTGCTGCGCCGCACCGAGTCGCAAGTGCCGGCGAGCGAAGGCCCCCCGTACGAGGCCGGCCCGCTCCGCATCGACTACGCGAGCCGGGATGTGACCGTGGCCGGCGAACCGGTGAAACTCACGCCGATCGAGTACGGCCTCCTCTACCACCTCACGCGGAACGAGAACCGCGTCCTGACCTTCCGCACCCTCCTGGCGAAGGTGTGGGGCCGCGAGTACATGGATGAGACCGACTACCTGAAGGTCCACATCCAGCACCTGCGCCGGAAACTGGGTGACGATCCGCACAACGACCCGATGATCGTGAACGAACGTGGCGTGGGCTATAAGTTCGTCCGCCGAGAACGGAACGTGACGCGGGGCGCCCGGAAGTGACCGACGAGGCCGAGCGCACCGACGGGAGCGCGTCGGCTGTCCTGCGTGCTGTTGGCTCGCTTCTGATGGCGCTGAGCAACAGCGAGTCGAAGGCGCTCGACCGGATCGCCCGCGCCGTGGGGGTCGACACCGGCGCTACGCTGGAATCGGCGGCGTCACCCGCTGCTCCTGTTGCCCCGCCGGCGACCGTGCCGGATGCCCCCCTCGCGGCCACCCCGCCCAAGTCCGACAATCGGAGCGACGTGAATCAGGACACCGCCCCGGAGGACGAGGTCGAACTCATCCTCGCGGATGCGCGCGAACAGGCGCAGCGCATCCTCGACGAGTCGATGGAGCGTGCCCGTTCGCTGATCGAGGAGCGCCACTACGGCGTCTCCGAACGCGCGATCCGCGAGGTCAAAGGCGCGGTCACCGAACTGACGACCGAAGTCCGCCAGATCCAGCAGCGGCTCGACCGCATCGAGGCGCTACTCCGTGAGGGGCGCGCCGGCACTACGGCGGCAGCCGGGCGAGCACTCCCGCCGCCGCCGGCGCGTCGCGTCCCGACGTTCGAGCCTCCGGCCGTGGAGCCGGTGACCCGGCCCGCCCCGCGTCCCTCCGCCGCGGAACCGGCGCCGACGCCCGTGGCCGCTCCCGCGCCCCAGCCTGCCCCTCCCGCCTCCGTCGCCCCCACCTACGTCCCCCCCATCCCGGTCGAACCGGAGCCGCCGGTCGCCGCCCCCGCCGCGATGGAAGCACCGGCGCCGCCCACCCCGGCACCGGAACCCGAGGCCCCTCGTGCAGCCACCCCTCCGCCCGTCGCGGTGGAGGACGATGTCGAACCGGCGCCGCTGGCCCCACCACCGCCCCCGCCGCCACCTCGGTCGGCGGTCCCCCCCGTGCGCGGCGTTAGCGCACCGCCCCCCGCCGCGCCCGTCCGAGCCGCGGACGCGGACATCGACGGCGCGCCGATCGCGACGTTCCTCCCGGACGAGGGCACACTCATCCTGCGCGTCATGCCGGTCTCCGGATTCCAGGGCCTGATGAGGGTGCAGGACGCCCTCGCGCGGCTGCCGTACGTGCGCCACGCGGCGGTGGAGGCGTACTCGCAGGGCGAGGCCCGGCTGCGCATCGAACTGATGGAGCCGACCGATTCGGACGAGATCGCGGCCGGCCTCAGCGAGCGGCTGCATGAGCCCGCGCACGTGAAGAGCGCATCCGAGACCGACCGAGAGTTGCTCATCGCGCTCCGGTAGCGCATCCAGGATCCCGCGGCGGGGGCTGCGGGGAGGCGGCACTGTGGAAGCCCACACGATCACCGACGCCCGCACGCCGGACGGCGGCACACGCGCATGACCCCGATCGAACGCGCGAGCCTCAGCACCCGCCGCCTCTGGATGGCGCTCATCCTCGCCGCCGCCGTCCTTCTCGGTGCGCACACGGCGCTCACGGTCGCCGTGACCGGCGAGACCGTCCCCGAGGTGATCGCAATCGACGCGGCATTTGCCGTGCTGCTGCTGGGCGTGACCGGGTGGTTCCTCGGCCGGCTGCGTCGTGAGCGGCAGCGCGCGGCCGTGGAGAGCCTGCTGTTGGACGTGCTCTCGACCCCTCGCAACATCCGCGACACCGCCACCGAGGCGCTGCGGCTGATCACGGAGCACCGGCTGGGCGACGCCGCCTCGGTCGCGATCGCCGTCGAGGAGGACGGGCCGCTGCGCCCCCTGGCCGCGACGGGCTACCCGCGCGGCTGGCTGGAATCCGCGCCCGCCGCCCGCGTGGAGACCGTGACGCGCGAGGCGGAATGGAAGCGTGCGAAGGCCGTCCACCCGTGGATCGAGCCGGTCGCCTCCCAGCTGGGCGGCCGGCCGTGGGTCGCCCACATCCCGCTGCACAGTGGCGGCGACCCGATCGGACTGCTGCTCGTCGCCTCGCGGCGGCCAACGCTCCTCGAACACCCCGGCCTGCGCGCGTTGCTGGCGGAGCGGCTCGGCGCCGCCTTCGACCACGCCGCGCTGTACGAGGCAGCCTACCGCCGTGAGCGCGACCTGGAGGACCAGGAGGTACGGCGGCGCGAGTTCATCGCCTCCATCTCCCACGAGATCCGCACGCCACTCACCTCCATCCAGGCGTTCGCGGAACTGCTGCAGTTAGACCAGGGCGCGCTGGACGACACCGCGCGCGACCTGGTCGCCTCGCTGAGCGGGGGCGTGGAGCGACTGAGCGGGCTGGTGAACGACCTCATCGAACTCGGGCGCTCATCGGACGTGCCGCTCGAACCGCAGCGTCGCGACGTGGACGTCGTGCAGATGCTGCGCGCGGCAGAGGCGACCGTGCGGCCGGCAATGATGCTGCGCGGGCAGACGTTCATCCTCGACCTGCCGGTGCCGGAACTGCACGCGTTCGTCGACCCGCGGATGATGGAACAGGCCGTCCTGAACCTGCTCTCCAACGCCGCGCGCTACACACCGGCGGGCGGCCAGATCACCATCCAGGCCTACCCCTGGGGCGATGGCAACGTGCGCATCGAGGTGTCCGACTCCGGCCCCGGCATCGCCCCGGAGGAGCGCGAGCGTATCTTCGAGCCGTACTACCGCGTGAAGGAGACGGAGCGCGCCGTCCCGGGCTCCGGCCTCGGACTCGCCGTGGCGCGGCGGCTGGTGGAGGCGTGCGGCGGCAATATCTGGGCGGAAGCAGCGGGCACGGGCGGCGCGCGCTTCTGCATCGAGGTCCGCGCCACCGCCTGACCGGTGAGACAATCGGCGGCGATGTACATCTCCCACCTCGAACTCACCAACGTCCGCACGTTCCGCCACCTCGCGCTCGACCTCGGGCCGGGGATCCACGTGATCGCGGGCGAGAACGCGCAGGGCAAGAGCAACCTGCTGGACGGCGTGCAGATGCTCGCCACCACGCGCACGCTGCGCTCCGGCTCGGACATCGACCTGATCGCGTGGGACGCCGTGCGCGACGAGCCGCTGCCCGCCGCGCGCCTCGAGGCGACAGTGGAGACGAAACACGGACGCCGGCTGCTGGAGATCGCCGTCATCGCCGCCGAGACCATGCCCGGCATCCCGCCCTCGCGTGCCTCGCGGCGCTTCCGCGTGAACGGCATCGCGAGGCGTGCGAGCGATCTCGTGGGGCAGCTGCGCGTGGTGATGTTCTCGGCGGACGACCTGCACATCATCGACGGCCCGCCCGGCAACCGGCGGCGCTACCTGGACATCACGATCTCGCAGCTGGACCCGGCGTACCTCCGCGCGCTGCAGCGCTACACGCGCGTGCTGGAGCAGCGGAACTCGCTCCTGCGCCGCATCGCGGAGCGCCGCGCGAAGCCGGACGAACTTGACTTCTGGGACGACGAACTCGCCGAGGCCGGCGCGATCATCACCACCGCGCGCGCAGAGGCGGTGCGTCGCCTGGCCCGCGACGCCGCCGAGAAATACACCGGCCTCGCCGCCACGGAGGCCGAGGACCTGCGCGTCTGCTACGAGCCGCGCCTGCCCGGCGCGCTGGCCGAGGCGGTGCGCGAGCATGACTTCGCCGCCCGCTTCCGCGCCGCCCTCGGGCCGGAGCGGCAGGAGGACGTGCGTCGCGGCATGACACGCTGGGGGCCGCACCGCGACGACGTGCAATTCCTCATCGGCGGCCACCCGGCCGCGATCTCCGCCTCCCGAGGGCAACAGCGCACGGCCGCGCTCGCGCTGCGCCTCGCAGAGATCGACCTGTCGACGGCGCGCACCGGTGACGCGCCGGTGCTGCTGCTCGATGACATCCTGTCGGAACTGGACCCGGGGCGGCGGCAACGCGTGCTGTCGGTCGCCTACAACGTCGACCAGGTGCTGATCACCACCCCGGACGCACGTCACCCCTCGCACGAGGAACTGCCGGCGGCGCTCCGCTACCGGCTCGCGGCCGGCGCAGTCACGCCCGAGGCGGACGGCGAAGCGCCTACGGCACCGCCGGCAGGCTGAACAGCGGGCTCGGCACGGCCGGCAGCGCAAACGTGAGCGCGCGTGGCTCCACCCCCAGCGTCAGCGGCGCGTCCGGCCCGCACTCGCCCAGCCACTCGCCGTCCACCTGCACCGCCAGCACGCGCTCCGGCCGCACACTGATCGAGGCGCCGCGACGGTACGCCGCGCCTCGCACGCCCATGCGGTCGAGGCGGCCCGTGAGCGCACCGGCGGCCTGACGACCGTGGAGGAGTGCAGCGGTCAGGCGGCCGCCCTCCGCCGCCTCGAACGTCACCAGGTCGAGGAGGCCGTCGTCGGCGCGGGCGGCGGCGGCGATGCGAGCCACGCCGCCGTACAGGCGGGTGTTTCCGGCGATGGCCAGCGCGAGCGGCTGCGTCCGCGCGACGCCGTCCACCTCCACGGTCGCAAACACCGGCCGCCAGCGCGCGAGCGTGGCGACGCCCTGACCCGCGAACGCGAGCGGCCCGAGGCGGCGCTTCAGGCGCGGGCGCGCCTCAACGCGACCGACGACCGCGGCGTCCAGCCCCACGCCGCACATCAGCAGGAAGCGCCGCGAGTCGCCTCGCAGCGTGGCGATGCCGAGGTCGAGCGGGACGCGGACGCCGGACTCCAGCAGCGAGAGCGCATGCTCCGGGTCGCGCGGGATGCGCGCCTCCTTCGCCCAGACGTTCGCCGTCCCCGCGGGGATGAGCCCGATCACCGGGCCGGGGTGGCGACCGTTGAGCGCGGCCGCCACGCCGTTGATCACTCCATTGAGCGTGCCGTCCCCGCCGCAGGCCACCACCGCATCCACCTCGGCGCGCGTGGCGATGGAGGCGAGCCGGGCGGCGTCTCCGCCCCGCGCCGTCTCGACGACCTCGACGTCCCAGCCGGGCAGCGCGAGCGCGGCCGCGACGCGGATCGCGTGCAGCGGCACGGCACGGCGCGCCACGGGGTTCGCGACGACCACCGCGCGGCGGCGTGGGCGCAGGTGCGCAGGCGAGGCGGAGGGATCGAGGGCTGCCGTCATCGCATCGATGCTAGCGCCGGTGGGCTGTACGAGGTCGCCCGGTAGAATCGGATCGCAGCCGTCCCGGGGAGGTGTTCGTGATCGAGATCGTGAAGTTCGACCACATCAGCATGGCCGTGCCCGAACTCGATCCACAGATCGACTTCCTCACGCGGGTGATGGGCTTCCGGTTCGCCGGCAAGTTCGAGAACGAGGAGGGCTACTTCGGCGCAAACCTCGAGGTTCCCGGTCGATCCGCGATCGGCTGGGAGGTGCTCGCGCCGAACGGGCCGGACTCCTACCTCCACCGCTTCCTCCGCGGCGCCGCCGGCCCCGGCCTGCACCACGTGGCGATCCAGATCAAGGACGCGTCCCAGGCCGCGGACACCATCCGCATGGAGGGCAACGAGCCGTGGGGCTACAAGGCCCCCGAGCCAGGTGAGGACGGCGACCCCGGGCGCGGCATGGCCTACATCCACCCGCGCGGCGGCGGGCACGGCTTCCTCTGGCAGCTCTACGCCGGCGAGCCCTGGCACACCTCCGAGCCGTTCGAGGACGAGGGTGAGCACTCAATGGGCATCGTGGCGGTGAACCACCTCGCGCATGCCACGCCGGACCGGGACGCCCTCGCCGCGTGGTATGAGCGCGTCTTCGGCTGCACTACGGTCTACCGCTCCACCCACGACGGGTCGAAGTCGGGTTACCGCACCACGGTGCTGGAGACGCCGACGAAGCAGCTGCGGTTCGAGATGATCGAGCCGGCCGGCGAGCAGTCGTTCATCCAGCGCTTCCTGGACGAGCGCGGCCCGAACATGCACCACGTGAACGTGCAGGTGCGCGACTTCTCGCACGCGCTCGCCGCGCTACAGCACCACGGCATCCCGATCTTCGGCGAGAACAGCGGCACGCGTGACGGCGCCGGCTGGAGCGAGGCGTTCATCCACCCGCGGCACACCGGCGGCATGCTCGTGCAGTTCTTCTGGGAAGAGCGCCCCGGCATCTGGATGTAGGCGGTTACACGCCGAGACAAGCACGAGGCCCGGCGATTGCCGGGCCTCGTCGTTGCTGCTGCGAGCGGACGCCTACCTCGGGTTGACCTTCTTCTTCTTGTGCTGGACGTAGTCCACCAACAAGTACTCGCCGAGGCGGTCCGGGGTCGTGTAGAAGACACGGCCGCCGTTGATCTTCGCGAGCTGGTTCACGAACTCCTTGAGGTAGTAGTTCCGGTCCAGCATGAAGGTGTTGATGGTCACGCCCTGCTGCGTGACGCGCTTCACCTGCTTCAGCGTCTCGCGGATCGTCACCGGGCTCGGCGGGTACGCGAACTGAGACCGGCCGCGCTCCAGGTGCGCCGTGGGCTCGCCGTCCGAGATCATCAGGATCTGCTTCGAGCCGCCTCGATGCTTCGCCAGCAACTTCTCCGCGAGGAGCAGCGCGTGGTGCATGTTGGTGCCGAGCACGGACTCATCCCACCGGACGTACGGCAACTCCGCCGGCTTCAACTCCCGCGCGTACGCGGAGAAGCCGATGACGTAGAGCGTGTCCTTCGGGTAGAGCGTCTTGATCAGGTTCTGCAGCGCCAGCGCGACCTTTTTCGCCGCCTGGAATGAGCCACGCAGCGCCATCGACCACGACAGGTCCACCATCAGCACCGTCGCCGTCGTGGTGACGAGTTCGGTGCGGTAGACCTCGAAGTCCTGCGGGTCGAGCGCGACCGGCGCGCCGCGTCCCTCGCGCTCGAGCGCATTCATGATCGTGCGTCGCATGTCGAGGTGGAACGGGTCGCCGAACTCGTACGGCTTGGACTCGTCCAGGCGCTCGCCGTGGCGGCCGGCCTCCGGCACGGCGTGGTTGCCCAGGCCGTGCTTCTTCAGCTGCTTGTAGATCTCGGTGAGCGCGCGCTGGCCGATCTGGCGGGTGCCGCGCGGCGTCAGTTTCCACTCGTCGCCCTCGCGGCGGACGTATCCGGCCTGCTCCAGGACTTCGAGCAGCTTCTTCAGTTCCTCGAACTGCTGGGCCGCCTCGTCGCCGAGGAGGTCTCGCAACTGGTCCAGGTCTACCTGGTCCAGGTCGCCGGTGTACTGCGCCCGCTCCAGGTCACGCTCCATGTCGTCGATGTTGTGCATCTCCGACATCAGGTCCATGGCGCGCTGGAGGTCGATCTCCTCGTCGCCGCGGAACGGGTAGGACTGCGGGTCCTCCCGGCGCGGGTTCATGAAGTCCAGGTTCTGCGCCAGTTCGGAGAGTTCCGACTCCAGTTCGGGGTCGCCGAGGCGATCCGACAGCAGGCTCTGCAACTGGTCGCGCTGGTCGCCCGGCATGGACTGCATCAGCGACTGCATTGCCTGCATCTGCGCCTGCATCTGCTCGATCAACTCGTCGAGCGACTGCGGCGGGTTGTCGCCGAACATGTCGCCGAACTGCTCCATGAAGGAGTCGAAGTCCGGTTCCTGCCCGCGCATCTTCTGCGCGAGCATGTCGTTCAGCGCCTTCACCATGTCCTTCATCCGCTGGATGTCCCCTTCGGACATCTCCTGGACCATCTTCTCGACGTCCTTGAAGAACTGGTTGGTCATCGCCTGCTTGAGCTGGTCCACCAACTCCTGGAACTTGTGCTGCGCGTCCGGGTTCAGGAACTCGTAGTTCTGAAGTTCCTTCATCTGGCCCGGCGCGTCCTGCGGCAGCTGGTCGAGGAAGTCCTGCTTCCGCTGCGCGATGCGCTGGAGCATCTCCTGGAACTGCTGCTCCGGGGACTGCCCGCCACCGGGCTGGCCGCCCTCGGACTGGCCCGGCTCGCTGCCGTCGCCCGGCTGCCCGGCCAGCGGGCTGCCGGACTGCTGGCCGCGCTGGTTGTCGCCGCGCTGCTGCTGCCCAGAGGGCTGCTGGCCGCGCTGCGCCTGCGCGCCCGGCTGGCGACGCCCGGCCTGGCCCGGCGTGCCGATCTCGGACTCGCCGTCCGCGGCATGGCCGTCCGCGTCGCCCTCGCCGTCCATGCCCTGCTGGCCCTGCGGCTGGCCGTCCTGCGCGTCCTGGCCCTGCTGGCTCTCGCCGCGCGCGTCCGGCTGGCCCTGCTCGCCCGGCTGGCCGGACTCACCCATCCGCTCGCGGAGGGTGTCGCGCTCCATGTCGAGGATCTCTTCGAGCTGGCGGCGGATGTCCTCCATCACGCCGCCCATGTCGAACTGGTCCAGCCGCTGGCGGCGCATCTGGCGGAGCCGCTGGAGGATGTCGCGCAGCCCCTGCATGCGGTCGCCCTGCGGCGTGCGCGTGCCGCGCTGCATCAGGTTGCGCAGCGCGTGCTGCAGGTCGCCGAAGTTCATCAGGTCGTCGGACAGCGCCTCGAGCACGTCGTCCGCGTCCAGCGACGGGATCGTCTGCGTCCCGTCCCACTCGCTGTAGCGAAACGTCAGCGGCATCGCGACCCTCGATTCCCCCGTGCGGCCCTCGGCGCCCTCCGCGCTACCCGCGGTAGAGCGCCTGCCCGCCGAGGCGGTCCTTGTTCAGGCGCTTGTTGAGGTGCAGCCCCTCCAGCACGAACTCCACCGCGGCGGCCTGTACCTGCGGCCGCTCGTCGTTGGAGACGCCCCCGACGACCTCGGCGAGGCCGTCGATGTCGCGCAGCAGGCGAGCGTAGTCACCCGCCGGCATCGCCTCTCCGGTCTCCACGGAGCGGCCGGACTTGAACGCCTCCACCACGCGCTCCGTGTCCACATCGCCCAGGTGGCGGTTGAACACGGAGACGATGGCGCCCTGGATCAGGCGGTCGAGGATCTGCTCGTCCTTTCCGTCCTCCACCGTCTCGAACTCCACCTTGCCCTGCAGGGCGGGGATGACGAATGGCAGGTCGGAGATGCGCGGCACCACCACGGTGTCGCCGAGGCGGATCGCGCGGCGCATCGCGTTCGCCAGCATCGCCTCGTAGTTGGCGACGGAGGCGCGGACGGAGACGCCGGAGCGCTGGCTCACGTCCGGAGAGCGGCGCGCGAGGCGGGAGATCTCCGCGACGATCTCCTTCATGTACTCGGGCACCACGATCTCGAACTCATCGGTGCGCAGGTGGCCGGTCTCGGCCTCCATGATCGCGACCTCGTGCTCGATGCTCCGCGGGTAGTGGGTACGGATCTGGGAGCCGTAACGGTCCTTCAGCGGCGTGATGATGCGACCGCGGTTGGTGTAGTCCTCCGGGTTCGCGGTGGCGACCACCAGCACGTCCAGTGACAGCCGCACCTTGTGGCCGCGGATCTGGACGTCGCGCTCCTCCATCACGTTCAGGAGGCCGACCTGGATGCGCTCCTGCAGGTCGGGGAGTTCGTTCAGCGCGAAGATGCCGCGGTTGGTGCGCGGGATCAGGCCGAAGTGGATCGTCAGTTCGTCGGAGAGGTAGCGGCCCTCTGCCACCTTGATCGGGTCAATCTCGCCGATCAGGTCCGCGATGGTGATGTCCGGCGTCGCCAGCTTCTCGCCGTACCGCTCGGAGCGGTGCATCCAGGCGATCGGGGCGTTGTCGCCCTGCTCCGCGAC
>WBZO01003931.1_pt1 | contig 16626 bp, 10 predicted proteins | sample 5204261 | NCBI WGS metagenome assembly WBZO01 (sample SAMN12412400, study PRJNA552823) | activated sludge metagenome | isolation source: activated sludge from anammox sidestream of wastewater treatment plant... | place: USA: North Carolina | collected 2017-09 | reverse complement strand
CGATCATATCGGACTTTTGCGCCACATCTCACCCACCACAAGAACACCTTTGCGCCTCTCGCGCCTCTTCGTGGTTGCTCATGCAATATGCGGGCTAGACGTGACCCCAAAGCCGTGCCAAAGCCGCGAGGCCCGGCCCACGCCGGGCCGAGGTAACCGGACAAGCACGATCATCGATCTTTGGCCTGGAGATACTGCAATGCGTCTTGAGCATACTTGGCAAGATCAGCGCGATCAGTATTCGTCGATATGGCCTGCAAGGCTTGAGTGACACCGGGGTCTGCAACCCCGATACGCACCAGCGCCCAGATCGCACATTTCTTGTCAGTGTTGGAACTGGCCGGATCGTTCAACGCTTCAAGAACACCTGGCACAGCATCACGCCCAACCTGTACAAGCTCTTCAACCGTGTCGCGGTACGTGTACACCATATTGGCTTCGTCCAGACCGCGAGTTAGTTCCTTGATATCCCCCATGGAGGCACGCTTCTCGACCAGTGCCTTTGCCGTAGCCCTCCGCAGGGGCATTGTTGTTTTGTCATCGCCGATCGATTGCAAGAGTTGCTGGGCATCCTTTTGCTTCAACTTTGGATCGGGTGTGGCAGCCTCCTCGGGACGCACAGGCGCAACGCCATGTTCCGACAGGAACACTTCCGGCGCGTTGAAGAACAACATCTCATCGCCCCAGTGTTCGCTGTGTTTGAAGTCAGTCTTCTTCAGCGGATCTCTATCGGCCAAGCGCTGCTCAGGCGATATCCCCTGTTGAATGTAGAACTGCTTCGTTTTTTCGTAACGGAGGATTCGGGAGTCGAGCAGTTCCATAAACACCGGGGATGTGGCGGCGATGTCCCCCCGCAATCTGGAACGAAGCGCACTGAGGCGCTCGATCGCATCCTCAACTTGAGCACCATACTTGTAACTGTAGATCGCGCGAACGATTTGAACAGGAACATAGTCACGGTATGAACGTTCAAGAGTATCGATGTACGCGGCCAGTTGATCGTACTGGTGGTTGCTCCAAAACTGCTCAAGGGTCTGATAGATGGTCGCGGATGAAGGCGGATTCTTTTCGGCAGCAATGGCAAGGAGCGGAAGAAACACAGTCAACAGAATCAACAAGCTGGTTCTATTTCTTCTTCTCATGGCAGATTCTCCTAAAACAAACGGCCTCGGGGTATTTCGTTTTCCCCTTCGTCGAGGCTGTCATAATCCGTGGGCATCGTCGGAAGCCAGAAGCCGGAAGAGGCCGGTGTCGTGTCGGGCCACAAGTTCACGTCGTTCAAGCCTGACGGCGAATCCGGAGATTGAATGTCCCTGGCCCGCGTTTTCGTAAGGATTGCGGACAGGCTTCCGCCGCTTGAATGCGCGTCGTAAAGATCGCTTCCCAACTCAACAGCGTTCTGAGACGTGGAGTCGTCCCAAAGACCGCGCCCCATGGCGTTCCAAAATGCGCCGCCTTTGAGTTCGAGTTCAGTGTATCCAAGTTCACGCCCCCATGCCGCGTACATGGCATTATTGATCTTCGCCCGATGGACCACGATGCCCGCGAGCGTGGCATATGACGGCTCATCCCAATCGCCGTTCCCCTTCTTTCCCGCCATCCCCGGTATACTTGGATCTGGTGTATGTCCCGCCGGACGGTCGGCGTCTGTGAACGAATACCGTTTGGTCGGATAACCGACGATGCCCTGGTAATCGAAGTCACAAGTCGCGATGGCTTTCCACGCGGTTTCGAGAAACTCATCTTCATCGAGACTGTGCGCGACAGCCACAGATCTGACTGCCGTCTCCCAGTTCGACGCACGGGTCACCAACGATGGGACTTCCGACGCCATCCATGTGGCAATCTCACCTCCCGCTTTCGGCAAGAGCACCCAAGCGTCACTGGCCATGATGCAACCACCCGGATTCATCTCCATTCGGAACTTGTACAGGCCGCCCTTCGTGGGATTCTGGAATTTGACTTCGCGCTCGTCGGTCTTATCGAACGAGCCGGAAGAAGACGGCCCGGCCCAGTTGTACCAGGTAATGTTCAGCGCGTCGTCGGAGATGGTGTCAGGTAGGATGTTCGCCTTCAAATCGATGTCAAACGGGTCCGGCTCGTCGTTCGAGTCTTTGATGTACTTGAAGAACACCTTGAGCACTTTGGATGACGGATTCGCATATGTTCCCGGCAACCACCAATACGGCGGCGGTTGGTCTGGCTGGCCGAAGTCGGTCTGTCCATCAGCGAAGATTTCGGGGTTCACCCCGAAGGTTCCGCTCGCGCTGAACTTGTCACAATAGGCTTCAACGGAGTCTATTTTTAGGACGTCATATCGCAAGTCGGCACCGCGTTCGGGTGGCGAAAGGTTGGGTTCTGGGGATTCGTTCTTTACGATCAGGCGAGGCACGAGGTTCGTGTCCGACACGATGGCACTGGTGATGGATGTTCGAGCTCCGGTGGTGTGGCTGGCCGCGACTTGCTCCCATTTCACCGAAAAGTATTCCGTCACCGCGCCGCCCTCTCGGAGCACCATGCTGATCGTTTGAGGGGTCTTGATCCCCACAAACTTCAACCCCAGCCATGTGCCGTTCTTGCCCATATCGTCGCCGTTGCTCCAGTCGGATTTCGGCTTGTGATATTCAACCACAAGAAACGGCGCAGCGGTATGCGAATCGGCATTGTCTGGCTGGGAGTTTTGCTGCTGCTCGGCCAGATTCGAAAGGCCATCGCCGTCGTCGTCCAAGACCGCATGGTCTTCCCAGTTCGTCGGACTGTACCCCAGCGCCAGTTCCCATCCGTCATAGAGGCCGTCTCCGTCACTGTCGGGATTGGTCGGACTTGTCCCGTATGCCATCTCGAAGCCGTCCTGCGTGTAGGGGTTCGTCCCCCACGGATAGCCATCACTGTCGGTGTCCATATCGAGTGGATCGGTCGCCTGAGCCATTTCGGCGGAGTCACTCAAGCCATCGCCGTCACTATCCATCGCAAAGGGATCTGTCGGGCGATTGTCGTACGGGTTCATCGTGCCGCTCAGTTCAAGGGCCGTCCAGAGGCCATCTTCATCGGGATCGAGCGTTCCGGCGTATGTGGGGCTCGGATTCGTTGACCAGGTCCATTCGCTCCCTCCGATGGACAAATCTTGCCCTTGCGGGCTCCTGATTAGACTCTGCCCCGGCTTGGCGTAGGGCGCGTAATATTCATCGTTATATCGGTCGAATCCGACCTGGGCATAGCTGTGCGTATTTGGTCGGTCATACAGGCACGCGTCAACCACCCACCGATCATTCGTCACAGGATCTGTGCCCGGCCCCACCAAGCGCAGGGCTGCCGTTCGGCTGGCAGTTCCATCGTAGGGAATCTCCAAATACAGCGCTCCGCTCACGTCTCCGGTAACCGGCCCTCCGGATTCGGCGATCACTAGAAAATCTGCCGCGCCAATAACCGTGTTGGAAGGAATCACATATTCCGTGGAGAAGCTTCCTCCGTCCGATACTTGAATGCGGTATCCGCTGAGGTCTATGGGGAGCAGGTTTCGATTGAATAGTTCCACCCACTGGTTCTGTCCTGATGCTGGGTGATAGACGAATTCGTTGATCATCAATTGCGGACCAAATCCAAGATTGCTGAGTCTGTCGTGGATATCCGTGCCGCCTTCATATTCCTCCAGATTTCGCCACCCATCCCGATCGGGATCCTCCCCCGCGTCGGCGGCGTCGAGCGGGTTGAGCCCGTTTTCCACTTCCCATCCGTCCGGGAGGTGATCACCATCCGTATCCGCCAGCATGCTGTCGGATCCGTAGAGAAAGAACTCGCGGGCATCTTGGAGTCCATCGCCATCGGTGTCCCGTGTCGCATCTCCAGCCGCAAGTACCATATGCGAATCCACCCAAGGGGCCCATTCCCAAACCACTCGATTCGATACCACCGGAAGATTGGTGCCAGCCAAGGACCAGAAAGGACCATTCGGAAGCAGAGCCGTAGTGGCAAACATATCCACATTGGCAATGCCGTCAGGTACGCACAGTTCAACATCGAACGACGAACCCGACCCCTGCCGCTGCAGAGAGCGAAAGACGATCGCCGTACAGGTCTCACCACTCAACATCTCCATCAACGCGACAGACCCCATTCCACCGTCATCCGCAGCAGTCTCTAGCGCCACCTTTTCGGCTTCTACCGATTCGTCATGGAGCGCAACTCGCCACGTGATCCGCCTCTTCGAGAGCTCGCGAGCCAAGTAGCGAGAAGAACGGTCATCCCAACTCCGCTGCGGCCACGCTGGTGCCACATAGGCAGCTACCTTTTTATACCCAGAGCCATCCCCTCCAGCCGTACTCATCACGACGATCTGGCCCTTCGCCATATCCTCGTAGATGACCACTTCCTTGGGGGCTTTCGCGGTTCCGGCGATGTGGCTCCCCGCCATTATCCTGAACGGCGGCCCATCAAAATTCCAATACCAGTCCGGCTGTTCTTCGAATCCCGCCAGTCCGTGTCTGTCGAACACCGACTCGATCTGGTCCTCTCCTAGATACCAAGAGGGGACCACCAGCAAATAGGATTGCTCGCGAAATTCGAGGTAGCGCTCCACCAGATCATCCCAAGAGTGCACCGTTCGCACCTCCTCAGCGCCGGCCGGAGGCGTGAAATTCAAGAGAGCGCAAGCGGCCATCACCAGCGGGGTGGCCGATCTTCCTCCCAGGCTGAGGACAATACGCCTCAACCTGTTTTCGAAGTTGGTTTTCATCTTAACACTACACCCTTGCCTGACCTCGCAGATTTCGAGTGCTTTGGCCCCTTCGTGGCACAGACTTCGATCATTCCGGAGGACTTCAGAGATGGCTGATACTAGACGAACGCAGGCATACCGCAAGAAAATATTCCGCATGAGGAATGCGTCATTTTGCAGACTTCCTCCGTGGAGCGGACTCTGGATCATAAGTTGGCCATCTTTCTGAAGAAGGCCCGCGGCGATATGACATACGCACAATTCGCCAGAAAAACGGGAATGACGCCATCAACGCTGTTCCGGCTGGAGAATATGCAGCAGAGCATCACGCTGAGGCGTTTAGAGGCGCTCTTGATCCGTCTCAAATGCTCTCCGAGAACCCTTTTTGATGCTTGAAAAGCCAAGCTTGGGGCAAAAGCGTGAGGGGTCAGATAGCATGAAAGGCGGTTAGAGCTCCGGAGATGCGGCGTATAATGCCCATCAAGCTACTGAGGCGCGGCCATGGTGGCCCGCCAGGTGGCACGGAGGTAACCGCCATGAAGACTAGTATAGGAATAGACTACCACAAACGCTACTCGGTCGTGTGCGTCATGAACGAGGCCGGAACCATTCTGGCCGAAGAGCGAATTGACCACGCCCCCGTTGGAAAGGAAGAGAAAATGAGGAGTCTATTTCGGCTTCTTTGGGCGGTTCTCGCGCTCTTGCCGTGCTGCGCTCTGGCAGAAGAACAGATTGTGCCAGACGAAACCGCGCGGCGTTTGGAGATGATCAAAGCATCGGAAGACATCATCGCATTCTACGGTCGTTTGGTTGACCAGTACGGGAGCCCGGTGGAAGGGGCGACCGTCACGTTCCACGTCGGACAAGCGACGCTCCTCCCCAAGGCGCCCTTGGAACTACGTGTAGTGTCGGACACCAGAGGGAACTTCGCCATTGATCCAAAGAGGGAGATCAAAGGGAGTCTGTTCTCTGTCGACAACATAGAGAAGGACGGTTACGAAATGAACTTCTCGACAGTCAGAAGGGATTTCGATCGTCGCCGGAACAACCCACACCGTTTTGTTCCGGAGAAGGCTAAGCCTGTCGTCTTCTGCATTCGCAAGAAGGAACTTACTCTAGCGTTTGTTCTGGAGGAACGTTTCCTTGAACTCGAGACGAGAGCAATCGCATCAGGGGGCCTCCTCGGTTACGACTTTGTTAGGCGTCACCGCATCAAGGATGCGCAGAACTTGGTCTATGACGGGGAACCCGTCTTTCCCGACCTCCAAGTCAAGGCCACGTTCAACACGAACGATGCGACGTGGACGGCAGTCCTTTCGCCGGGGAATACCAACGGCGGAATCATCGTCTCCGAGCAGTTGCTTTACGAAGCGCCTGACGCGGGTTATCAGCCGGAATACACTTTCACGCCAGAGGACCGGAAGCCGGTGAAGGCGAAATACGTCTATCTGAAGAGCCGCGAGCCGGCCATCTTCACGCGGCTTGAAATCGAGCAGATTAACGCGAACAAGGACTTCTTCCGACTCAGCGGCAAGACGGTGACGAATCCCTACGGCGACCGGAATCTTGAGCAAGCAACCGACCTACCCTACGAGGTGACGAAGCAACTCACCGACGAGGCGAAGACGGCCTTCCGCCAGAACAAACGCCCCACGAAGCCCGACCTTCCGAAACTGGTCAAGGAAGCGAAGGAGAAGGCGGACGAGGGTAAGCCGTGATCCCCCTCCGCTCGCTACCACTCGCGGCCCCTGCTTACGCGGTATGTCCCGAAAGCTGCTGAGCCCGCCCCCGGAGTACACGCGATGATGAAACGATTTTGCATGGCTGGGCTTCTGTGTTTGCTCGCTTTCGCGGTGATCTCATCAGCGGTGGAAAACGAGCGTGAAGCTGTTCAACGCAAGGCAGACGAAGACAAAATGGTGCGGATAGGAGAGGCACTGAAGAAACAGGATGTAGAGATTGCTTTCTACGGAAGAGTCATTGATCAGAACCAAGTACCGGTCGAAGGCGCGAGCGTTGAAGTTCAAATTACGCAGTTTAGCCCGGTCATGGATCGGTTATTCGGGCAGGTGAAGTCAGTCAGCGCGCGGACGGACGCAACCGGATCGTTCACGGTGGGGAAAGAAAAGGGTCGCAGTCTCTACGTGAAGAGCGTTTCGAAACCAGGCTATGAATACATCCGGTCGCAGAACGCAAACAACTCATTCCAGTTTGCGAGGCACGGGGGCAAAGAGCCTTTTGTTGCCGCAAAGACAGCACCTGTTGTCTTCCGATTGCGGAAGAAGGGTGAAATGGTTTTCTGTTTTGAGGTGAAATACTGGGACTCACACGTATACGGCAAGGAGTCCGGGCAGCCGAAAGGATACGACTTCATCCGTCAAGAACCGCTACGCGATCTAGCGAAGCCTGTCCTTGATGGCGAGGCCCTTGCCTGTGACCTTAAAGTCAAGGCCACGTTCAACACGAACGATGCGACGTGGACGGCAGTCCTTTCGCCGGGGAATACCAACGGCGGAATCATCGTCTCCGAGCAGTTGCTTTACGAAGCGCCGGACGCGGGTTATCAGCCGGAATACACTTTCACGCCAGAGGACCGGAAGCCGGTGAAGGCAAAGTACGTCTATCTGAAGAGCCGTGATCCGGCAATCTTCACGCGACTTGAGATCGAGCAGATCAACGCGAACAAGGACTTCTTTCGGCTGAGCGGCAAGTCGGTAACGAATCCCTACGGCGACCGCAATCTTGAACAGGCGACCGATCTACCCTACGAGGTGACCAAGCAACTCACCGACGAGGCGAAGACGGCCTTCCGCCAGAACAAACGCCCCACGAAGCCCGACCTTCCGAAGCTGGTCAAGGAAGCGAAGGAGAGGGCGGACGAGGGTAAACCGTGATCCCCCTCCGCTCGCTACGGCTCGCGGCCCCTGCCTACGCGGTATGTCCCGAAAGCTGCTGAGCCGAAAGCGGACAGTGTCGCCGCGCGCAAACTGGCCTCACTGCTGTTGAAGTGAGGTCTGTTGCTTGTGGGTGTTGTCTGGGGTCGGTGTTTGACGAGTGGCTGGTGCGAGTTGCTGGATGGCTCAGTTGCCCGCGACGAATACTGCGACTTCGCCGGGTTGGAGCGTTAGCTGTGCGGAGTTGCCCTGCACTTGCATGGTGCGTCCTTCGAGAAGGTCGCGCCAGGGTCCGGGATGGGGCAGGGTTAGAGTGGCGCGCTGGCTCTTGCGCCCCAGGTTGCCGACTGCAAGGACGGATCCGCCGTTGCCGGTGCGGTCTATTGCGATGATGTTGTCCGGCATGTGGTCGTGCAGGTTGACCCATTCGCCGCGGAGTGCGGAGTGGGTGGTTCGGAGGCGTGTCATTGCGCGTGCGGTTGCGAACAGGGTTCGATTTTCGCGCTTGGACCACCCTTTTGTTTTGTTCCACTGAATGGGATTCGCGCCGACTCGCTTTTGGGTGTCTTCGCCGAATTCTTGTCCGGCGTAGATCATGGCGGGGCCGGGCGCCATCAGGGTTATGACGTAGGCGAGTTCGGCTCGTCGTCGCGCTTCGGTGGTGGAGTAGCGCCTTTGTCTTAGTTCGCGCATGACGCGCTCTTCGTCGTGGCTTTCGGTGAAGGCGATGCGTTGCAGTGCGCTCGTGAAGCCGATTCGGGTGGGTTGCATCATGTCTGCGAATTGGCTCCGGTCGAGTCGCGCATTGAAGACCATGTCGCGGAAGTTCCACATGAAGTAGTCGCCCCAGGTGGTGTCCATTTCGGTTTGGTTGATCAGGGCGGGGTCGGATGGCATGTGCTCGGCGATCTGGTAGGAGGTGGGGTCGGCTTGATGCCCCACATACGCGAACCAGCCAGCGCCCCAATCGTTGTAGCCTTCCCATTCGACGAAGCGGGTGGCGTCGTAGCGGATTCCGTCTATGCGGTATTCGCGCAGCCAGTGGGTGATGGTTTCTTGGAAGTATCGTTTTACGGCGCGCGATCGCTGGTCAATGTCTGGGAATCCCCAGTTTTCGCCGCGGAAGTTGTGGAAGTAGGGACTTGCGTCGTAGTCGTGGCCGTAGAGCTGGAAGAGGGGGCCGCTTCGATCCATGTGATTGTAGACTGCGTCTTGGATGACGGCTAGGCCGCGTTTGTGGGACTCGTCAATGAGGCGCTTGAGATCATCGGGTGTGCCGTAGGTTGATTCTGGGGCGAGGTGAAACGCGGGGTTATAGCCCCAGCTATGGTCTTGGGCGAATTCGGTCCAGGGCATGGGTTGGATTGCGTTGAAGCCGAGGTCGCGAATGGCGTCGAGTTTTTGGATCAGGCCGGTGAATCCACCGCCGGGCTGCATGTCGTCTATGTGCAGTTCGTAGATGACCAGGTGATCCAATTCGGGGCGGACGTAGTTGGTGGCTGTCCAGGTGAATGAGGGTTGGCCGAGTTGGAGCACGCTGCGCGCGTCCCAGGGTTGATAGCCTTCGCGCCCGTGTTCGTCTTTCCACTCGACGTCGGTTGACATGGGGTCGGCGAGGAAGCGTCGCCCTTCGATGGCATATTGGTAGCGGGAAATGCCGTTGGAAATGGGTTTTTGTATCCACCAGGTTCCATCGGGGGAATAGTTCATCAGGTCCACGTAGGGATCCCAACCGTTGAAGTCGCCCATGACGGAGACGAAGCGTTTGTTTGGCGCATGCAATGCGAAGGTGACTGTTCCATCGCCGTGGTCCGTTGCGCCCCATGCGGTTCCTTCCGGGATTGATTCGACTCTGTGAGGGGGGAGTTTCCAGAAATAGATTTGCTGCATGCCGACTTGGCCATTGCGCTCGGCGCGCGCGGTTAACTGGTGCCGGCCGAATGGGAGTTGTTGGAAGGGGAGGCGCAGTTCGAAGGGGGTTTCCGCGACGTTGGCAATGAGTCTGTTATTGAGGCGCAGTTCCACTTTGTCGGCGCGTTCCGCGCGCAATTCCACGGTTGGAGTCTCGACCACGACTTCTTCGGAGAGTGGGGAGAGGATGCGCACCGAGGGCGCTTGCGTGGGGGTCAGGAAGGAAATTTCAACGTTGTAGTTTCGCCCTGCATCGGTGTCCCACTCGTCGCCCCAGTGCACCGCCATGTGCAGGGTGTGGATGACCTGCTCGGAGCGATTGAATGGGCCGAGAATGGCTGTTGAAACGCCATTGGAGTCCGGTTTCCCGAGGGGTGAGTCTACGGCAAGGCCATCGCGGGCTGGAACGGTTCCTGTCGGCCAGTAGTCCTTGATGGGCGGTTGCCAAAGAGTGTTTTCCGCGTTGACGCCCCAGCGAAGTTGGCCGCCGTCTCGGCTGCGACTCACCTTCACAAGGATTCTATCGTTGATGGTGGGGACTTCGGGGACTGTTCGGATTCGGCCGAATGAAACGGGGACGTTGTAGTTTCGCTCATTCTTGTTCTGCCAGCTTCCGTCATCCCACTGGATGGCAAAATTGAGGGCGCGGATGAGCTGATTGGTGTTGTTGAAGGGGCCGAGCGTGATCCGACATGTTCCGTTTTCGTCCGGTCCTGCAAATCGGGTGCGCGTTGCAACGCCTTCCATGGCCGAACCCTCCGGCCTGTAGGGCTCAATCGCCTGCTCCCACAATCCGCCCACAGCATTGACGCCCCAATGCAGGGTGCCGCCCTGTTTCGCATCGGGTATTTCAATCGTAATTGTGTCGTATATCGAGGGATACAGTGGCGAGTGTCGAATCACAAGCTCTTCCGCCGTGGCGACTGTTCCTAGCAATCCCGCGAGGAAGACAGATGCAAGCCGATATCGCATGGGCAAATCCTTTCGTTGGCCGCCCAGCTTAACCGCATCAGCTAGAAATAGCCAGACCGAGTCTTGAATAAAATGTTCTGCGGGGAACGCGGTGGAATCGCGGTGGGAGGCGATTTGCTCTTCGGCTGTGCCGCGAGAGGCGTTGGGAGGATGTGGCGCTGGGTCAGGAGGCGGGGGGGTGCGCCTTCTTGCCCTTTCCGGCAACCCAAAACTCCATACGGCGTCCGAGCATGAGGCGGGTTTGTGCATCCAGGGCCGGGAGCGCGCTGAAGAAGAGGGTGATGACGGGAACGAGGAGCCATTCGGCTGCGTGCAGGATTCGGAAAAGTGTGGGCCTGCGCGAGGGGGGGCGCGGGAGCAGGAGTTGGCTCAAGACAATCGTGATGAGCAGCGCGAGACCGGCCAGATTGAAAACAAGACCGCTGATTCGCGGCGCATTGAAATACATGACGGAGCTGGAAAACTCGCGGCCGGCGAAAAGCGCGGGGAGCCAATTGAAGGCGGAGAGCATGAATCCCCAGGTGGCCCAGGAAATGTGCGCTTCAAACATTTTGATGATGTGCTTGATTTTCTCGCGGAAGGCGATGCGAGGGGTGTGCAAAAAGCCGCGCACGACGAGGGGAAAGTTTTCGACGCCCCAGGCCCATCGGCGCTTTTGTTTGTAGAGGCCGCGCAGTGTGTCGAGCCAGCTATCCGCCGAGACGACGTCCATGGAAAGTGTGGTGTACATCGGCACGGCGCGATAATCGCCTTCATAGTGCAGGTAGGATTTCCAGAAGATCGCGCTGTCGTCTGAAATCATATCCACGGGCCAGTAGCCGACTTCGACGAGCGCTTGGAAGCTCATGCTGTGGCTGGAGAACGTGACGAGCGTTTCCGGATTGGTGGCCTCGATGAGCTGGAAGAAGGAGGAGCCGACCTCCAGCACGCGGGCGGAGCTTGGCGCTTCCCAAATGTTGTTGTGATAGACGGGAATGGGCTGGAAGCTGGAGCGAGTTCGATGGGGTTCCATGCAATAGTGATAGGTCAGGCAACTGAAGTAGCCGGGCGAGACCACGGTGTCGGCATCAAAGCAGGAGACGGTTGCGCGATCGAAGGGGATGTTGTGGGCGCGGAGGATGGTCGCCGCTTGTTTTGCGGCGTAGGTGGCGTTGGCGCCTTTGACGCGCGCTTCGTCGGGGATTCCGTCGGGGTGGAGCGCCACGTGCACATCGAGAAAGTGCGGGCGGAATCGCGCGGCCAGTTCGGCGGCGTCGCGTCGAACGTTCTCGGCGGCGCGCCCCTCAACGGCGAGCATGACGAGGATGCGCTGAGTTGGAAAATCCTGAGCCTGCAGGCTGCGCAAGCCCGGTTCAATGATGTCGGCTGTTTCGCGCGCAATGGGGACGATGACGACGTGGTGGATGTCGGTTGGGTCCTGCGGTTTCTGGTGGAGTTTTTGGAGCGCGCGCAACCGTTTCCGGTGAAGCAATCGCGATCGGCGGGAGGGGATGTCTTCCTGATCGAGGTTGAGCAGACGCTGTTGCCAATCCGTTTCGCTCTCTGCGCGGAGGAGCGAATAGGAGAGAATGAGAAAGATGGTGGAGTGCGCGAGACGCAGGAGCCAATAGAGATTGAATGCGATGACAATGGCGGCTGCGAGTTGGGGCGCGGAGAGCCCGAGCACGAGCATAGTGATGAGAATGCACCAACTTGTCGCGCCGGGCAGGATTTCCAAAAAGCGCTGGAGTCCCGCCTCGCGACCTTCGATTCCCATGCGCGTATAGGAGAAGCTCATTCGCGGGTCTCCGCGTGGAGTGGCAGTGGAATCAGCGAGCGCGGGGGCAGCAGGCGCAAGCGGGTGAGCCGGCCCTCCTCGTTCAGCGCGTATAAATATCCGGTGCGTTCGCTGAAGTAGAACGCTCCCTGCGCGCCGACGGGACCCAGATTGCGTGGAGCGCCGCCGCCGCCGCGTTCGAGCGCGAGGAGCAAGAGGCGTCCTTGTGAGGAGAACAGGATGTGCGTGTCGTCGTGAATCCAAGCCGCGCGCTGGATGGTCTGATCCTGCGAGTGGATCCACTGCAGGCTCCACGGTTCGGACTTCTCCTGGGCATTCAAACCGAGGAGGCCGAGCGCGTGGTCTGCCACCACGAGCCATTGGTCTTCCTTCTCGTCACCCACGATTTCGCGCACCCCTTGGGGCGCGAGTTCGTTGGAGAGGGCGTTCAGCCACAGGGCGCCCGCTGTGTTGCACACGAGCAGGGCGTCATCTGGGAGCAGGTGAATCGCATAGGTGTCATTCGTCAGCGTTGCGGCGAGAGCGGTGGGCAGAAGGTAATCGGTGCGCTCTGTTGCGCCCTCTGACCCGACGCGAAGCAGGGAGTTGCTGAAGCTGAGTATGTAGAGGTGGTTTCGATTCAGCGCGAAACCCTTTGCGGGCGGGGCGCAATCGGGAAAGATCGCCATGTCCTTGAACGAGAGGCGGTGGATGCGCGACAGGGCGCGCGTGTAGATTTCGTTGCGGATGCGCGGATCCCAAACAACTTCATCGGGCGTGTCGAGGAAGAGTCGGGTGACATCAAGCGGCTCTTCCTCTTTTGCGCTGAAATCGAACCAGAGATAGCGATCTCGATCGTGTTGTTGGACGCGGAAGAGTGCGTGTGGGCTGTCCTTCCGAAACCAGGTTTGCAAAACGTGCGAATCGCCCCATGCGGAAGCGGTGGGGAGGAGGGGGCGCAGTCGCCCTTCGCTCGCGTCCAGCAGGGCCCAGTCGAGAAGGGAGCGGGGAGATTCCAGTACGATATTTCGCTCGCCGGGCTCGCTGTGCAGATGGCTCCAAACCTCAGGGGCGAGGGTTTGGGGCGTGCGGTTGGCGGGGAGAAGAATAATGTGATCAAGGACCGTTGCGCGCTCCGCCTTAACCTCGATCTCGCCCTGCCACGCATCGCTGTTTCGCTGGGTGAGACGGAGGTTATAGATGCCGGGAAGAAGATCGCGAATCGCGGTGGGAGTCCGCCGGGTATAGCGGCTGTTGCCGAGGTGAATCTGAGCTTCATCGGGCGTGCTGGCGATAGCGATGAGGCCCGAGCGAACCAGGCCGCGTTCGGCCCCTGGCGCCCAGATATAGCCAAGCGCATAGAGGATCGCGACTGGCGTTGCGATCAGGTATGCCAGCAGAAAGAGATAGAATAGAACTTGGCGCAGCGTGCGCATAGTCAAGGAGTGTGAAGGGGCGCAGGTGAATCTTCAACAGCCCTGTTGGCTGTTTCACGAGAATGGTCTTGAGCGGCTACCATTCCACTGGATCGGACGAGAAGAGCGCGGGCCAGTTTTCCTTCGCGCGGGCCAGCGCATGGGCCCGGTGCGATATCTTGTTTTTCAGTTCGGACGACATCTCGGCAAACGTTTGCGAATAGCCTTCGGGTTGAAAGAGAGGATCATAGCCAAACCCGCCTTGCCCCCGCGCGTGCTCCACAATGACTCCCGCGCAGCGCCCTTCGACCGTTCTGGCAACTCCCGCGGGGCTTGAGAGTGCAATGACCGTTCTGAATTGCGCGCGGCGATCGGGCTCCTCGCGCAAGGCGGCGAGCAACTTTTCATTGTTGGCTGAGTACTTGACGGGCTCCCCCGCATAGCGCGCCGAGTGCACACCCGGGATGCCGCCCAGAGCCGCGACCTCCAGACCGGAATCATCGGCGAGGGCCCAGAGGCCCGTTGCGCGCGCCAGAACGGTTGCCTTCTTCACCGCGTTTTCCTCGAATGTGAACCCGTCTTCCTCGACCTCGGGCGCCTGAGGGATGTCGTTTATGCAGAGCACGTGCAGGCCCGGAACATTCAGGATTGCGCGCATCTCTTCGAGTTTGTCGGGATTGCGAGTTGCGATGAGCAGTTTCATGGTTGGCAAGGGGGCCAATCAACACAAACGGGGCCGAGAAAGCGAGTCCAAACATGTCCGCTACGAGCGAGTCTTCTCGCTTGAACAATGGGGGCAGAGGGGCCTAAATGCCGCCTTTGTTGTCCGCTTGGGGCGTGGTGTTGCATGCTGTTCAACAGCTTTCAGTTTATCCTCTTTTTTGCGATCGTATTTGGGCTCTATTTGGCGCTGCCGCATCGGGCTCAGAACCGGATGTTGCTGATTGCGAGCTACATTTTCTATGGCGCTTGGGACTGGCGCTTCCTCGGCTTGTTGGCCGCCTCGACAGTTGCGGACTATTACTTCGCGCAGTGGATTGAAGATTTGCGCGTGGATCGCCGCCGCAAACAACTCGTGGCGGCCAGCATGGCCGTGAACTTGGCCTTCTTGGGATTCTTCAAATACTTCAACTTCTTCATTGATAGTTTTGCTGATGTTTGCGGTTGGTTTGGATTCAGCCCACACGTTCCGACGCTCAAGATCATCCTGCCGGTCGGGATCTCGTTCTACACGTTTCAGTCCATGAGCTATGTGATTGACGTGTACCGTCGGCGATTGACCGCGTCGCGCAGCCTGCCGGACTTTGCGCTCTATGTGGCCTTCTTTCCCCAATTGGTCGCGGGGCCGATCGAGCGCGCGACCAATTTGCTGGCTCAAATTGCGTCCGAGCGGCGCGTCAGCTCGTTTGGTTTGGCGCACGGCGGTTTCCTGATACTGTGGGGCTATTTCCAAAAGATCTATGTTGCCGACAATTTGGCGATCATCACCGATCAGGTGTTCGCTGCGGGCGCTCATCCGCCCGGCAACATGGTGCTGCTCGGCGCCTACGCATTTTTTATCCAAATCTATTGCGACTTTGCAGGTTATTCGAACATTGCGCGCGGCCTCGCTCTTTGCATGGGCTTCCGCTTCATGTTGAACTTCAACCTCCCGCTTCTGGCCTCGAGTCCCTCCGATTTCTGGGGGCGTTGGCACCTGAGTTTTTCGACGTGGCTGCGCGATTATCTTTTTACGCCGCTGGGCGGTTTCCGGAAGGGCCCTCTGCTTGCCTATCGCAACCTTTTCATCACCATGTTTCTCTGCGGTCTCTGGCATGGTGCGGCGTGGCACTTTGTCGCGTGGGGGATGTATGCGGGGTTGACGCTGGCCGTGCATCGCACGCTGCAAGCATTTCGACCCTTTGCGAAGTTGGGTGAATGGTTGGTGAGTCGCTCTGTCACGCTGGTGCTCTGCATTTTGTTCCGTTTCCTCGTGATTGATTTCCTCTCGCCCATTCTCTTCCGGGCACAGTCCCTGAATCAGGCTGGTCAGCTCTTGTCCTCGCTGTTTCAAGGGTGGGGCGCGATGGATTTTGATGTGTGGGGCCGCTTCTTCTTCTACATCGCCCCGCTATTCGCGATGGAAATCATCCAATACCGAGCGAACGACCAATATATTGTTCTGAAGTGGCCTCTGCTCGCGAGGGTCACGCTCTATTTGGCGCTCTTTTACGGCATCGTGATTTTTGGAATGCAAAATGCGCAATCGTTCATCTATTTCCAGTTCTAGATGGCTCCGCTCCGGCCTGTTGCTGAGCGTCTTGGCGGTGCTCGCGATTGAGTGGCAGCTTGGTCGCACTCTGCCGGGCCACTATTTTCGGCACGAGGTGGACGATCTGCTCTATTCGCTGGATCACCGGAGCTATGATGCGCGCGTTCTCTCGCTCGGCAACAGCGTGGGCCGCCAACTCGACCAGGGTATTCATCGGCTCGATCGCGGCTTTCTCCGCCCCATGTCCTCGAATGCGGCGCTCGAGATGACCGGCCAATATTTTCTGCTGTGCCGCTACCTTGCGCGCAACCCCGCGCCCGAGTCGCTGATTCTCTGGGTGGACAATCCTTTCTATGGCGACCTCAGGTCGGTGTATACCGAGAACTACATTCAGCGCTGCTTCCTTCGCTGGCGCGAGATTGGCTTGCTCGCATGGTGGCGAGGGAGCCCCACCTTCACGGCCAGCATGATCAGCTACCGCCTGTTGCCATCGTTTCGCTACCGCATGGACATCCAGAAGGACATTCCGATTCTCGGCGTGCACGAGGTGAATCTTGCGCCCCAGGTCGCGTTTGGAGGTCGCCCTCAATCGGCCCGCAAGCAGAATGCGCTCGCGCGCTGGTGGCAGCAATGGGTTCACGGAGGCCAGTCCATATCCACCACCGCATTCGAGCGGTTGCTGGCCCTGTGTGAAGAGCGCGGGATTCGCATCT